>Ga0065711_1034448_pt1 | contig 23754 bp, 17 predicted proteins | sample Hoacrofraction12_FD_59098 | JGI IMG/M metagenome (GOLD analysis project Ga0065711, IMG submission 59098) | Hoatzin crop microbial communities from Cojedes, Venezuela - Epithelial fraction 12 v2 (version 2) | ecosystem: Host-associated > Birds > Digestive system > Esophagus > Crop | place...
CCAGTGGAGGGCTACAAGGATGATGAGGGGACTGGAACATCTCTCCTATGAGGAGAGGCTGAGGGAGCTGGGCTTGTTCAGCCTGAAGAAGAGAAGGCTGCGAGGGGACCTAATAAATGTTTATAAATATCTCAAGGGTGGCTGTCAGGAGGATGGGGCCAGACTCTTTTCAGTGGTGCCCAGTGACAGGACAAGGGGCAAGGGCACAAACTGAAGCAGAAGTAGTTCCGTCTGAACATGAGGAAGAACTTCTTCCCTCTGAGGCTGACGGAGCACTGGAACAGGCTGCCCAGGGAGGTTGTGGAGTCTCCTTCTCTGTAGATATTCAAGACCTGCCTGTTCAAGGTCCTGTGCAGCCTGCTGTAGGTGACCCTGCTTTGGCAGGGGGGTTGGACTAGATAACCCACAGAGGTCTCTTCCAACCCCTACCATTCTGTGATTCTGTGATTCTGTGATATAGATCAAGAAGCACTTATAGAGAAAATACACAGAGTCCCCCACAATCGAAGTAGTGCTTGTCAGAAATCAGTATCTCTTCAGCAGAGGAAGCCTACCCACGATATAAGGCTTGTTCCAAATGATGCAGTGCTCTGGCAGATGAGAAAACTTAAGCAATATAGAAAGGCTCTGATGTGTCCTGTCACTTTGATGAGATATCCGCCCAGAGCCTTTTCTTCTCCAGGGTAAATGGTTCCAGCTCTCTCAGCCTTTCGTTGTGTGACAAATGAGACAGTTCCTTAAACACCTTAGTGAACTTACTCCCATATGTCCATGTCTCTCTTGTACTGGGGATGCCAGACCTGGGCAAACCACCTAGATGTTTCTCACCAGTGCTGACCAGAAGGGAAGGATCAACTTCCCTAACATGCTGGCAATATGCTTCCTAATGCCACCCAGGAGGCTGCTGGCCTTTTTTTGTCACAAGGGTGCATTGCTGCATTGTGTTCAACTTAGTGTCCACGCAGACCCTCAGGGCCTTTTCTGCAAAGCTGCCTTCCAGTGGTTTGACCTCCATTGTGTCCTGGTGCATGGGGGTTATTCCTCACTGGGTGCAGGACTTGCATTTCTCCTTCTTTAACACAACAAGATGCCTGTTGGCCCAGTTCTCCAGCCTGTCCAGATCCCTCTGGATGTCAGCACAACCCTCTGGTTTATCAGCCACTCCTCCCAGTTTTGTATCATCTGAAAATTTTCTGTGGGTGAACTCTGTCCCATCACCCAGGTCATTAATAAAAGTATTCAACAGCATAGAAACCAGTATCCACCCTGGGGTACACCACTAGTGACTGGCCTTCAGCTGGATTTCATGCTGCTAACCACAATCCTTTGAGTCCAACAGTTCAGCCAGTTTTCACCATTTATGTAGCTCATACTTTATCTGTTTGTCTACAAGGATGTTACAGGAGACAGCGTTGACAAACAACAGCGGTTACTCTCCTCTCATCCACTGAGCCAGTCATCTCATCATAAAAGGCTATTGGATCAGTCAGGCAGGATTTCTTCTTTGTAAATCTATGTTGAAGATTGGAAGTTATCTTCTTGTTCTTTGTATATTTGGACATAGTTTCCAGGATTAGTTGCTCCACCACCTTTCCAGTGACTGAAGTGAGGGTGACTGGCCTGTGGTTCCCAGGATCCTCCTTCTTGCCCTTCTTCAGTATAGGAATGACATTTAGTCTCTTCCCCTCTGCAAGAACCTCTTCTGTATGCCATGGCCTTTCAAAGGTAATCGAGAATGGCCTCGCAAAAAGATCAACCAGCCCTCTTCTTGTTAGGCCATGTATAACACTCAGAAGGAAGCTTTGGCCCAGTTGTCTGCACAAAGCACAGAATTAGAAGGAGACAGATCTCAGATCTCAGTTACTGAGTGTTTCTTTTTCAGCTCCTTGGAGAGCTAAGGGAAAAGTGAGCTGCAGAAGCATTCACGGGCTGGAGGTGACCGTGAAGTATTTGGGATCCCACCACTCTGGGATGGGAATGAATCTGGGACTGAATCTGTAGCTAAAACTACAGAAACAAATAGCCTGGCTTGGGGACCTGGTTCTGCTTCTGAGGTCAGTCCATGTGGACTCACATTCGTACAGAAAAATTCTTTCTCACTAAACCAGAATAGCATAGGCCAAAACTGAAGCAGGGAGAATAGTAACAACTGAAGATTGCAGATAACTAAACAGCAAGGCTCATAGTCAAGCTTCTGACTTCTTTTATTAATACAATTTAAATTTGGTTATTGTCATGGTTTAACCCTGGTAGGCAACCAAGCACCACACTTGCTCACTGCCCCCACAGTGGAATGGGGGGAGAAGGGCAAAAGTGAGAAAATTTGTGGGTTGAGATAAAGACAGTTTAATAATAAAAAAAAATGGAGGAAGAAAACCAATAAAGAGAGAGAAAGAAAACAAACACTAAAATGAAGGAGAACAAGTGGTGCAATATAAAGAAATTTCTCATCACCAACTGATCGAAGCCCAGCCATTCCCCAAGCAACAGCAGCCCCTGCCAACCTCCCCCCCCACCCCAGTTTTATTGCTGAGCATGACGTCCTGTGGTTTGGGGTCATCTGGGGTCAGCTGTGCCCCCTCCCAACTTCTTGTGTTCCCCCAGCCTTCTTGCTGGTAGGGCAGTGTGAGAAACAAGAAACACCTTGATGTTGTGCAAACACTTATCAGCAATAACTAAAAAATACATGTGTTATCGCCACTGTTTTCATCACAAATCCAGAACATAGCCCCATACAAGCTATTATGAAGACAATTAATTCTATCCTAGCCAAACCCAGTATACAGATCCTGGCCTGTCCATCACTAGCATGGTCGCATTCCCACAAGAGAACCAAGGTACTCTGAACTAGTCCAGAGAGAAAAATATGTATGCTTATATTCTTTTACCCGTATTTTTTAACTTGACAATGAAGATGTGGGCTTTGCCAGTAAAAGGTTTTCCTTTGTCTCCAAAACTGTTCCATGTGTAAAAGGTTTTCCTGGCCATAAACTGGTATTGGGACTTCTCAGCTGCTGGCTTTGAAATGAGCCCTGAACCTGCAGACATTGATCATCAGGGTATTCTCCCAGTCCACGTCCTGGAGAAATGTCTAAGTGGGTGGCCTGAGTGCAGGGGATCTTGGTGTCTTCCCCACCAGCTGCAGAGCTTTCTCACAGTAGATATACAGCCACAGCACAGCTCCAGTTCTCCCCTTTGTATGGGGGGTTTCTGTCAGCAGATATGAATACCTGGACTCCGTACACCCAATTGCCCTTGGCAAGTCACCGTCCTTCAGTCCACACCAGAGTTGCTGCAGAGGGCTGCACTGTTGGAAGGAGGTGTGCACGGTTTTATCCCCAAAGGGATTTTAACAGCTTACTCCCAGTTAAACCAGTGCTTTAAAGAGCAGAAATATGGGAAGTGATTTATGAGGTTTTCTCCTGCCGTACCTTCCTCCCTAAATCTGCTCTGTGCTCTCTGGGAAGAGTCAGACCCTCGGGACCAAATGGATGCCATTTTCCCATCATTTTCCTTCAAAGACAGGCTGTGGATAACAGTGCCTCAACAGAGGATAAACAGTGAAGCTGTCCCATTCGCAGAATTTATTTTTAAAAACCACTGTTGGCAATTAGTACCTAGAATGAGTATTAAGGAAGAAGAAAGGGGAAAAATATGACAGCACTGCTGAAAGAGTAGGTTTTCACGTTCATAGAAAGTTTAAAGCTAACAGCTAGGAAAATCAAATGAGTATAGGCATCTGGAGGGAGGGGAAATTACGTTTCTATTGTGCAATGTTAATGCCTTAAAATGTTTAAAACAACAGAGCTGGGGACGTGAGACTTCATTTAATTAACATGCTCAGAAAGCTTATTATCAAGTTGAATGTGATTTCTTCTTTATATTTTACTCTCTCCGTTGCCTGAGGCTGGCTACAGGAGGCCTTATCCCTATTTTCCTGTAAAAACTACTTCCACATTCCACGTCCCAATTACTCTGAAGGGCATACCCAAGCTCCCAATAAAATCATGCTTGGAGTCTTTGCTGGCTTCTAAATGCTATTCTACATGTGTTTCTGATCACAAAATCAGATTTCCAAATGTCAAAATTATGCTCTGAGTAGAAACTGAATAATAGTTTAAGCCCTTTTATTTGTGTAGAAAGATGAAAATGAAAATACAAAGCACCTGAAAACTCTCAAAACTGCTTTCTTTATTTCCACTTGAAGCGGCGTACTGAGACCTATTGTATTGCAGTTCATTTACACTTCAGTTCACGTTGTGAACACTGAGATGGCAAGGACTGCTACAACTTGCCGAGCACAACAGCTCCGCCATGCTGGCAGGGACAACCCGCTACTACTTTCCTTCAAAGAAGTCATTAAACCAAGAATAATTCAGACTGGCAGATTTTTATTTTGCTGGCCAGGCATTTGCAAGGTGGAGGCAGGTAATCCGTTCGTCTCCTGTTAGCACCTAGGGCCCTTAAGCAGACACTATCTGCTCTGGAGGGCAACTTGGCCGGGTTTTGGCAAGCAGGGAAGAGCAGCAGGCAAGCTGGAAGTTTTTAGCCATGTCTTCTATTATTGGAAAGGGAGATAGCAGTGAGAGGACAGGATGGGGACATGATCCCATTTCATGCCTTCATTCACGGAGACCGATAGTGGCCCTGGCTGGTGTGGCTGTGCCGGGGCTGCAGACACCATTCCCTGCCTGCATATGGGGACATAGTGGTTTGGTCTCCTCCATGCTTGTGTGCTGTCAGTCACGGTGCGAGAGAGGCTGGGGAAGCAGCTGCATTTTTTTGCTGTATGTGTTCACCTGGAGATTAGCCATGGATGTTGGTGGGAGCAGGGGAAGAGCCACAGCCCCTTCCCTCCACTGTCACAGCCCACTACTGCTCCTTGCACAAGCTGTGTCTTCAGATGCAATATTGTCTATAAAATGGACATTGGCAAGATTTTCAGCAGCAACCATTCAGTTTGATACATGAGTGGCCCGCTCACTGGTTCAATGTCTTTCCTCCTGTGTTTTCTGTTTAAATTCTGTCCTCCCCACCCTGTTTTGTCAATGCTGATAATAGCTAACGATTTACTGCATGATATTCCCCTCTCAAGCTCCACTGCATTTCTTCTGTCAGATGCTCGTTGTAAATTCTTGTAATGTGAAACAGCTTATGGGAGCGGGGCTCCGTGTTTTCTCCTGCTTCTGGTAACTTGTGAGGAGTTGTCACTTCACATCCAGGAGAACTCCAGGGAAAGATGACAGACTCCACAGGCTGCACATTTCAGAGCTGGAGGAAATGGATACTAAACATAGTGTCATTTAGATTTAAAATAATGGCTCTTAAGTGTTCGCTGTTGTTTGTAATAAATATAATATATATAAACTTTAGCTTGTGGCTGAAATCTAAACTATCTGTTTTAAATGAATGATAACATAAAACATGTCATAATTCCTGGTCCATTAGTATTGATGAGGCACAAATTAACATTCCACAACCTGATTTGAGTGAACCTTGTGTGGTTACGGAAAGGTGAGAGCATCTGAATGCCAAATGTATGACTCCTGTAGCCCTTGGCCCGCTGCAGTTTAATAACAGGACTTTCTTCTAGTCATCACTTGCTTTAATGTTATCCTTGGGACCGATTATCTCTGGATCTGAAAAGAAGTTCTTTCATTTTTTATAATGCAAGGTGAATAACCTTGACCAGGCTTTGTGAGGCTCTTATCTATCGATCGGAAAGACTAAAAGCCTCACTCCACTTCTGTGCTTCGCTTCCCTTCCCCATGGAGAAACTAAGCCCTCTTTATCCAGCCCTGCACTGCACGGTCTGGCAGGAGTCTGTTTGCTTGGGGCCTGCTGCCTTTATGAGTGAAAGCCAGTGGGTTTGCCTAAATCTGAAGCTCATCACAAGGTCATCTGTCCAAATGGCTCTGAGAAAAAAAAAACCTAAAACGTTAAAAGAAGCCGAATGCCATATCCAGAAGTAACTGACAGGCAGGGTCATCACATACAAGCTTTCGCCGAGCAAAAACTATCAAAGTGGTGAATGCTTGAATAGTGAAGAGATTTGTATCACCGGGGTCTGACATAATAACATCAGAATTCACTTACAGCAAAACCATGCTCTACAAAGTGATCTTCAATGCAATTTAATGCAGATAAAATTGGAGGAAAAGAGAAGAAAATGGGGGAAAAGGAGGGGGAGCAAAGTGGCCAAAAGACCTCAGCTTTTGGTCTTTAAAGCCAGAGCGAGTCTGTATCCACTCTCACATACATTTGAAAGCCTCCAATGCACCTGATTTTTGCTTCTGTGATAGTCAATCGGATGTCAGAGATGGGGATTTTTGGTCTCCTTCTAATAAGCTTGTGGATTTTCCATTAATTTCCCATTACTACCTGAGGCTGTTTTCCATTCTTGATCATGCTGTCTGCTGTAGCAACCACAATGATTTAGACTGTTTTCAAATACAGCAGAGGGAAGCAAATCTAGAGTTTAGTGTACAGAAGGAAGTGAAGGCAAAGGTCAGATGGGGGAAACAACAAAGAAGCTTTTCTTCTTAAAACTGCCTTGATTTGATCAAATTTGGCAGATATTTTTCTGGCAAATGCCTGAGACAAAGAAGCCAACGTTTAAAAGACACATGGTACACAAACTGTGAGAGTATATGTGTATATGTATGTGTATATATAGAAAATCTCACACATATAATCATAGACATCTGCTTCCAGGTTCAAAGCAAACAGCATCATTTTCTTAACAGAATGTGTAGTTAAAGGAAGGAGCTTGTTTCCATAAGATGCTACAGTGGCCAGAAGTACCAACGGGTTCAAAAATTGCTAGAAGAGTAAGAGGCAGAGAAGTTAATCAAGGATTTTTGACCACAAATGTACAATTTCCATTTTAGGTGGTCTCTGAGCCACAGTCTCAGAATAACTGAAATGCTTTAACAGGGGAATTATGATAGCCCCAATTCTTGTTGTTATAGCCTTGCCCCTGCACTTGCCCACTCTGGGACAGGGATCAGTTATGTTTCTCTGCTGGGGAAGCAGGGAAGTGCTCATGGCTTTATTGTCACCTGACTTACCTGACAGCAGGATGCGATGAAGATCCAGATGCTGCATCAGTCAGGAAGATACATGAGGCTGTGTGAAGAAACGTGATACAGCTGTGCTGCCTTTTAACATTCAGATCTGATGCCAAGGCTGCAATTACAGGACTTAGTTCAGCTGCCCCAGTGGCTCTCTGGGACAAGACAGGCTATGCATGGCATTTTGCTCCCGAAAGAGACCTTGTGCCACCAATGTTAGCTAGTCCCTCTGCATGGAACAGCTGCCAGAGGGAAGGACTTAGCAGACTGAAAATGCTGTTAAAGATCAGCTGGACTCTGTGGTCTTGACTATCTTGGTCCCAGAAAACTCAGCCTAGCTGTTGTGGAAGTTTCACTGCAGCGAGGACTTCAAGATGTTGTTCAGCTGAAACAGACACTTCAGGTGATTTTCACCCCTGTTCAAACACAGAGGGAAGGCAAGGACTTGCCAACTCAAACAAGAGCAAAACATATAAAGAAAAGTGTATTTTCAAATGATTCAAATGCAAACAACAGAGAATAAAAAGGAGAAATGAAATGGTTAAAAATACCTTGAGAGTATTCCTGCAAGAGCTAGTTGTTCTCACAGATATTGGGGCTCAGTGGGTTTGAACTAGAAATCAACATAAGACAAGTATGAAATAGCAACTTACACTACAACTGGCTCAGATTAGGCAGAGGTTCCCTGAAATCTTATATGTCTAAAATATTTTGGATATCTTGCTAGATAGCCATTCCCCAGGACCACAATTTTGAAGGTTTATGAGATACTGGGAATGTCTAAGGGAAAATATCAGCACTTTGTGGGAGAAGACCAGCAGATTTTAATTTCACTCACCGTCTGCAGCACATTCCATTCTGTCTTGTGAAACTGAAAACAAATTTGGCAGCAGGCAGTCATCTGATTTTCATGTAATTCAATAATTTATCATGAAAAATATTCATTTATAAACAATTACCTGTTTGGGAATGATAGCAGCTGTCATTTTGGAGTCTGTAGTTCCCCCCACTGGGATATTTTTTCTGAGTTTATCCATCATTAAATCATGCAGTGTTCAATGTGTTTGGAATCTGGGCTGAATGCATTTTACAACGTGTTTATGTTTTGTCATGTGCATAATATCATTTTTGCTTTGCAGACATGAAATTCAATATTGCCAGATGTAGAAATCCCTCTTTTCTGAGCAGGTCCTCTTACTATGACTGTTTGGCTTTTGGGAGGAATTCCCCCATACAAAATCAATATCCAAAATATCTCCATTTCTGTTTCACAGACATGACTGTGTAACTACCCAAGTCACACGCACAATAAACAGCTCCAGCTAGAGTCCTCCCAGGCTTGACAGAAAGGCTCATGTAAGCATTGCCTTTTGGATTTAGCTAAAAGCAAGCAAACATTTTCTTTCATTGCTGTCATTGGATTACAGGGTGAAAACCAGACAAAACTGATCTAGCTGAGCAGACTTACACGAGCTATTGACCTCAGGCACTGATGAGCCTGCCTGTTATCAGCATAACCAGGAGCATCTGTGTGCACAGGAACCACAGAGTCAGACATTCTTGAAAGAAGAAGGTCAACATAAATGCCTTTACACAGGTGTCTTTTAAGAAACAATAACTCTGCAATCTCACAGATATCCTGGAAGAAGGTAACAAAAATCAATGAGCTTCTCAATAATAAGTAGATTGATTGGTAAAAGATTAAACAGAAATTGGAGTTAGGCTATTGTGGGGCTTTACAAAATGTAAAGACACATAAAAAAAGCCTTCTCTAAGAGTTAATTTTCCTGTCTCCTTGGTTATTTTACCTTAGAAAGCGCTGTAGGGTATCAGCGGAGTCTGCTCTGGAAGAGCTGAGGACACCTTGGTTGCTGTGCTCAGGGGAATTTCTCCGAAAAAAGTGCAATGCTTTTTGGAGTTTAAACACCAATATCAATTTTGCAAATCATTGATTAGAAACTGGAAGGAAAGGCACTTTTTAAAAAAAAAATTAAAATATGAATGGTTTGAACAGCAAACTTTTCTGTTCTCGGTTGTTTGGATTTGTTCCTTATGGCTTCACATGTGCTCACCGCTCTGAATGCTCTGTATTTCTCTGGACTCACTGGTAAAATAAAGATTAGAAATCTAAGAGTAGAAAAAAGTAAAGATTAGAGGAGAATTCCTTTGAGAAGATTTTTGAAAACTTCCCATACAAGCTGCTGTTATGGAAATTTAGCAATTTTACTATTCAAACACAGTTACTGCTATGGAAGTGCCTATGAAGGAATGAAACAAAGATAAGAACTGAGTTTTTAACATGTTGGGAAGATGGACAAAAAAAATCATTTGTGCTATTGAGACCCACCCCACTCCTGTTCAGCAGAACAATTAAGCACTTGCTTAGCTTTATGCATGTGCTTAAGTCTCACTGGATGAATTGACCCAGAGCCAGACACACACTCAAGCATCCCTCTAAACGGAGCAAAAAAAGTGTACATTCAACCACTTTGCCAAACTGGGCTGATCATACAGTTTATCAGATTCTTTAATGCCCTGGAAAAAAAAGAGAAATGTGAAAGGGTAAACTTGGCAACTGACAGTTGTTGTATACAGGTTGGCTGCTATTTGGGGAGAACTCATGATGCTCAGTCATCGGTCAGTTCACTGGGAGATGAAACTCAAGGCAGACAGAGGCAGAACAACACATGCTGGAGGCAAATACCTGAAACCTTTCAGACCCATGACAAGGTCCTAAATCAAGTGCAACTACCCAAAATAAAAAAATACTTCCACCATTGTGGACAGCTCAATGAACACCTCTGTTTAGCAGGCAGCAGAGGTGGGGAGCCCAAACAATACGTTAGGTCTCAGAAGGAAAGTTATGGAAAATAATGCTGAAATATTAGAACATAGCTAAACTGAGAGTGTAGGATTTCACATTCACTTCTGGCCACCCCTTCTTCTGCCATACGGCTGATGTAGTCGAAAGCAATAATGAAAACAGAAGGATTAGAGGGATTTTAAAGGTTTGTGGCTATCTGGTTATTAAAAAGAGAGAGAGAATAAAATGGGACCTGCTAGAGAGGTAAATGGTGATGAGGAAAAAAAAAAAGGAGAAGTCATGTACCCCTATTTACCTTTGTTTGTCACTGAGCAAAACAGAAAAGGGTTTTCCAGGAAACTTGTCAAAAGTTAAACCAATAGTTGTGTACTATCATACTATGTTGAAAACCGAGCCACCTAAATCTTTGATTTTTAATTCTATGCATCTTTAACCGTTAGGTCTTATTGTCACAAGGCCACAAAATGGGTGGGATTTGAAAAAATTGAAAGGTTACACACTGGTACGGATACTTGGCATAACTCCATCTGCTTAATACTGGATTTACTCCTGTGCTAGAAACACAGAGCTTCGTACTCCTGTACATATCCCAGTTGCTGCCTGAGAATGGGAAAAGACTCTCTTCGTTGGAATAGAGTTGTTGCTGGATTTTTTTTTCCCCATCCTCACTGATTGTAGTCCTGTACATCTGTCTATGAGAATCTGCTAACCAGAGGCTGCCTAACAACCTGCATAACAATCTGATGGGTTGTTCAAATCCAGCAATTGCTGTGTGCCTTCCTTCCTCAGTGGAGAATACTTCCCAGCAAAAATACTAGGTAGGAAAAATAACTGTACTGGGCAATATCCTCTGAAGACAGACGTTTGTTGGCCTTTTTGTTTACCTTTTCCCTCCCTGCATCCGAAAGCAGCCATGAGCCATAGAAATGTCTGAAACCCCAAAGCATTGGAGCATGGAGACTGACCTTCCTCCTCAGCAAGGAGACTGACCCTCCTCCTCTTGTGGTGACACGACCAACAGGCCAGCTGAAGTACCTCTACACCAGTGCACACAACATGGGCAACAAACAGGAGCTGGAAGCCACTGTGATGCTAGAAAGCTACAACCTACTGGCCATTACTGAAACTTGGTGGGAAGAATCCCATGACTGCAGTGCAGCTATTGATTGCTACAGACTGTTCAGAAGGGACAGGTGAGGAAGGAGGGATGGAGGAGTTGCCTTCTACATCAAGAAATGGATAGAGTGTGAAGAGCTGTCTCTGAAGAATGGCACGACCATGTAGAAAGCTAATGGGTAAGAATCCGAGACTGAGGCAGCAAAAGGAACCTTGTGGTTGGTGTCTACTACAGGCCACCTGATAAAAAGGAGCCTATTGAAGAAGCCTTCTTACTCCAACTACACGAAGCTTCATGCTCACAGGCTCTCATCCTGCTGAGGGTCTTCAACCACCCTGACGTCTGCTGGAAAAGTAGCATGGTGAGCTGTGGGCAATCTGGGAGACTCCTGGTGTGCATTGAGGATAGCTTCTTAAGCCAGGTAAGATAGCCCTACCAGAGGGGATGCGATACTGGACCCTGTTGGTCACAAATGCAAGTGAGCTAATTGCTGATGTCAAGATTAGAGGCAGCCTGGGCTGCAGCGATCATGCACTGGCGGAGTCTGCAGTCCTCAGGGATATGGGCAGGTGAAGAGTGGAGTCAGAACCCTGAATTTTAGGAAGATAAACTGTTGTGGGTTTGCGTGGCAAGATTTTGGTAGTGGGGGGGCTATAGGGGTGGCTTCTGTGAGAAGTTGCGAGAAGCTGCCCCCATGATTGATAGAGCCAATGCCAGCTGGCTCTAAGACGGACCCGCTGCTGGCCAAGGCCAAGCCTATCAGCAGCAGTGGTAGTGCCTCTGTGATAACATAGTTAAGAAGGGGAAAAAAACTGTGGTGAAATGGCAGCCAAGAGAGAGGAGTGAGACAATGTGAGAGGAAACAACTCTGCAGACACCAAGGTCAGTGAAGAAGGAGGGGGAGGAGGTCTTCCAGATGCTGAGGCAGAGACTTTTCCCCTGCAGCCCATGATGAAGACCATGGTGTGGCAGGCTGTTCCCTGCAGGCCATGGAGTTCCAAGGTGGGGCAGATCACCTGCAGCCTGTGGAAGACACCATGCTGGAGCAGGTGGATGCCTGATGGAGGCTGTGACCCTGTGGGGAGCCCGCGCTAGAGCAGACTCCTGCCAGGACCTGCGGACCATCGAGAATGGTGGCCATGCCGGATCAGGTTTGCTGGCAAAGGCTTGTGACCCTGTGGGGACCCAAGCTGGAGCAGCCTGTTCCTGAAGGACTGCACCTCGTGGGAAGGACCCACGCTGGGGCAGTTTGTGAAGAGCTGCAGCCCGTGGGAAGGACTCATGCTGGAGAAGTTTGTGGAGAACTGTCTCCCGTGAGAGGGACCTTCACGCTTGAGCAGGGGCAGAGTGTGAGGAGTCCTCCCCCTGAGGACGAAGGAGCGGCTGAGACATCGTGTGATGAACTGACCGTAACCCCCATTCCCCGTCCCCCTGCACTGCTTGTGGGGAGGAGGTAGAGAAATGGGAGTGAAGCTGAGCCCGGGAAGAAGGGAGGGGTGGGGGGAAGATGTTTTAAGATCTGGTTTTATTTCTCACTATCCTACTCTGATTTGATTGGTGATGAATTAAACTTTCTTTTCTCCCCAAGTTCAGTCTGTTTTGTCCGTGACAGTGATTGGTGAGTGATCTCTCCCTGTCCTTAACTCGACCCTCGAGCCTCTCATCATATTTCCTCTCCCCTGTCCAACAGAGGAGGGGGAGTGACAGGGCGGTTTTGGTGGGCACCTGGCATTTATCCAGGCTAAACTAAAACACAAACTTCCAGCTCTTTGAGGAGTTGTTAGTCAAAAAGATCCCCTGGGAAACTGCCCTCAGGGACAAGGGAGCAGAACAGAGCTGGCAGATCTTTAAGGATGCTTTCCATAGAGCACAGGAGCTCTCAGTCCCCAGGTGTAAGAAATCAGGAAAGGAAGGCAAAGACACCAGCATGGCTGAGTGGAGACCTGCTGGTCAGACTAAAGAGGAAGAGGGAACTGCACAGGCAGTGAAAGCAGGGACAGGTATCTTGGCAAGAGTATAAGGATGCTGCCCAGTTTTGCGGGGATGAGGTCAGGAAGGCCAAGGCACAGTTGGAACTAAACTTGGCAAGGGATGCAACGAATAGTAAGAAGGGCTTCTATAGGTGTGTCAGCCAGAAAAGGAAGGTCGAAGAAAGTGTACCCCCCCAATGAGCAAGACTGGCAAATCTAACAACAGACTTCACTGTCAGTGTCTCTTACCACACCTCTCAAGTGGATGGACTGCAAGATGGGGATTGGGGGAGATAAGATCAGGTTTGAGACCACTGGAGAAACCTGAACATACATAAGCCTATGCGACCTGACAAGATGCCTCCAGGAGTCCTGAGGGAATTGGCTGATGGAGTTGCCAAGACACTCTCCACGATATTTGAAAAGTCATGGCATTCAGGTGAAGTCCCTGGTGACTGGAAAAATGGAAATATTGCACTCCTTTTTAAAAAGGGTAGAAAGGAGGATCCTGGGATCTACTGATCTGTCAGCCTCACCTCTGTGCCTGGGAAGATCATGGAACAGATCCTCCTAGAAGCTATGCTAAGGCAGATGGAGGACAGGGAGGTGATTTGAGACAGCCAGCATGGCTTCACCACGGGCAAGTCCTGCCTGACCAATCTAGTAGTAAGGTGGAGTGACTACATCAGTGGACAATGGAAGAGCTACAGATGCCATCTACCTGGACTTCTGTAAGGCCTTTGAAATACTCCCCCACAACATCCTTCTCTCTAAATTGGGGATATATGGATTTTATGGGTGGACTCTTCAGTGGATGAGGAATTGCTTGGATGGTTGCAGCCAGAGAGTAGTGGTCAACGGCTCAATGTCCAAATGGGCACCGGTGACAAGTGGTGTCCCTCACGGGTCTGTACTGGGACCACTATAGTTTAATATTTTCATCAAGGACATAGGCAGCAAGATCGAATGCACCCTCAGCAAGTTTGCAGATGACACCAAGCTGAGTGGTGCAGTTGACACACCAGGAGGACGGGATGCCATCCAGAGGGACCTGGACAAACTCAAGAAGTGGGCATGTGTGAACCTCATGAGGTTCAAGAAGGCCAAGTGCAGGGTCCTGAGCCTGGGTCAGAGCAAACCCCAGCATCGTTATCGGATGGGGGATGAAGGTATTGAGAGAAGTACTTGGAGGTACTGGTGAATGAAAAACTGGGCATGATGCCACAGTGTGCGCTTGTAGCCCAGAAGGCCAGCTGTATCCTGGGCTGCATCCAAAGCAGTGTGGCCGTGGGCAGCAGGTTGAGGGAGGTGATTCTTCCTCTCTGCTCCGCTCTGGTGAGAGCCCACCTGGAGTCCTGCATCCAGCTCTGGAGCCCTCAGCACAGGAAAGAGATGGAGCTGTTGGAGCAGGTCCAGAGGAGGCCACAAAAATGATTTGAGGAATGAAACACCTCTCCTGTGCAGGAAGGCTGAGAGAGTTGGGGCTGTTCAGCCTGGAGAAGAGGAGGCTGAGGGGAGACCTTATTGAGGCCTTTCAGCACTTCAAGGGGGCTTATAAAAATAATGGGGCCAGGCTTTTTAGCAGGGCCTGTAGTGATAGGACAAGGGGTAATGGTTTTAAATTGAAAGAAGGTAGAATTAGACTAGATATAAGGAAGAAGTTTTTTCCAGTGAGGGTGGTGAAGCACTGGAAAGAGTTGCCCAGAGGGGTGGTAGATGCCCCATGCCTGGAAACACCCAAGGTCAGGTTGGACAGGGCTCTGAGCAGCCTGGTCTAGTTGAAGCTGTCCCTTCTCATTGCGGGGGAGGGGGTGGACTAGATGATCTTTAAAAGTCTCTTCCAACCCAAACTGTTCTATGATTCTATGACTCTGTGATTCTATGATTCTCTTCACCTCTCTCATGCTGTCTCAGAAAAGTCGTCTCTGTCCTCAGACCTGCACCAAGGAGAGACAAAATTAGAGCTCTTAAAAAATAGCTGGTGTTTGGCTCTGGGTTCTTTGCTATCCTGGCTTCATGGAAGTGTTGGTAGTGAAGAAGGGCACCCAGTAATAACTGACCTGTGCAGACTATCTTCTACTTCTGACATGTTTTGCAAACTCCATGCCACTGATCTGCAAGACAGGTCTGAGGGCTGCAGTTGCATTAGAGTCACTGCTCTATGGATGGATGCACAGCAAGGTTAAGTGACATGCCTGAGGCCTTGGTGGGGGGCACTGTCAGAGCCAGGAGTAGTGCAGGAGAATCCCCACTCCAACAGCCAGAAGAGAACACCAGCTCTGCAAGACTGGCCAGGATTTTCTTAAGACTGCTAGGATATTCATAACTACCTTTTAACATTCAGTGTGCCTGCAAGTGTCAGTTTGGAAATTTATGAAAGAAAATAAAAGAAAAACAAGCTTCTGGAGGAATGTGGTGCATTTGAAACCTGATAAGTAGCTGCTGGTGTTGCTAAGAATTACTGTTTTTAACAGAGGATTTCTGGCAATCCCCCTCCTCCTCATCACATGCAGCAATATAACCGCAGAGCAGAGCGGCAGAGCCTGATTAATGCTGAGCTGGTTTCCTCTCACATGCAACTACACTGTGTTTTTCAGAAGATGCCTTAAATGGTTTGGTCAGCCTAATTCAAATGTGTGTGTGGGAAAAACCTATGATAAGTAATAATTCTGGGGTGATGCAGGGTTATAAACTGGTCAAAGCCGGCTTTATGCAACACATAGCCTTTCTTTACAGTGCTGGGTCAAATGAAATCAGTAAAGTTTTTCAGCCTGTGGTAGATGACCTACAAAGGCTACACAGCAAGACACTGCTGAGTGGGTTGGTAAGGGCTGAACACGTGCATCACAGCCTCTTCAGTATACCAGGGAAAAGCAAGCTAACCTCTTACTCTGTTGCAGTAGTACAGCACAGTCCCCGTTTCTGCTCCTACAGGCACCCCAGTATAGCTGTGGTTTAGGTTTTCATTTGCTCTCTCCTCAGACTGGTGGGGAGGAGGGAGCGCAGGGCTGCCAAAAGCAGGGATTTCTTTCTGGCCCGTGTCCTGATTTTGATGGAACAAACCTGTAGGAGGTTTTTCTGAAGTTTCTTCCTTTCATGTGCTTTCTCACTGGAGTTTCTGTTGTCTGCTGCTGCAGAAACCACATTACAGAGACAAAAGTGAGGATGACCCCACATATGCATATGGGAGAAGCAGAGCATTTTTCAGGCTAGAAAGAGCAAGCAAGATCTCCGAGCTCAGCAAAGCAACTCCTTACTCTTTGCTGGTTTGGTTAGCTAAGCCTGACTTACACTTTCATATTTAGAATTTCTTTTTGCATGGGACTGGCAAGGTTTGAAATGTGATACAAACCTCTGATACTTGCCTGTGCTTGGCTTTCTGCCTTAGAGCCCTTGTATGCCAGATTTGAGATGCGTCCGTCTCTCCCCGCGCGTTCCTCTGTCCCCTGAGAGCCATAGCCTGCCTCTGCCCCCAGCTGCTGCAGCATGGCACAGTGCAGAGCAGCATCTGTCCTCCAACTCAGTGCCCACCCAGGCTTCCTCCTTCGCCTTCGGGGACTCCTAAGAGGCAGCAATTTGGGTTCACGTGTGGTGGATGGACATGGTGATTTGACCAGAGCTAGTTCCCTGCAGTGTGGATCCCTGACAAACACTGTGTTTACTACAACACAAAGATACCAAATCTTTCAAAGTAAAATAAATTAGCCTGCAACTGCTAGGCAAAACAGCCTTGATAAATGGAAGTTTTAGTCAGCAATGTTTAAAGTGAAATCAGTAAAGTGTGCATAATGATGGATGAGTCCAGAGTTTTTTATTAAATACAATAGCCTAAAGAAACATAGGACACTATTATAAATGAAGTGAATGCTAGTTTAACTAAAACAACTCTTGTTTAGAGAAAAATGTTGGGATTTATTATCCTATTAGCTGCTTTTTTTCTACCCTTTTTTTTTGTAAGGAACAGCTCTCAGGGTGTCCCGGGCAGAAAGTCAAATTCTCCATTTACCCAAGATGTTTAAAAAACATCCTCTTGAAAGTTGAAACTACTGAGTTTCTGATGGAACAACGTAAATATATTTGAACTTTTGTCAGTACAAACTAGGCATATTGAAAAGCGTAGTACATCTCCATTGAACATAATATTATTAATGTCTTTGAAACAATTCAGCATTTATTTTTAACTAGCAAAGAGGTCTGATTTGCTTCCAAAAGGCGTTGGAATCCAAAAGTGTATTGTATTATAATATTTTAAATGACTGGATGTACAGAAAGACAAACAGCATTTTTTGAGGCTCAGCTGACTGAAAATTAGTTTGGAAATGTCTGCTGGGAACTTGTTTGCATTGTGTTGGAGATCAAGTGTCAGCTTAATGCCTCTACCTCATTCTTAGATTACAGATGTTGGGTTTTACTTACCCCAGAGCAAAATACCAGTGCAATGTGGAGGATGGTTTACAATGTGTGCTGTAGGATTGCAGGGTCTAATCTGCCCTCTTACCCTTTTGCCAAGATTAGGTAGTCCAGAAATGTCACAGAGACCCTGCTGGAGATTGCCTCCGATGCTCCTAGCCCTCCTGGATCTGCTTTCACCCTGACAGAAGTCAGTGCGGAACGAGAAGGGAAGGAGTAGTGTCTGAAGCATGGAGGTCTTTGGCTACCTCCCACTTTCCAGAGGGTGCTTTGGGAAACAGGATGGACTGGGGCAAGCTAACCTAAGTTGGATCATGGTCTCTGCTTTTCTCATCTTCTCATCCTGTCTTCTATCCCAGTCTGATGTGAAAAATTGGTATTGAAATAATCTGCTTTGATGAATTTTCCCAGAGTGACCCAAAACTTCAGAGTTCATTGCTATACAATGCTGGATCTTGCTGCACGTTTTGAACAGCTGAGTGTCAGATAGTTAAAACAGCATCAGGTGGTTAAAAATGATCTCGGGTTCTGTGCCAAACTACTGACAGTCTGCTTTCACCATAGAAAGTGCTGTGAACTATTTCTCACTAATGCTATAGAAAAAGAAAGGAAAACAATTCAAAAATTCACATGTAAATGACTAAATAAGGCTTGCAATGGAAGAACCGTTCCCTGTCCTTTTAGCTCTAAACTATGTCTGGGAAAACTGGCTGGAGAGCAATTTAGATGGCTTTTGAAAGGACAGTTCTGGGAGAAAAAAGAGAAAAGTTAGCTGGCAGGGGTGGAACCAATTTTTTTTGATTCAGTCTGTTTTTTCTTGAAGACATAAAAAGTCCACAAAAAAATCACCCAAAGGGAAAAAAAGAAGAGCAGCAAGATAAAAATTCAGTTTCTGATTCTGGTGCTGCTTTTTCTCGCAGCCTTATGGCAGGTTATGTGCTCAGCATAGATGGGTTTATGAGTAAACCGGAGCCTGGGGAGAAACTCGTGCCAAGAGCTGCTTGGGGGTTGCTGAAGCAGGTGGGTGGCCATGGGTGAGGAGGAGGCCAGTGAAAATCCCTCAGTGTCCTGCTGGACTGGAAACTGACAGGGCTCAGGGTTGTGCCTCTTGTGCACCCTTGTGCTCCCAGAGGCAGCGTGTCTAACGGGGGTTGTCAGCTTTCAGCCATTAGCACTATCTAACCAAACAACACCTTGTTGTTGCTTTAAATGTAAAACTTCTCCTTAGCAGTGATGCTTGTCCTCCAAAACTGTATGTATCACACCTGACTTCTGTTCCCCAAGACAAATTAGGCCATGTCTAAGCTGGCGGACCAGGTAGATCCTGGCTCTGTCCCACTCCTGTACCAGTCTAAGACCCAGATGTTCCCCAGCCTCAGGATGCAGAAGTGAAATCAGGTGCACAGGCAGAATGGAGCAGTGGCACAATTGGCCAGGTTGCACATCTGGACCCTGATGTGTCAGGAGGTGCATTTGTCCCTCAGTCCCTTGGTTCAGACAGCCTTAGGAAACAGCTCCTTGCATTCCCTGCAAGGTCTTCACGGCCTATGCAGCATCTCCTGATGCTTCCCTGGGACGCAACATAAGGGACTGATGCCTGTGCCTGGAGGACTGCTCATGTGGAGCTCACCAAATAGAAACTGTCTGGACTGGATTTTACAGCAAAATCCATTCACCTTTTAGCAATCTCTCCTTAAAAGGATACAGGCATATAGAATGGGACTTAAGGCAGAACTTAGAGAGATGAATTGGATCCCCCAAAAAAACTTTCTTAGGCACTTCACACTGACTTCAGATGTCCAGCAAGTGAGAAGGAGGGCAAGCCTAGGACTGTGCTGCTGGAGATCACCACCTAAGACAGAAACAGCTCTGACTTCTCATACCTGGCCCACAGACTGTCCAAGCTTTTAAAATAATAGAACTGGAGAATATACAAACATTTGTATGGCCATTAGCTGGAAATTAACAACCAGCCAGCACAGTAAAAGTAGTATTCTCCTGTGTCCAGATAGGGTCACCTGCCTTTGCTTTATCCTCTTAGGACCTGGAGAGAGACCCCAAAATGCATTGCATCAGTGACAATTCCTACTAAAGCCAGCCCTTGCTGCCACTGACAGCTCTGCAGGGCTGCTGTGAGCTGGCCCCGCTCTGCATAGGCACCTGCAGTTCCTGCTGAGTTTTCATTCCTGCCAGGCTCCAGCTGCTGTAAGGAGCAATTCCCATAATCCAGCACATCAAGACTGTCAGCTCCAAGGTAAGCAGGTCGGAACGGAGCTTGGGTTTCTTGAACACTGCTGACATGTGCCCATTTTGGAGCAATAATCCTCGGCTCAAGGCTCATGACTCAAGCTGTGCCTCATCCATTTGGCACGTGTGCTGGCCACTTTGGGTGACTTGCTGCTCAAGGTTGGTGTTCACACTTGCAGGGCCTCTCAGGTGGCAATATGCATCCTCATTTTCCTGCCAGGCAGGAGGGGAGGTTGGCAGAAGAAACGTCTTCCTCTACTCCAGTTTGACTGCCAAGGAGAGGTGCAAACCTCGTGGCAAAAAGTTTTGTTGTTCTTCCTCAGGGAATTAAGAGAGGAGGTGGATAAGCCAGCCTGAGAAGAGAAATATTTGTGCTGGATAGGAGATGTCACTAGAAATACAAGGCCAGAATTCACCACTTGCCTTGCACACAAAGTCTAGCAGTTTTCTTCATTTCGCACGTGGCATCTGCACAGTAATAACAAAATGTAGTCCCTTTCACCCCATGCAGACTAATTGAAACTCCTAGTTAACAGCTTTTATTTTTAATTGACAATGGTATTGAAGTGTTATCTGGTACGAAAGAATTAACCACATGTGTACACATCTCAGCAGGTCATACCAGCATTGAGGACCCTGAGCACACTACTTCCTGAGAATTGTCATCAGTCTCATTCGTAGACAGGGACACTGAAGCAAGGCAGACTGAAGCTACAATTTTTAGCCCGGTATCCCCCAAACTCGAGTGTCATCAATTAATGGCCTGACACAGGCAAGAGTTTACCAGCAGACACCAGGACCCCTTGGCACTGAGGATGAGTGCCACAGATGGCTCAACCGGGCAGACCTGGCCAGAACTGGAGAAGGCTTATTTTTTTTTATGAGGGGTCCTCAGTCCTAGGACAGTCCATCTATCCTCTGCCATGGAGCAGCTTCAAGGCAACCAACCAACTGCATTAGATTCAGGTAAATTTTGGTTAATCAACAAATTCTATCTCAAGATTAGTCAAATCCATGGACAATATATTTTAACAGCCAGTATCTAAGCTGTTACATCAACAGAGAAATTGGACATTTCCATAGAGGTGAAGAGGGAATGAAGCAAGAGGTTCTTTCTGACACCGTCACTGTTGTGGCTGCCTGTTGGGAACATCCCCACACTAAATGGGAATGAGAGGATGCTGAACAACAAGCTCTAGGAAGAGATGTGAGATTCCAGCTATGCTGGATCAGCGTGATCTGTCAGGGTTGCCTTCTTCTATTTAAGGCTAAATGAAAAGAATCCTTTTTCTTCCTTTGGAAATACGTATTCTCAAATAATTCCCAGTTCACCTATTAAGAGCTCAACCCATTAGCAGTCTACGTGTTTCTACGTGCTTCTGGCAAGCTTTAGACATCTCTGATCAAGACAAAGTCTTAGTGAAAATTTGCCAAAGCTGTGTGTCTGTAATCACATCACTGCATTTGGCAGCAGGATTGGTACATATGGCAAACTTCAAAGATTTGGCAAAGCAAGCTCACCTTCAAAGAGAGTGTTCTGAGTTACTGGAAAATTAATTCTGTTTGACTGGTGCTAAGTGTTGAGCTTTTTTTCTTACAGCAATAAAACTGAATCCAATTAGAAGTGAAGAAATGCATTTTCAAAGACAGTGATGAACAAACGGTTACAAGATATCAAACCCTTATAGATTAAGTTACCAGGTTAAAGCAGCCCAAAGCGAAATGGTTATTAATTCAGCTAGACCAGAATTCACGCTGCCCTGAGACTGATTCTTCCATCCAATTAACCTCTGATATTTGCTCTGTTCAATTTGACTTTTCTGAAATTTATATTCTTTCTGGAACACTGCACATCCATGTGTATAAAAGCTGTGTCTTCACCGTATCTGTACTGCAGGTAGAACAGTTTAGAAGAACAATACCAAAACTGGAATGTCAAGAATCTGAAAGTTAGGAAACACTACAACTGAAGTTGCTTCTGAAGTGTTAACCTGCCCTGTGCTCATACATATTGGGTAACCTTGGGTACACCACGGCGTACACCTTTTTCTAAGGAATACTTTCTTGTGCCATGGAGCCATGACGCAGGTGGAGGGTCTGAAGCCCTTCCTTCTTACATGCAAATTATGCATTATGCAGTGGATGCAGGTCCTCCTCCTCCTCCTCCAACCCCCGACGAACAGCCAGAGCCCAGCCCCTGCTCCACCACGGCAGAGACACGTCGCTGTGCCTGGCACAGACCCAAGGGGGATGCTCCAGCACGTGGGGGCCAATGAAGAGGCTTAAGGCAGGACTGAGAGCCCTCTTTGTGCTGACAGAAATATCTGTGCCTATTACTAACTTCAGCACTGAAGTTAATGCCCAAACTACATGTACAATCAATAGATCTTTTCCAGAATGATTCAGGACATGTTCTTCAGGGATGTTTCTCTCTGCTAACTTTCAGGGATCCTAAACTACTGAATCATGATGGTGTCAGCAAAGGGATAACTTGGGGGGGTGCAGGGCAGTTCAGCAATCAGCAACCCAGACAAAGAGAGTCTATCCTCTGACAGGTGTGTCCTGCTCTATGTGGGGTGTACACACACCTAAGTGGAGCAACGCAGAGGTATGGAGTCTCCTCTGACAGAATTACAGCACCCACTGGACAGACATTTGGGAGCAGGGACTGGAGGTGTGATGCTGTGGCCATCCAGAGTCAGCTTCTTCAAGCTCACAGCTTCCACAAGTCCAAAGTGGTCACTAGTTCTCCATTACAGACATCTCCTGTAACTTATCCATTTCTCTTGTTGAAGCAGACAATGTGTCTTCTTGATTCAGCATTTGGTTTTCCTTTCTGATTGGCTAGATTCCTTTCTTTACCTTTCCAAGGAGGATCTCTTTGCCTTTTCTTCTCTCCTTACGTCTTGAATAACTGCAGGGAAAAAAACCCTTAGTCGTTATTTTGGAAGCAGGATGCAAGTATGGGTTACTTGCACTAACAGTTGATCATGTGCAAGGTACTTGGTCTACAATGACATTGATCTCACTTTATTTTAATGCTGTCACTGTTAGCTGTCTGTTCTAAAAAGGTAATCTAGGCATTTCCTACTTGCCCGCAGTAATACCAGCTGTCTAGTAGCTGGGAGATCTTTCCAAAACAGCGATTACAATTCAAACACTAGGAACTTCTGAATCAAAACAAAGAATGATTGCAGGGTTCTTTTGCATATATACGTTGTATAGTGTGGTTTAAAAACATCTGTTGGCTCCATTGTATACAGTAAAGATACACAGAACACATGGCACTGTCATTTGCATATAATATGTCACTGCTGTATGAAGAGTGGAGAAAGATCACAAAAACCTTGAAAAGCCAGCAGAGTGTAAGATGACAGCTGTATAAGTCATGGAGAGCACTGTGGTAACACAGTAAACATTAACAAAACTCTGACGAACTTAGAAAGGGCACTTGCAGAAAGTTCTCTGTAAACTAGCAAAGGGCTGGTAGCTGTGCTCACACTGGGGAGTTGTTCTAATGGCCTTGCAGGGGATAGATTGCCTTTGTATCTTTTTTCTTCCCCTATGGTGCATGAAGAAAGCTCAGAGAGTAGTTTCAGGTCCCTGCATGTTCCCCTCATCTTTGCAAACATGTCTGGACTTTAATGATAACAGATCTTTTTTAACTATCGCCAGAGCCTTCTTGTTCATGGGATCTGTATACCAAAATCTCCTTGTGGCAGAGAGTCGCAAGAGATCTAGCACACCCCTCAGAGGCCTTATGGGATGGTGAGATCCAGGAGTGATTCACAAGTGAGAGATGAGAACCAGTCTCCATCATTTGCGTTTCTGGATGAGGCTGGGCTCGGTGCAGCTCTGTATCTCAGGGGCCCTTGCACAGTTGGCTGCAGCAGCTCTGACTGACTCACCTCCTCCAGTAACCAGGCATCCTCGGCACCAGCACAGTCATGCTGCTGGCCACGGGATAGATCCTCAGCTGGAAGCCTGCAGCTGAACTCAGGAGCTGCATACTCATGGGTGAACAGTATTGCAACCTTGCCAAGGCATATAATTCAAACAGTTATGAAAATGGTCTGATTTAAAAAAAAAAAAAAAAAAAAAAAAAATTTTTTT
>Ga0065711_1034449_pt1 | contig 23753 bp, 13 predicted proteins | sample Hoacrofraction12_FD_59098 | JGI IMG/M metagenome (GOLD analysis project Ga0065711, IMG submission 59098) | Hoatzin crop microbial communities from Cojedes, Venezuela - Epithelial fraction 12 v2 (version 2) | ecosystem: Host-associated > Birds > Digestive system > Esophagus > Crop | place...
AAAAAAAAAAAAAAAAAAAAAAGAAAAAAGAAAAAATAGAGTACTTCTTACTTAATATTGAAGCTAGTGAGAAACTAACCCAAAACGTTAGTGGTTTGGGGACATTTTTCATATGGAGAGTAGAACATATACGGCAACGGAATTTGGCAATCTTTATTTCCTCTTTTTCTGTGCACTCAACATTTCTTTTACCAATCTTCGTTATTTTTTATTTGTTCTCTAAAAAAAGTAGATAATCTGGGGGGGCTTTGAAATTATACATTCATTTTATGGGTTCAGTTGTCTCTTAGTGTTCTGGAAACTTCATCTGGGATGCAAAGATAGCAAGTACCTCAGACAATTTCTCCCAGTGAGTCAAATTCTCCTCTGACCGCTCAGTCCTCCACAGGAAGACAAGGCTAAAGTTGTTATTACCCAAACAGATTAAGATTCTCTGTCACACGGCAGCAGCAGCATGGTAAAAAAAAGAGAGAGACAGAAATGCTGCTGAAAAACATCTCGTAAATAGGCAAAAAGTCAGATTTTCCAATAAAACCTTTCTTGTTGTAGATGGAAGGACTCCTACCACTTGTATCTTATGTGATGCTACTGGGCAGCTGTGGGACAACTCACAGCCCAAAGAATACCGAGACCTCTTGCCCTTAGAAATAGGTCATTATTTGTGGAAGGAAGGTATTGTGAAACCAGTACAAGAGAAAAAATCTGTGACAGAACATCACTTTGCTACTTAGCAGTAGTGGGAATACTAGAGCACAAGTATGAAAAATAAAATAGTCTGTCAAAGCTAATAAGGCTAATGGTTTCTTTCAGGCCTTTGGGTACATCTGGAGCAGCTGAAGGAAATGCAACTGCATTCTTGTAAAATAAAGTGAAATTGTTTTCTCTACATTTCAGTTGTTTCACAGTCAGTCAAAGCAATCTTTTGAGATGAAAAAGCTAGAAAACAAACACTGGTGCAGCTTGGTTGGGCATTTCCCAGTGAGGATGCGTAAATACGTGCGTGTAAGTAACCAAAGTGCAGAAAGACTCTTTCTCCTGACTTCTGCTTAGGCTTGGTTGATCATAAGCAAGTAAAGTGTAAAACCACATATCACCAAAAATTGCTTGTTGACCAGCCAGCTGACAATGCGCTAGGTAATGCTGGAAAAGGATGAGGAATGTGGGAAAGCTGGAGTAGAACAGGCTTGTAGTTCAGCTACATATGGCTGGATTTGCAGCTAGCCAAATACGGGTACTACCATCAAGAAAGTACTTGCAAGCAAGAATAAATACATCCACAACAAGGGTGGTCCTTGTAAGTTGTATCGTGAAGCTACTAAGTACATTGCATATGTATACTGTAAGTTATTCGTGTGCATGTGCCAAGCTGAAGTATGCAAGATAACACAGGAAATCCATCAGTCTTCACAGGATATATCTGTGCGTACAATATGCATACGGTTAACTGTCTGGAAGTGTCTGTGAGCGTTGGCTGCTGGACAGACGTACTCTAATATGTTCTTGCCTGGGCAGTAGTGTACCCTCACTTTGCCACTTACTGTTTTTTCTGAGTAGCGCAGTGGGAGATGTTTCTGGTGCTAAGCACACGTCGTGACTAACGAGGCTAAGGTCCCTGACTAATGGGAGGTCTGGGACAAACAGGCGGAAGATAACACAAGAGAAAATCATCCGCACAATCAGAAGTGCAGATGGAACTGCGTTGTCAAGAGAGACTTGTTACATTCCAAGGGGGAAATTAACAAAGCCAGTTCATTAGACAGGCTGACACAATGCAAAAAGTAAACAAATACCAGGCAAGCAAAATACTGGCACCGAAGCAAAAAGTTTACATATAGAATCATAGAATCATACAATAGTTTGGGTTGGAAGGGACCTTTCAAGGTCATCTAGTCCAGCCCCCCTGCAATGAGCAGGCATTACATATATTGCCCTTGAATACAGAAATGTCATTTGTGAACCTGTCTTTCAAAAATTCTTACAGAACTTAGTAAATGCAGAATATCTTCACATCCTAAAAGTTTGCATTTCCTGGTGATGAATTACAAAATGAATTTTGACTGGATTTTTTCCTTCTTTATGATATGACCCTTGTTTATCATTATTGGTGCATGTTCTTGGTTTGGGTGTTAGCTGAAGTACAGTTATCAAATCTATACCCTAAAAAACAATCAGCATTTTCAACTGCTTACAGGAAAGTCTCCAGTTCAGTCACGACCTGGTTCTCTGCTATGTGTCTCCACTGAAACCGCAGTGGAACAGCATCGTAAATACTATCTTGCTGCTAGCACAGGTTAGATACTGTCTTTGGAGGACAGTTCTTCATTGAAATTTCTCTAAGATTTTGATCCCTCCAGTCCCAGATAGATCCTGCATCACAGTGGGAGCTGGCCACGGAACTATACATCTATTTCACACAAGTGTTAGGTGCCTCCATTTTCGGTTCATTTCTTCTGTGCCTACCCACCACCCTCCACACCACAATGACTGCTTGGTCTTCTATGGAAAGCTGAACAGGATTTTTGTGTATTTAAGAGACAAGTCTGGACCAAGCAGGCTCACGTCTACGTGATGGATACAGAGCAGGTTTCCAAGCCAGGTAATTCTCATTGTGGGCACAGGAAGAACGAACTCCACTGCTCCACTTCTCTAAAGCCAGGTGCTCAGCTGCAGTCAGTCTCTCTGACTTCTGTGTTACTTCTTGTCCACCGAAAGCCTTTCAGATTAAATTCTTGTGGGTATCAGACCATTTCTGCAAAATGTTACAACTTTGTTTTTTTCCCTGAAATTAAATTACAGCAAAAAAGTAATCCATCCAACAATCTTAATTATGACTAACTACGCAAACAATCTAATAGACGTGTGTGTATGTGTGTGTATATAGATCTATTTGTATGAAATCTGTATCTAAAATAATAGCATATGTTAACACTTGTGAATGTAGTGTGATATCATTTCACCCTTTTAGATTTGATTCCTCCAGGTCTGATGCAATGCCTCTTCACTCCTGACTATTCCCAGCTGCTGAAATGGCCTGTAGCAACACAGGCTTCCTGAGAGTTATTCTACCTCTCACTAGGTCTGGACCAGGCACACACCAAGAGCAAACTCTAAATCTGAAAAATTAAAGAACTGGAAAGAATCTGCCCACTTTTGTAGTTCCACTTCGGGTAGGCACACAGAGCTGCCTGCACAGGCTGAAGCTGTTTTTTTTGGCTTCCAGCTGCCGAGTCAGGGAGCAAAGAATCAAGTCACAGCTGGAACTTTTTTCTTTGCAAGTATATAGCCAGCAGCGTAACTAAAACAGAACAGCTCTCTCCCATAAAAGAAATTCATTGATTTTGTAGTCCTGATCACCTTAACAGAAGAACTGTGCAAAAATGCCAACATTCGTCAGGTCAGAGACTCAACCTGTGACTCCTGTGGAAGGCCCATCATTTCTGGATTAGGTGAAGGTTACATCATAAGAAAAGTCTAAATTCCGTGCAAATTTCAGAGTCATGAAAAAGGCACCAGGATGCTGTTCCCTCTGGGTAAACAACCTAAGTGTGGCAGGCAGATGCAATTGCTGGGTCTCATGAATCAAATACACTTCAGGAACAAGGAATGTAATCCCTTTTTAAATTTCTCTTGCATTTCACATCAGTAATTTGCTAATTTAGGCATCTGAAAGATTATGTGTCAATGTAACGCCTAGTCAGCGTAATTTTGAAATACCTGAGACTGAAAGCTCAAACAGAGCTGTGGTTTGTGTTCACTGCTTTGGCTGTGCGAGGCTCAAAGCCCCACCACTGCCGTTGTAGGATGGACTGTTTGAAGTTCAGGTGCCATTTTGGTCTGACAACAGTTTTGTAGAGCCTACAGCATCAGAGTGATGCTTGTTTGTCTGGTAATATATGTTAAAAGCTGCTTAACTTCCTGAATATGTAAATGAGTCACATAATAATGGTTATATATAGGATTTATGGTTTTTTTCATAACCCCTACTGTTCCCAAAGAAAACTCAGCCATCAACAGGGATGATAGAGAGCTACCACTGAATGCCACTGCACTGTTACCTCCACTGTTACCCTTTCTTAAAGGCTAATATAACCTTTTGAGTTTTTTACCATATATGGGTCCAACAGCTAAATAAATAAAAAGAAAAAGAGTTCCAGTATTTTTAGAAACCCACTGGATCTAAGACTATTGCTGGAGCAAAGCTGTAGCACAGAAGATTCTGTCTGTCTGGGAGAACGAAGACATTTGACAATGTATTTGTTTCCTGCCAGAAAATGTGCTTGAAAATGGTTTTAATTGTTGCTGGTTTCCACAAATCTCTTACTGATGGTGGCCATCTTGCTAAAATAAGGCTCACACATGAACATTTCTGAGAGTTAGCCCACTGTGAGAAGCTGCAAGCAAATTTCCAGACCATCTGAGGGTGTTGTTAAGAGACAAAAGGCAAGTTCTGACACTCATTCCTTGCTTTGTCCTCAACCTTCTGAGGGAATAGGTGAGTTTGTGGCTCTTCTTTGGTCAGGACTTAACAGATCGTACCTAGCCACAACCTTGGGGTTTGAATCCATACTTCAGGATGGATACCAGGATCATTTTGATTCTACAAATTGTTGAGTATAATCAACCAAAAGAACACCACATGGTGATGCTCAGTCTAGTTTCAAGAATTCAGACAGGATTAAATTCAAACCCTTGCCAGTTTAATTGAACATTTGCTATGGCAAGCAGTGATCGTTTTCACAGTGTAAAAGTAGGCATTTGTGTAGATTTTAAACATTACCTCTGAACACAGATCTTTAGCTCTAGCTGCAAATGGAGTACTGTTGCTAAAAAAAAAAAAAAGGGCAATTAAATCAGAGACCATTTCTTGTAATGGGAGCCAAGCCGACTGTCTTCACCTTGGAAAAGGGTGGAGTGGATTTTGTGCCTACCCAGTAACACACCCAGGGAAGCCCATGATCACTGGGGACAAGGTTAAGCCAGTTCACTGTTTGCACTGAGTGTAAAGCCTCCCCTGCTCAGGGAATGTCATTCCTGCTTTCCTGAACTCTGCCTGCAGTATCTAGAGGAAAGCGGACTCGCATTGTCTTCCACCGCTCGCCCCAGGAAACATGATATCATTCTCAAACAAAAGCGGGAAAGCTGACAGATCTATCGAGACGGGTGTGACCACAGCACACACCTCGCCGGCCAGCCCCTGTGAAAAAGGCAGTGATGGGCAGCTCTTCAATACTGAGCTGTCTGCATGGTCCATGTTTATAGGTAATCTCTGGAGCCGACTTCTGCTTCTCCCAGGCTTATGACTTAACGCTGCTTGCTTTCTTTGTCAGTTAAGTATTTGTTACCATGTAGAGAAACAGGAGAGACAAGGAGAAAGAGCTGGGGTAACTGGACTTTCTTTTCTTCTCCATCTATAATGCTTACAGCACCAGATACCTCCTTAAAGTGAAAAGCTGGAATTGATCTGAGGGCTAAATAGGTTGAATCAATGTGCAGCTAAACAATCAAGAAGCTTAAGCCACAAAAGAGGAATTGGTAAACAAGATACAGCTTATTACAGCAATGGATAGATAAGAATACTTATAAACATGCAATTCAACGGATTTTAAACACAGGGTTTTTTGCCTGTATTAATCTCTAGCCTTTTGTAGATGCCAAATATCTAATCTTAAATGCATTTGTTCATAGTTTCACTTAGCTATTAACATTCTGCTAATCAAGAAAATCTGGAAATTGTAAGGCAAGTTACACAACAATGAGGACTTCTGCATTTTCTTGCTACTTTCTGGTTTTCATTGCAGCACAATCTGCAGTTTTACACCACATTACCTGACTGTGAGATGGACTGGAACAACCTATGCATACCTCAATGAAAGGGTTAGGAGTGAGTTAAGAGTCTAAGGTCATTGTGTGAGTTGTATTTCTCTTTTACAGATTTTGCTTGTTATACTACGCAGGAGAGACTGTGTAGAAAATCAAAATGTGAATGGTAAAAGCAATACTCAAATGCTGAGCAACTAGGAATCCAGTGGGAAGAGCGCAGGCTTCCTCATGGCTCTGCTTGTGACAGCTTCAGCAAAGCAGCTCTAACATTAATGCTCCAAATACTAAAAACCTATATCTGCATTAGTATAATATTACCATATACCTTTCTGCAGATGTCTCTTGACTAATTTCTGACTTGAGGAACTAATGACATTTGCTGAAAATACTGAATCATTCTTTAGCTGTACTTGAAGTATTATTAATTGATCTTATATAATGTGCATTTTTCTGCCCTTTTTTCTCTACTGACTTTCATCTAGATTCCAGTTGTGTGATCTTGTCTAAAACCTTGTCTAAAATCAGATACTAGAACACCTAGAAACATCAACATTTCCTACCGCACGGCCAGTTCATAAAGTCAGTCACAGAAAAAGTCAATATTGAATCTGTATTTAGAGCAGATATTCTTGGGGAAAGACATCAATGGTTTTAAAGTAATATGATTTATGAAAAGGTTAATACCATTGGACAGAAGAGAAACCCTGTTGCAATGTGGTTATCTGTCAAACAAATGACTTTGACAATTAAAAAGATGTAGCAGCAGGCTCTACATGTAGCTAAATCTTCCTAGGTAGCTTGGCTACAGTCCTGCCCCCACTCGCTGTAAGAGCTCTGCATAGAGATAAGCGGACTCAGTGAAACAAATTCAAGTACTTAAATCAGTAAACATAAGTGCTGGTGTAAAGGAGTCATGAGTTTGGTCTGTACATCGCGTGAGAAACAAGAACGGCATGACGGGTCAACTACAGATACTAAAGCAAAGACTTACCTGAAATCATCAGGCTGAATCCGTAGAGAACTAGATGTGCTAAAGGGTCCATACTTTCCAAAATACATCCATCCAATTCTTACAGTCGCTCATAGAGTATCCTTTTCCCGGGGCAGACGATTAGCAGTTACCAGTTACTCTTCCCCTGCATGGTATGCTGTTTACAAGTCACAGTCAAGAAATCGCAGCACTGGAGCAGGCTGGAACAGTCTCATTGCTGTCTGAGTACAGGGAGTTTAAGTTCCTTTTTCCTGTTTCCTTTCTAGATTAGGATGCGAAAGGCAGGATCTTAAAGGCATTTTTATATCAGCGGGACTGCAGGGCAGTGCAAATCCCATCTATCCAGCAATACATCAAAACAGTTATCTGGAGCTGCTGGAGAAGCAGGCAGGGAACTGCTGTTGGTCACAGTCAGCAAAATAGGAACAATGATGGCATCCTCCAGTAGGCGGGAGAGCGTGAGTAACGCGTCCTCCACCTAGGTACGGTAGGTGGAAATTGTCATCCCCTTCTCAAAGTGCAGATCTCCTGATTTCTCAGGGCACTATCATCTTTTCCCTTATTTATTTAATCCATGTGCGAGCTGCTGCTGCAACGCATCCCAGCACACAGTAATAAAAATATGAAGTAAACAGTAACAAAATCCAGCTGAATCCAGTATAGACCAAAGACAGCCACAATCCAGCAAACTACTCCATTAGTTCATGTGCTTTACTGGAAACAATTTTTCTCTACATTTGACAATTGGGAACACACTGAAAACTTTTTGCAATAATAAATTGCACCCAAATTTATTGTGACTTCAGTGGGATCAAAATGCCACATCACTCAAGGGGGTCTCAAAACTCAGAAGCTAAAACAAAACATGAGGAAAAAAAATACAAAGAAAACCATACAAAAATAATGAAATAAATGGAAAAGCAGCACTCAGATATATAAACAGGATTGCAAATAAAGGGCAATCTTTCTTACCACTTGACTAAATATAACCCATGAGAATGTAGCATTTGCAAGTCCTGTAGTTCTGCCAAGATGCTAACACCCAGAACGACTTTTACAGAAGTATTGAAAAGTGAATGTTCAGCATCATTTTGGAAATGGGGTGTGGGTTTATCCTACTTTAACTTCCTTAGGAAGACCTTTTAGCCTTCAATTGCTGTAAATTTCACAGAGGAAGTCCTTTACACTCAAGAACTATTGCCATGTGTACAGAATGGTGTCACCTACAGCAGATTTCAATGCATTAACGCAGAGTTGCTCCTTACATGCCGCCCACCTGGCAAAAAAATATAGCTGAAGGCAAACCAAGTAGAAATTTCAGCTGAAAATACCCTCTGGCTGTAAAAACACAGTGCGAGGTCCAAACACTACTAAAATTGCATTTTGAGGCTTAAAGGAGGCAGAATACAAGATATTTACCTGTTTTTGTTCCAGACCAAAATACACACATATATTTTGTGTATCTTTGATTTTTGAGACCATTTTCTTCGACTCTTAGATATAAAGAGGCAGTGATTATCCACACTCCGGTTGCACATTAGCCTTTATAAGCCTGCTGGTATAGGCCTCTCCAGCATCAGAATACTTAGTGTGTTTCCAGATATTAAGTATTAAGATAATTCTTATCTAATGGATAACTCTGTTCTGTTGCTCATTTAAGCTACTTCTGACATGCCCTATCGTTAATTTTTTTTCAGTGTCTCTTGATTTGCTGAGGGGTGGGGCATTAAACTACTTCAGTCAAGGCTGTGTTTCTCCAGGTTGTTATTGTGCGCTTAGAGGGGGTTTTTAAACTTTTCATTTAAATCTCATTCCTCAGGGAATAAACAGGTCACTGAGGAGAAATGCATCACGTCTCCATTTTTAATGCACCTAAATGCAAGCAATGCACATGGACTGCTGCTGATACTGATTTTGCAGTATGTATAATTGGTCAGGTCAGCTATTCAGTATTTTTGGAAGACTCACATTGTGCCAGCTGGTCATTTCATCTGCCATAACAAGGTAGCCAGGATGAGAGCGGACAGCCTAAACATGCAATACTCCACAAATATATGAAGGATGTAAAGACTTGCCAAAGCTGGAAGAGAGGAAATACATACTAAACCAATTTGGTTGGGATAGCAGCCTCAGCAGGGTCATACATTTGTTTTGTGCTTAATGATGCAATTTCATTTTTGAAGAAATAAAGAATAGCATCTAAGATTTAGCAAACATTTAAGTACTTGTTTATGTGTAATAAGTGTTTAAGCTTAGATCTGTTTCTGTTTGGAACGTGTTTAAGTGCCACAGTTTGATTATTGCTCCCACTGAAGTCAAAATTAATCACATCATAAGCTTTTGCTAGACGATGGAATGTAGAGGATTTCACTATCTAAGTGTCTGCCAGCAGCACCTTCCATATATTGATCCTTATATTTCATGTTACTAGAAAGTGAGTGTTCCTAAGAGTAGATCATATAAATTTTCTGTTCTGGGAACTAAGAACTGTATGATCTGATCATCCTTTTCATTACTGAGCAACACAGAAGTGTGGTAGGATTGTCTGTCCCCCTACCAAGCAGCAATGGTATCATAGCAGGATCCCAGGCACAAGCCCATCTCTTTTTATCCAGTCCTCAGCATATGTTGACATATCTGCAAACAAGAAGATCTTAAATCCTGGCCTGCATTCACTGTTGTAGAGCAGAAGAACTGGAAGTCACCTTCTGGCAAAACCAGATTGCCAGTGAAAGAAACAGGGCTAAAAGTGAGGATGGCAGGAAGAGTAAAATACGACACCGAGCTACTCTAGGTTTTGTTGCATGTGGGGCTAACAGTGGCTGTTGACTACCGGGCTGGCCAATGAGCATGTCCGTGGCATGTCCTCAGGTGGGTATGTAGCTGTATTTGGGCCCCGTAGACTATACCCTTTGTCTTCTCTAAAGATATCTGGAAAGACTGTCCAACCCCATGTGATTTCTAAAGTGTTCCCCTCAGGAACACCAACTTTGTTGACGGTTAACTGCTGATTAACACATATCAGCATTCACATCTAACTTGACACCCATCACAATGACTGGCATGAGTTTTTAAATTAGATACAGCAGGGAAACAAATTGTCTTTCAACATGTAAATATAACCTTAGCATTAAACATGACTTTTCATAACTCTGTTTGCTGAAGGCTAATTTTGTTGTATGTCAAGTGCCCTGAACTCCTGACACCAGGCTTTCCTCTTTAGATAAGCAGCATGCTTGTCTCAAGGACAATCCATTCATACATGCTGTACTGCATGGAAATAAGTGAGGAGGAAAGAGAAACAATGCCACTCAGCCCTTCTTTAATCAGGTAGATGTGTTAGCAGAAAGCATATATCCTCTTGCAGTGTCTGGCTGTACTGTGCTTTCTTGGAAACAAGCCATTACTTTGGCCTTGACATGATGTTAATATGTGTTAGTAGGAGGCAGTAAAGGAACTTTGGGAATTATCACTCACCACAATCAGATAATGTGAAGCAGAGGATCCTAAATGATGGAGTTTAAGCTTTTTTTCTTAAACAGATCTTATTCTCCCCTACAGAACAGCCTATGCCACTGAGGCCAACCACAGCCCCTAAGCCACCTGTTTTGGATCACCTGGAAGTAAGAGGCGGCATCCAGGTGGCTAGTCAGAGGGCATGTGCGGTTGCTGGTCTAAGCACTCAGGATGAGGACTATCCCTGTGCAATGCAGTGGCAGTGTGGAAACTGGAGGAGGATAAAGGTTTCTGCGGCACATGGTTAAAGAGAAGTCTTACTAACACAGAAGTGACAGTGTGGAGGAGTGGTGATGTTGTAATAGATGGTTGTGAGAAGCTTTAAGGTGTGGTAGAAAAGTTAACAGTGTCTGTTTTTTGTTGCAGCTCGTTCTCTCGACTTGGTAGCCCGTGCTGAGGAGGTGCCGTTACTTCTTGCTTTTCCTATTGTCTCCTCTGCATATGCATACTCAAAATGTAGCTCAGGATTGCAAACATAGCTATGATCGGTTGCTTTACTCAGCATTTTTGTTTTCTTCCCAATAAAGAGCTTCTCCTGGATTTTCAGGAGACCATAGTCTGGAAAATCGCAATCTACAGAATAGCCTTATCCAAATGGAGCTGGTGCTTTCCTCTCTTCCTTGCTAATGAAATGAAAGGGAATTTGCTACAATAGAATTAGACACAGGATCTTGTGGGAATCTCAGGTTCCCGTCAAGGGGAAAGTTCAGCTGATGAAAAAACACAGGAGTACTTTAGGGCTTCTGTATCAGTAAAGACATTGTGAAGGACATCAGGCTGTTTGACTGAGGTCTATACTCTGGAAATTTATACTTTGTGAGTCACTCATGTTTTGCTGAAATAGGCTTCACGTAGATTTTAGAATGGCCTATTGTCAGCAGAAAGAGACAAAAATAATTTTTGCTTCACAGTTCTTTGCAGACAAAAGGAACCGAGAGACTATTTAAAAAATTATTGAAGAAAGAAAGTGTGAGAAGTGAAGAGACGGTAATGGTGATACCCACTGATGATGTCAAATGTGTATATGAAGTCACACGAGTGAGAAGTAAGCAAGCTAGTTACATTCCGCTTAGTTTGTATGAAAGGAACAAAACTGCATCCTTGTTTTCGTTGCTTTTTGAGCCCATTGTTTTCCTACTTTAGAGCGTATCTGCCCTGTTTTCTAAAACATCTGCTAAAAAGGGTGATTCTGAACATGTTCTAAATTAACCCCAAATCAAGCTTTTGTTTCTCTGCCAAGATTGGATCAGGTTCTGGGAGCACAAATGTAAGTGATGTTCATACTCCTGCTGCCCCAAAGTCAAATGAAGTCTGGAGATGAATGAGCTTCTCCAGCCTGAAAGAAGTGTCATCCAACGGGACGTAAGCAGAGCTCATATACCAGCTACAGAGTCCACAATTTTTCTCCTCTCTGTTCTTTTACTGCTTTTCTACTTTATTTTTCTACAATACATTTTAAAGGACGAATGAGTCTGTGTATTTATGTTTAATGGTAACAACTGTATATCCAAATGTCCTTAAGATATTAACATTGAATCACCCCAAATGATGCACAGCAATAAAAATATGACTGCCTAAAGTAGCCTGGCATTAACGAGGAAAATTTCATATCTGTGCAACTTAGAGAGATAAAAACTAACTGTGTAAGCCGTTTAATACATGTGAAATTTGCAGATGTGACTACGGCTTCCAGGGACCAGGAAATGGGTTATGCTAATTAGATCTCAGAGTTAGTGTTTTCATTCATTAAGGTTACAAAAATTCATTCATAAAATCCTGTTTGCAGGACCCTCTATCTTCCACTGAACTAATTTCACACTGTTAATGTGATTCTAATAGTATTTTTTATTTGACGACTGCATTACTTAAATTTATTTAACTTTAACCAGCATTCAACAAGTGCAGCTCAGTGATAATTTTGCTATGTACCAAATTTATGTCACACTGGGATTGGCTAAAATCTTGTCCTGATATAGGACAGCTGCATGAGCGTTGTTGGTGAGCTGCAGTGTAACAGTTCCTTCTCTTGAACACTCCAGTTTTAACTTCAGTCTTCTCTCTGTGTGAGACAAAGATTTCTAAGTGGCAAATCTTTTTGAGGGTTTGAACAACATAATTTTAGCAGTTCTTGAAATATGGACGTGTGAAAAACATGCACTTCTCATGTTAAGATGAGAAGTTAAAAAGTAGATTTGCATATAGGTAAAGAACTTCAGTAACTTTCAGCTGAATAATCCTAAAAAGTTATTAAATACAGCAAACTTCCACACAAATCTAGGCCATTAAACACCCTCTCAAATTCAAATAATTTGGAAGAAAAAGAAGGAAGAGGAGGGATACTGAAAATCTGAAGACTTTATTTGGAATTTTGCCCCTCATGCATAACTGTTGGTGTGACTGATGCTATTATAATTTCTGTTATAATCATTATTTTCTTGTTCTTTCTAATTTTCAGAGGTGCTGAGTCCCTCTCACCCCACTTGAAAGAGTATTTGTGGGTGAACTCGTGTTGTATGTTGGAGACAGAGGTCTTGCACCTTACCCATCCTTTGCTGCACAGTAGAAATCTTGAGCCTGATCCAAAGATACCAGTGCTCAGTGAATCAAGCCCAGTCACTTTAAATGAGTGTAGCTTTCAAGGAATTAGCTTTACAAAAGGAAGCAAGAGCAGATCATTTTACAGTTCTGGTTCTTTTTTTTTTTTGTTAAATGTGGGAGGCTTCCTCCATTTCACACATTTGGCATATTGTCCGACTAGTCCTCCTTCCTGAAAGGAGAATTTGCAAGGGTAGACAGTAAGTAAGTAGACAGAATCCAAGGGCTTTTTTCACTGGAGACAATCGCCACGTCCACCCCACCCAGATGCCTTATCGCTATGAGACATGTTTCCAAAGCCTTCAATCAAAGCAGGTACTTTGCAGAATAAAGTAGGTATTTTAATACCTTTCTCCTCAAACGACGATATTCTTATAGCTAGTGCCTCATCATAAGGTCTGCGTTATGCCTTGTATTTTTGTGTTACACTTGTGAAAAACAGAAGTGTACTGAAAGGCTTTACAACCACTGCACTTTGTTAATGTATCCCTCTGACTGTGAAGCAGCACATACAAGCACTAAGAAACATTAAGTAATGTCATCAGGCAGCGAGAACTAAAAAAGAATCTCAGTGTTCCGCCTATCTGAAATTGCTCACAAGAATGCTGCATATTGTCTTCTAATCTCACTAACACAAGGAAAAAAATCAACTCATTTTAGAAAGAAAAAAAAGCTTTATTGATCACAATGAAAAGCAGTAAAGATACGATGAAGCAGGAAGACCAATAAGAGGATTAGTCTTGCCTGCAGCAAAAATACAGTTTGCCTGGAGATATGATGACGTCCCTGAATATGGCAACAACGTTGGTGCAGTGTCACCCCATCATGAGCTGGGAATAATGACAGTCCTGATGCAAAGCACAAACGTGATATAGAATTAACAGACCTTTTGGTTAGAAGATTTTGGAATTGATGTGCTTATTTCCATTCAGTGTGCCAGTGAAGTGGGATTTGGAGTGACAGACACTGTCAAACCTGGTATTCTAATGCTTCAGTGGCATCTTCCTGGAGGAGGACCAGGTTGGGGAACTTTTGAACAAACTGGACATATGTCAGTCCATGAGGCTTGTTGGGATGCACCCACATGTGCAGTGGGAGGTTGCTGATGGCACTGCAAGGCCATTCTCGATTATATTTTTTTCATGATGATAGGGAGTGGCTTCTGAGGACTGAAAGAAAGCAAGTATCACTCCTACCTTCAGGAAAAGCAACAAGAGCGAGCTAAGGAAGTACAGGCTGGTCAGCCTCATCTCCATCCCTGAGAAAGAGATGGAGCAACTTCTGCTGGAAACCATTTCCAGACACAGGAAGGATGGGAAGGTGATCGTGAATAGATAGCATGGATTTATAAAGGGGAAATTATGCTTAACTGACCTGATTGATAGCCTTCCCGAAGGAGGTAACAAACTCAGCGAGCAAGGAGAGAGGTGTGGATGTTGTTTACCTCAACATTAGCAAGGCATTTGACAGGGTTTCCCACAAAATCCTCATAGATAAGTTAACAAAGTACAGGTGAGGTAAGTGGACAGTGAGGTGGACTGAAAACTGGCTTGGGTCTCACTGCGTGACCAGTGGCCTGAAGTCCACCTGAAGGCCAGTCAGTTGTGGTGGCAGATACTCATGTCGATACTGTTTAATTGTTTCACTAATGACCTGGATGATGGGTCAGAGTGCACCCTCAAGTCTGCAGATGATACAAATCTGGGAGGAGTGGCTGATGCAGCAGATGGGTGTGCTGCTGTTCAGAGGGACCTCAACAGGCTGAAGAAACAGGCAGACAGGAATCTCATGAGCTTCCACAAGTATAAATGCACAGTCCTGCCCTGGGGGAGGAACAACCCAGGCACCCACATACTCTGTGGGCCATGTGGCTGGAAAGCACCTTTGCTGAGAAGGACCCTGGCAGACACCAAGCTGACCATGAGCCAACAATCCTCAGAAAAAAAGGCCAACAGTATGCTGGGGTGTGTTAGGAAGGGCATTGCCAGCAGGCTGAGGGAGGTGATCCCTACCTCTACTCAGCCCCGGTGAGACAGGTGAGCAGGAAAGGTTTTAAATTTCTCCACCCCATAGATGCTGCCACTTGACTAATGTCCTCTCAGTTTGAAGTCATACCATAAAATGGATAAAGGGTTGCCTAGGTAGAGAGACCTGTGTTACTGAATTAGGGTCCTGATATACACACAGCCACTTTGGTGAAAAAAATGCCATGTGTCTGGTACTTAAACTTGTATTAAAAAGAAAAAAAGAAAAGAGTTAAAGAAAAAGTTATTTTCACTCAGACTTTAGGAGCTAGATATGGATATAATTTACTCAGCTCACTACTGGGAATGAGTTTATCTCCTAGAGGCAGATTAAACGCCTGATACGTAGCTCACTATTTAGAATCCATACAGTTCTTTTCAGCCATGGGTACTATGACCATGACCCAGGACTGTAAGGATGAACTATTAAAAGAAGGAATGATTGATGAGATTCTCAGACAGAAAACAGTAATCTGGAGATCCTTCAACAGAACAAGGAAAAGAACAGCATGCTAGAGAAAGGGGTTTTATGTCAGGCACCTCATAGGGAACACAACAAAAACCTGTAAACTTTGCCACGTTATCTTACAGAATCACTACCAAGGCATAAAATCATCCCCTGCCCTGAGTGAAAGCGAATTTAAAGCAGTCTGTTTATTCAGTCTGCAGCTTTTTTCCATTGTTCATGAAAATATGTTATTGTAGCACAAGTGGAATTCAGAAGGTGATCTCTCCGGCTGATGGTTTGACTGGTGAGAATATTAGACTTCAGCTTTATCTCAGCAACTAATGGGCTGTCTGTGGAATAGCTGAAACTTTGACAGGAAGGAAGAGACATTAGTGGGAATTTCCCCTAGATAACAGTCCTTGATTTATAGAAATCCTGTTCCAATACCTCTAAATATTATACAGACATAAATATACACAGAAACAGCATTTACTGTGCTGAATTTGGAAACACAGTGGCCTCTGCAAGAATCTTCAATATTTTTGTTTTACATACCTTTCTATACTCAAAATGACAATCATAGATTTGGAGAAATTTAGTGACAATAATACAGAACTTCTGTTTTAACAGACTCAACACATTTTCTAATTCTTTGTTTATTCCAGTTCTATAAAGTGAAACATATCGTCCACCTCTTCTTCACTAAACTTTTCTAAGAGAGCAGAACAACTATAAATCCAGACCCCACTGTTTTTTATTATTTTTTGTAAAAGGCTAGATTACTGTCTGGCTAAGATTCCTACCTATAATCAACTGCGCTTTTTTCTTTTTGATCAGGACGAGTTTACAATATACCAGTTGGAAGAAATAATAGGTAATTTATAATTACATTACATGTAGAATGTGAGAGAAATACATGCAAGAAAATTTTGTTTTATGTAAAAGTTTTTTGAAATTTCTGTATCATAAAGCATTTCTGTATCATTCCTGGTTTTGCTCTATGTTGAATCTCTTTCTATGTATTTTTGTCAAAGTACAGATTGCATATTACACTGCAGCTTGAAACTTGAGGAAAAAAAATTGCAGAAAGTATAAATAATTTCCCCTGTTATTTCCTTTACTGCTGAATACTACAAAAGTAAAATGCTCTGCACAAGGTCGGTATTAGCTGTGTTTCACTACTTCTTATCACAGTCCTCTCCTTATAATTACATTAAAAAAATATAAAATAAGGAAGTTAATCAGCTCTCCATTGGGAAATTAAAATTTGCTGACAGATCCAAAGTACATTTGCTTTTATTAAAAGAATTTATACTATCAAGCAATTCGGACTTAAAAAGATGCTTGTCCTTAAGTAAAGTAAGGATGTTTTCCTTACCTGTTATAAATTACTATTTAAATAGGGATGGTATGCTGATATTACCATTTATCTTACTATACACTTAATTAAAGATAATGCATATGAGAGCCTGTCAGGCAGTCCTTATTCAGAGAAAACTCCTATTGTGTTTGGCAAGGATAGGACTACAAGACAACTAGAGATTCATTGAGTCAAGCAGACTGAAGTTTCACATGTGAGATGCAAACCAGCAATGGGCCTCAGTATAATGTTCTGATGATTTTACACTCGTGCAGTATTTTCTTTTTGTTGCTACAAGTTTCTAAAATTCAGAAGTTTATTTCTAAAAATTGTAAATGTTGCAAAAGGCAGGATACAACTAAAACCTGTGACTTCTAAAAACCTGGAAAAATACTTTTAAAAATATCTGTCACAGTAGTGGTGAGCAAATCCACTCAGTAGTCCAGCTTTCCATGCTGCCTGTGCACATCTCTCATTGTTGGTCCACTGGGGCAGGAAGGAAGTGCCTGGGTTCAGTTCTTGGTGTTCTGTAAAGCTTCTATGAGGGCTTTGTTGTATTCTGTGACCAGCTTTCTCACATTCTTCATTATCGGCTGGTAGTCACTCTCCTGACTTTTTATTGCTATGACTGATTAAAAGAATTAAGGAAACAAACTGCCAGTATAAATATTAGCATAATTAGAGATCATAAGGGAACCACAATACAGTTACATTTCCTTTCATGAAAACTGTCAAAGGTTGCAAATAATGGAAAAAACTCAAATGGGGTCTAAAAGACTTACACCAATTTACTAGCTGCGATCTCACGCCAAGCATGGTAAAAAAAGAGACTACATGCCTGAGTCAGTTTTGTTTTCATATATATAGGCAATAGGTCCCTCGTGGGGCACTCTGTCCATTGCTACATTGCAAACAAAACCATTTCAAGGCATTCAGCTATTTACAGCCATACAGTCCAGCACTTCAGAACTCCGGCTACAAGAGTCCTAGTCCATGAAATCAGGATCTGTCATTCCAGTAGCCCAAGCAGACACAAAACTCTGTACCATGGTCTGCACTTGGAGGCACTTTCAACATCCTGATCAAGTTTTTCTCTTGGTTTCTTTTAGAATTTTTTCTGTTAGAAAAAATAAGATCTAAGATTCTTGCTTTAATAAGATATTCCTGTAAAGCCGTCTTCACAGACGAGGTGTCTCCAATTACATTAAATTGTCCAAAATATTTTTCAGATTTTTTCTAGGCATTACAGCATTTATCAGATACAAGAAACGGGATATTTGTTACATGAAAAAAAATAACTCTGTATACAGATCCTACATTACCATTCCCCCCCCGCCCCCGATGCCTAGGCTATTACAGAATTTCCTGAAATATATTCTTCTGCCATTTTCTGAGACATGTAGCAACGTCCATTGTCCAACACACAACACTGAAGGACACGGTCTAATTTTGCTGTCACTTTTATCAATTACATCTGTACTATAATCATGTAACAGTGATTCTATGCATCTTTGGTATTTCAGATTTTTTGTTTCCTAAATAATTTTAAAGAAGTGAATTTACTGCAGTGAATTCAAAGTCCCTAGAATATAAAATAAAATTGCAACTATACTCTACTCAGATCTCTATAGCAACTATGGAGAATTGGACAAGATAAGAACCATCAATTCTAGTTAAAAAAAATTCACCGCTTTTGCTAATTTCAAAAACTACCTTATGAAAGTCAATTGTAGCAAATAAGATTTTGCTGATGTTTTGGAAGGTCTTATATGATTAGTGGAATGTAACTCTTTAAATAGTATCACATAACGGGAGAGCTACAATGCAGTTCCCCCATCCCAGCCCATTTTGTAGCTAAAGCATCTCCTTGTCATACCTTACCACGTTTATCTATTTTTTTTCCCTGTAATATGCAATTTTTCTTCTATTTAATAAGAAATACATTAACTGCATATAATTTGTTGTTTAGTTTTTCATCATTTATACTTACGGTGTTTTAAAAATGCAAAATACCATGCAAAGTCACCATGCTACACAGATTTTCAAACAATGCTACACTTGCTTATTTCAGATACGACTGGACAGATGTGAAGATGATCTTTGTATGAAACCTAGCGACACCTCATCATCATATGAAACCTAATGGCAAAACTATCATCCAACCAGACATTTGCAAAGCATTGCCTTTCCCCTCCTCCCCTATCTCCTGCTCCCCATTCCGTCCTGTCTTATGCTGCTGGAGGAAACAGACTTCTTCCTCCATTAATGCAGTGCATGAATTTTACTGTAGTTCTTAAAGAAAAGGATACATTCCTTCATCATAAAGTTATTTTGCTCATGGTGCTGCCACTTCCTCTCCAAATTTGTAAGCTGAAAACATAAAAAGAGGCAAAAATGCAAATGATTATTATACAGAGAATCTTCCAAAAATGTTGTATCAATACCTTGTACTTTATCACCTGGTAAGATCAAAGTTATTTCAGAAAAAATTCTACAAAAATGAGATAACAATAACAAAATGATTTGTAAAGCTGCCAATGATTAGCCTGTAAATAATTTAACAATTCATACATCTCTATATATAAAAACACTGCATGCAACTGCAATGGTATATGGAAAAAATCAGATGAGAATTCAAGACTTGTCGTATAGGGAAATGTGTAAGCAAGTCAGACGCAAAAAACTGAACACTCCAGGGAGATACTAATTCTCATTATACTTCATATCATTTAAATGATCTCTTTTTAAAATCAGTAAGATCTAAAATCACCAAAGATACAATATTTCCTGACACTGCCTTGGACTTTGAGCTATACAGAAGAAACTTCCTTACTTCCATAGTTAAGTTTCCTGCCTGATGCCAGAAGCTCTGATAAGAACAGAGCTGCAGTGAGAAGATTGTAGGAGTGTGGGTTAAATGCTGGCACTTCTTCAATACTTTCAGCATCAACAGGAAACTGATGTGGACATTATATCGATGGCTGCTTCCTTACAATGCAATTTTATAATCTTTGTTTTTCTGATGCTACTGTTCAAGGTTCTGCATTTCAAGATATGCGGATGTTATTTTCAAATGCAAAAACCGAAAATCATTCTGAGACTAAACTTTCAGTGGAGTCTAAGGTAATAAATTAGGAAAATATTGCAACATTTTACTTAAAAGCTTCTTCGTAAGCTAGAAGATATGAAAATATTTGCTCTACTACTCAAAATAAATATTAAAGCGAAGAATCAGTTATCTAGCATACTGCTTCACAGCAAACATGGCAGTCATTTATTTCCAAGATATAATATTTCTGACCAACTATGATTTTTATTGCCCCCTTTCTAGATGTTGCTACATGCAATACAGCCAGTGAAGGAGCCTAGGTTTAAAATACTGTCTGATACACACCAAAGGAAATATTCAGTGCATTTTCATAGTAACTCCTTGAATGATACAACTCATGCAGTCGAGTGCTTGTGAAATTGCTCAAACCCTGAAGATATGTAAACACTATTTGTACTTCAAAACACTCGATGCATGCCAACTAATCAGCTATTTTAAACTATACCTTTATTCACCCTCATGACATTTATACTCATGACATATAAAGCAAAGAAACAAGCCCTTTTTGCACACAATGAAATAGAACTGCTGCAGCTTAATGAACCGAAGAAATGCTGTAGAACTACCATTTTATTTAAACATTTTAGCATCATGATGCAAGTATCTTAACATGGACTGGGTATCCATTTCTGATTTACATAATCTCTAGGAATAAGAATCTGATCTTGCCATAAAAAATATGCAGTATCAGAAGTCTTGCAGACTTTGGCATGCAGCTTTGGGGATTTATACCATCACTCTGGAGTTAGCCCACAATGATCGTATGCTACGAGTGTATACATGTATCTCCTCATTTAGAGCTATGCTCTCTCATCCACTTCATAAATTTCACTCCAGAAGAAAGTTAACTTAAACATGTATAGATATCACCTTCAGCTCTTAACTGAATTAGAAAAAAGTAAACTTTAAAGAACAAAGATGTCAACAACCTGAAACAATAAAAATCCGGGAAATGCAGAGAAAATAATAAATTTCCATTGTTCAGCTTATGTTGAGGTTATTCATTTTCATTGTTTGCATTCAAACCTTTATGTCAGTAAAGTTCTGTTGCCAAAAAGACAGCAATTTATGGGTGTTTATAATGGAATAATCAAAGCTGCTCAGGAGTTTATAACATCTTTCCTGATTCACTTTTGAAATGGAAATGTAAATATACTCATATACCAAAGTTCCCTGGGTTTAAAGAAGTCTGAACAAACCATAAAACCTCAGTGGTCTGCAAGAAGCAGAAGGACTGGAAAAAGGGAAATGGAATTAATAGCACAGGTTGCAAGAAAAATCCTACCACCATAACTTTAAAAGCAAAAGGGGTCTTATCTAATTAGTACTGACTTTATTTCCTGTCGTTTTTTTCTAAGTTGGTCCTCAAAACTCCTCAAGCAAAGGAAGGGGAAAAGGGGGAGTTCTGAGCAAGATTAGTATAAACACTTAAACAAAGGATTCGCACAGTTTTTACGCTCAGAAAAAACTCTGCCTAGTGACTTTGAAATCCAAAGCTTATAAGAAATTTATTGGCACGATACTTACTTTTCTTTGAAAACAGAAAATATGGCTTCACATTTACAACACATAAATTGGAAAACTCCCTGAGAAGGAATAAACTGATTCTGTCCATACAATGCTTCTTGTGCGCGAGAAAAGCGGAACCGCAACAGAAACAACTTGAAGAGATAACTTGTAGCTTGAAGTTGTACCTGAGAATGTGTCTCATTCTCTTGCAGATCTCTCTTTAGTGTCTCATACTCTGCATTCAAGTGCTCCATTATTTTCTTGAAACCGTGGCTACGTTTTGTTAACTTTTCTTTGTCGTCCTGGAGCCTCTATTTGGAAAAAAACCAACACAAACTGATTAATGGATGAGTTCATTTGCTGTAGGCTACAGACAAATTACTTTAATTCAGCTTTCAAGATGCTACTTCTTCTTCTTTTCAGAACAAGATCATATGCATAAAGAACTCATAAGGGTTTTCTCTAACAATGCATGTTTTATCCTAAACACAATATTAAATGATTATGACCAAGCTGTAGGCTTAGACCATACTATATCAGCACCAGTGGGAATACTGACGTTAAGAATTTGTAAGAAACATATCTCATGTGAAATGGGAAGTGCTCTAGATGGGAGTTTGTCTTAGAGCAAATACACACAAGACAGATTTTTCTTTGTTGTTTGGATTCTGTGGTTAGATTGCTAAATTCAAACGTACAGATAGTCGCAAGTTACAGAAGAAAAGTTCAGATGAATCACTAAAACAAATGGGAAATTTTGTGGAAGGAAATTACCAAACGGTATCCATCTTATAGCCTGCTACATGTACTGTCACGGTTTGGCCTTGTACCCAGTTAGTAAATCATATATATAGGCAGAGAGGCATTTGGATTCATTTGTACCAGTGTGCAAACCCAGTTTTCAGCTATCAGTCAGGATTCCCCGTCATAGAGCTGGATCCCCCGCCCAGGTACTCAAAACCACAGAAATTCTGTATAACCTAAGATTTTATTCCTTGTATTACCTTTTTCTTCTCTTCTCCTGATGCTTTCAGAGCTGGCAAATTATTATAGACCTCCAGCTCCGCTTTTGTTTGTTCAATTTTGTCTTTAAGAGAAGCCAGTTCATCAACCATCTTCCCTTCCAAGAGTTCCATCTTCTGCAGGTCCATCTGCAGTTTTTGACTCTCTAGATCACCAGATACACAATCTCTAATTAACAGTACTTTTTACTTCATAATACATTGTCCAGTATATAAAGGTTTATGCTATACTTAAGCAATACAAACAGCTCCTTCATATCTTTCTGATTTTGTTATTCATGGGAATGTTAATATGAATGAAGGAAAAAAATTTGATCTTCACAATCATCCCGTAAGTCAGACTCCTATATTAAAATTACTATTGTGTACAGTATGTAATTATCCTGAGGAACACAATTCCATAGGATAAGACTGAAAGGGTCCTGTATGTGCAGAGCATTTATATAAATACAAAAAATTTCCATATCAGTAAAAAAAAGGGCTTAAAAATAAAAGATTTGGAAGTGCATTCTATGTCTGTGATTCAATGTTTATGCTGCCTTCCACCCTAAAGAGCTTAAGAAAAGACCTTCCCTCTGTCTAGAATATTTCATAACTGTCTGTAGTTTCACTTTGATGTTACTGGTATTGGTCAATGTCAGATCCTAAAACATGAGTGAATAGACCGCAGCTCTACTTCTCTTGTACCTATCGCACTGCGGTTTAAAGACAGACAAATGCTTCAGGACCTCAATAAATCAGGGCTTTAACACTAAAACCAGTAAAAAATAGACTTAGAAAATAAAAATAATTCAAATTGGAGAGAAATAGCAGAAAAAAACTTTAGATTTTCTTAAGGATTTATTTAATCACAGCATTTTTGTTTTTTATGTAGTTGTTCTAATATTTATATTTTGTTATTTTAAAATAATACTTAGTTGACTAATTGGGATTTATTTTACATGTAAAGAGTAATAACAACATAAATACCAAAGAAGTCAGAAAGGATTTTTAGACTGTTCTATCTATTTACTGATAAAAACTATGGTGAGACAGCAGTGGGCTATTCCTATCCATTCACACTTTCTGAAGAGAAGGGAAGAAATTGGAAAGGGTGAATTTTATCCTCATCCAGAAACAGCCTCAATGAAAAAAACTAAAAACCAAAATTCCTCAAAACTTCTCTAGGGGAAGAGACAGGAAGAGGATGCAGCCCAGTTCCTTCTGATACGCCATGAAGCTGCAGCGTCTAGCAGGCAGTGTGTACACAGCAGCAAACTCTCAGACCAAACTACAGTGACCCAGGGAAATGTTTTTGGGAAACTATGCCATCAGCACTTTTGTTTACTCTCCATGGTTTCTTTTTCTTCCCCCCCCCCC
>Ga0065711_1034450_pt1 | contig 23752 bp, 10 predicted proteins | sample Hoacrofraction12_FD_59098 | JGI IMG/M metagenome (GOLD analysis project Ga0065711, IMG submission 59098) | Hoatzin crop microbial communities from Cojedes, Venezuela - Epithelial fraction 12 v2 (version 2) | ecosystem: Host-associated > Birds > Digestive system > Esophagus > Crop | place...
CTTCCCTCTGAGGGTGACGGAACACTGGAACAGGCTGCCCAGGGAGGTTGTGGAGTCTCCTTCTCTGGAGATATTCAAGACCCGCCTGGACAAGTTCCTGTGCAGCCTGCTGTAGGTGACCCTGCTGCAGCAGGAGGGTTGGACTAGATGACCCACAGTGGTCCCTTCCAACCCCTACTACTACTACTACTACTATAATTGTTATATGTTACATTAAGGATATTACAGTCAGAATAACCCAAACTGATGAAGGATGGACTTTGATGAAACCTAACAAAGGACAGTGGTGATGGGACTGGACCTGACTTCAACAACTGGCACCCAGCAACTTCATCAAAATCGATATCTTCAGCCTGCAGACTATGGACATGGGCCGCGCCAGATACACCTGCTGTGAGCTCTGGATGCAGCATGTGACTGCCCATCACCACACATCACCTCTCCTGCCCTGAAAGACTGTTACGACAGGTGGAGCCCTAAGTCGTGGGTTAAATGAACTCAGCAGACATTTCGGGGGAATGATCCACAGATTAAGGGAGTGATATCTGTGTGTAACGTTCAAGACAGGAAAAGTGGTGGTGATCAACTGGAAAATGGGGACCTGGGCATGACGTAGATGGTATAGAATAAGGGGTGGGTAATGTCCGGGGTTCAGCCAGGATAGGGTTAATTTTCACTGGAATCCAGGAAGGGGCACAGCTGGGTTGACTGACCCAACCTGGCCAAACAAAACAGGGTATTCAATACCATGTGCCATCATGCTGGGTTCCAGGGGAGGGAGCTGGTAGGGGGGAAGTGGTTGTAGCTCAGGAGCGCTTGAGGCATCAGGTAGTGAGAGTTGTTCCATGCATTTCACTGTTTGTTTTGTATATTCTCCTTATGAGTATTGTTTTTGTTGCTGTTCATTTTGTTTGCTGTTCTGTTAAACTGCCCTTATCCCGACCCACAAGTTTTTGCCATTTTCTTTCCATACGTGATATAGCAACCTTGTGGTGCTTTGTTGCCAGCCATGGGCCAAAACCATAACACTAAGTAAACACCAGATGAACATATAGCTAGGTTTCACTAATGAGCTAGAAGAGCCTGGGAGGAGCTGTGGGAGACACGGGCTGTATTTCTTCTGAGGTCCCAGAAAGTTGTGGGAGTTTCTACACTTTTCAGAGAGCTACTAGGCTTTCACCTCTGTTCCAGTAAACAAATGGAATTCGTAGCTCCTTTCTTATTGCCTTCTCAGAGCCCTTCAAGCTATTAAAATACTATTTAAACAGAAGGTGTGTTTTCAACAGTACATATGCAGAAGTGTGAATACAAACACTGTGTGTGTCTAGCCTCTGTAGCTTATTCTTTTTACAGTTATGAGCTGATTTCTAACTTATCCCTGTTTTTTCCCAGTCGTTTGAGGAGTTTCCCTGCAGTTTGTTTGAAATACACATTAATTGTAAGGGCTGTTTTCATCAATGCATGTCACTCAGTATTTCCCAGGCTGCTGGGTCATCACTGCAAGATGTCACACTTAGTTACTTCTGTCTGATACTATTATGTGACATGGCTGATGATATCGCATCAGCCCAATGAAACTGAAAACAGAATGGATTACTGAGCACTACAGCCAACAGTTTGGAACAAACAAATTTCTGTTCAACCTCTACCTGTCCAGAGGAACCAAACACCAGCTAGTGTGCTTTGAGTGGTGGGCAGGTTTTCTTCTAGGAGCTGTGAGTAGCAGGAACTGTCATGTATGACAGGTTCACATTAACTCTGTGTAGAAAACTATAAGGAATAAAATTGTTTAAGCAAAGCAAAACCCACTGAAAATACTTACATGTTTTTTGATGCATAGTAGTCATCCGTCACTTGGCAAGCTGTGAACTGTATCATTAGGTGAACTTGTTGTCAAGGTTTTATTATTCTCTTTTAATGCAATATACAGGACTAGCTAAAAATTATAGAACAAAACTACTTTTAAAAGGATTTTGCTAAATTGAGTTTTCCTCCAAAAGTATCTGCTTTTTTTCAATTAAAAAAAACCTACAAACAACAAATATAAATAGTCAGTGCAAAGCTGAAAATAGAAAAGATTCAAGTTTCTGCCAGAAAGTAAAAACATTTTGGACAAAACCTTCTCTTGTCTGTCAAATCATACTCAAATTTTGATGGCAGGTCAACGTTTTCCGCAGAAATTAATGACTACAGTTTTGGGGCTTGTTTTAAATCTATTAATACATGCTCCAGAGTGGAATACTTTCCATGAGAGGGAAAAGTAATACCAAATTCACTCTCCACCAAGTTCTAGCTAAGTGTCACCTACCTTCTGGAGAACACAACCCAGAAACTAAGGGCAAATATGGACCAAGTCATTTCCTGCTTTCTCAGACTAGGCAGATGAATGCACTGAGATCTGCAAGAACTGGGAACCAGTTCCATGAGAATTAGCAATCTACCTCCAAAATACGTACCAGTAATAAAAGCCCTGTAATTTCTTGCCAAGTCAGAAAGAGCGCTTCCAAAATCAGGACACAGAAATCCACCAGAATTATGATTCTTGAAGTATGAAGTATGATTAGTGCACAGATTTTCAGCTGAAAACTATTACAGTTTCTCATGAGCCTTTATCACCCATAAAAGCTATGGAAAAAGAAGAATTTGCCCCTTGCTGAGTTATGTATCAGGAATATATTCATGATTCAATGGCGAATACTTTCTCAATGACTGGATATTTTTTTCCTTTTAATTGTAACTGATAGGCAGAATGAACTGATGTTGCATGGGAGGGCAAGAGTGCACACAAAATATGTTTTATCAATAGACTCTGAAAAAATGGAAGAAAGTCAGAATTCAAATATGTCATTGTCAGTGTTACTTTACTATAGGAGATACATATGGGTAACTAAAGAAGCAAGGGAGCAAAATATTTGGAAAAAGAAGAAAGAATTTTAAAAATGTTTGATTATTTTTCTAGTTTGAAGTAATCATTTTTACGTCTTTTAGAAAAGTTCAGGCTACCTCACATAAAATGCATCAGAATAAATTGAAAGCCAAAAAGATAACTGCAGGCTGCATGTATTAATTGGGTACAACCTGGACAAAACCTTTGGAAAATGCTTTTTCACCTCTGAGATCCTTCTAAGGTCAGCAGGAAAAGCCAGAGAAAGAAATACGTGAACAACTCTCCTCTTTGCAATAACGGCAAAGCTCAGTCTCCCCAAACCTGACACCTTTCAGCTTAAGAAAGAAAAGAAAGATACAGACAACCAGAATCACTGTGAAATATGAGGCACATTTCTCACTTAATGTTAACAAAACAGACGTATTAAAATTCCCTTGAAGGCTTTTTCTTCTAATAGATCTGTCTTTTGACTGATGGTAATTTCACTCAGAGTACATGAACTTTTGATTGGCATTGAGTGCATCAGAAATTTTTTTTATCTTTCCATGCGATACAGCTGGAAAAAGAAAAGAGTATCTGGATTTTGTCCCTGAGAAAAACCGCTTTCCTAGTGTACAGAGATTTATAGTAATTGAAATGCAAGACAGATGCATTGCAAATAATTTCTAATATAGGATGGGTATGCATTTACTCATGATGCACATTACAGTGAAAAACTAAGAAACAGGTTTTTGTTTTCATCATCGAGTACGTAAATGAAATATGTTCAGTTAGAATTTCATATTGGCTCATAGAGGATTCTCGAATAGTGCTAACTGATTCTTTTAAATGAAAAATCTGTTTTCTAATGAAATGAGAAAATGTATGTCTGCAAAAGAGAAATAGAGAGGAACAAAAACACTTTTTATCAAGATATCCAGCTTACATTTTATTTTATTAAAAAAACAGCTTCTGAAAACAAAATATTTCATCCAAAACCCATCTCCAGATTGGTCTGTACTACCGGGAGGGAAGCCTCAAAGTCACTCTTTGGCAGAGGTTCTGCCCTCCAGTGGGAATGCCCCTCTCAGTAGATGGGTACTGCTGTCCCCGCACTACCCTGCAGCCAGTCTACCTAGACCACAATGGTAAAGAACACGAGAGAACTAGACTAGAGCTCCCACTGAGGTATCACTGCTGAAATATTTCAGGTTGGTCCAAAGACTTGTTGGTTAGTCTAAAAAATTTGAGCTCTAAATTTCTGCGTGGGATTACTTTTTTTTTCCCAAGAAGAAAAAAACCAATAATTTTCTAATCAGTGTTTCTCTATCCTCATTGAACCAATGATGAGGCTTCTTATATCAATTGATTTGGAGACGTGCTTGGTACCTTAGCATTTCCTCTAGGTTTGCATAGATTCTTAGAGGCTTCTAATGGCAAGAAAGCAGGCTTTTCAAGGGGCTACAAATCTGTGGCTGCTGATAATTTGGGGACAGCTGTTCTGGCAAGTTGTTAAAGTCATTTCACAGTGTATGCCCAAGCTCATCAAAAATTTTAGCAGCTATAAATTTACTTATAATGGTTGAGAAACATTAAAGAAAAAAATTATTTCTATAAAACACAGGTAAATATTGATAAATATCATTTTTTGGTAGACTGAAAGCAGTTAGACAGAGAAGAACAACCAAGACTCTTGATTACAATATCTAATACTTAGTTTTCCACTGTTTACTTCTTCATATTTCGAGAGAATAAAAGGTGTTGGAATACAAAAATTCAGAATTGTAACATTAACCACAACTGAGTAGTATTCTTAGGGGTTTACATTTTAGATTGGAAAATAAGCCATGAAACCCCAGAGCAAAAAATAAAAGTAGGTTATCTGGCACCTCATGAAAATGCTGACAAGAGAATGGACACAGCCCTTAAAACAATGTTATTTTTCATAAAATTACATATGTACTGGATGGTAGAAGAGATGGGCCCCAAAAAAGGTCATCATCAGTGTCATGGTTTAAAGGAGGACATCAATAAGCCGAGTGACAGACGCTCTCTGTTAAACCCCACCCTCCCACCAGAGGAAGGGAGAAGGAGGAAAAGGGAGAGAGACTTACAAACTGAATATAGAAAGTTTTACTAATAGCACTAATAATACAAATAATATTAAGAGAAAAAAAGTAAAATACACAAAACTGATACTGTGTTTCCTGGAGTTGGGTGCCAGGCACTGGTGTCCCACCAATAGCTGCCAGGCAGCACCAGGAAGTCCCAGACTGGGCTCAGCAGTGGGCAGGAATTGGACTCAGGGATGCACAGGTTTAAATCTGGATCAGGACTTCAGGTAGAGCAATGAGCAGCATCCTCTTCAGAAGCTGCCCATGAATGAAGAGAGCGAGACCCTCGTGATTCTCCAGCTTTAAACTGAGTATGATGTGCATGGCATGGAATACTGCCTTGGTCAATATCGGGTCACCTGTCCTGTCCGCCCCTCCCCACAAGTACAACCCCTTCCGACTCCTCACTTGCAGGACCTAAGAGATCTGTCGGTGGCCTTGGCTGCTATAGTGATAATTATGAAAAGGGGCCTTTTTCTGCATTCCTTTCCTACCGTTAACTCAGTGTAACTATAAACATTAAGCGTTACCAGCTTTGGAGTGGACACTGTCTGTAAAATATGCAGCCAGCTTCAGAAAATTGCAGTTACTTAGAAGAACTTAGCTGTAAGGAATATTCACTAAAAGAAAATCAGTTCTGTTTTAACCAAAACCAGGACAATCAGTTAATGCACTTCTTTCAGACCAGTGGTGCTGAAGGGCGGTGGAGTCTTTGTCAACATTAGAGTATCTGGAACCATTAGAGTATAACGATTATTCAGCACTGTGAAAGTCTAGGGTTTTGCCTATGATACAATGCTGTCGTAACGTGGCACCTGGAACCTGGTGCACTTCAGCCAAAAAATACAAACTCTTTACTTCTTAAGTTTCAAAGTCAGAAAACGTCATGGCAGTATCATAGTTATGCAGTAATCTACATGGAAGGTTTATAGTAGCAAGAAGATGACAGAAAATGAGTGTAAAACTGACATACTAGGCATCCAAGTAAAAAAAATCACAGGCTTTGCTTCCAAAACATTTTACTTGTTTTAGTTCCCTAAATATTCTTATTGGTTCTAAAATACAGAAACCCTCTTCTAACTGATGCCAATTTTTCATATTTAACATAGATTATCTTTCTGTCTTCTGAACATTACTGTATTACTATCCAGCCTTAGTCCTTGCTTAATTACCACTTTCCCATAATAATTTCTCCACACCATTGTCCCATCAGTATTACTTAAGATCCCAATTACTGAGTTTTAATCTTCGATCAAAGCCTGGAGGAAAATATTCTTTATAAGAGTGGTGGGGGATGGAGGATTTTGATATTAAGACACTCTTAGCTTCAGGCTAGGTCTAAAATCTTAGCACAATTAAAGAAGTTGAATAAGCACAACTATAATTCCTTCCAGCTTCATTCACCATTTTTGCTCTATGCATATACAAATGCATCTTCATTGGAGGTGTGATACAAGCCCTTATTCTAGTAATGAGACTGAGAAACTCTTCTTCCCTTTGAGATAACTGCAAAAAAGCTCTAATAATTGAGGTAAAGACTTTGTTTTATACTCCACACAAGAAAAACACCACCTTCAGAGCCCACACAGTCTAGAGGACATTGTAATTTAAAATTTTTCTCTTGTCTTACTGTAGAAGGCAATGTCATAGTATGTGTGCATTGTCATTTAACACAAACCCACCATTTGGTGCTTACGTTTTATTTGGCAATGACCAAATGAGCTAGGTCATACAAGCTTAAGTGAATACAACATGGCCTAGTAAATAGACTACAGGGCATGTATTCTAGTCTTGGTTCTGCCTCTGGCCTGCTGAGGGACCTTCCAAGTCTCTCAGTTTATCCAGCTTGCAAATGGAATAATGATGCTGAACTCTTTGTAAAAGTTGTGAACAGTTGTTAGTGAAGGAAAGATATATAAATGCAAGGTACCGAACAAATATTATAATTTTTCATATGGAAGCCTTGTTACAAGCATACATATTCTAAACGCATTACAATACTCCTTCATAGCCCCACTCTTTTTCTTCTCTCACATACCATACATAAACTGCGAGGAATCAGGTAGTAGCTTGACTTTACGGCATGAAATACATCAGCACAAAATTTTTGTTGAAGTTTTCTTATCTAACAAGCCAAAATTATGCTACTCAGAATTACAGTAGCCATTAAGATGCATATATCTAAGTAGGAAGACATGACAGGACTGTTCCCTGCAAAAAAAATGGGGAAAATATAGAACCAAGTGTGCAATTTCCTTCCATTTGTTCTTGGTGAAAAGCAATAATGAATAAAAGACAGTTCTTCCACCAAACAATGATGCTTCCTCAAATGTTTCTACCCAACAGTCTACTCTAGATCTCAAGATGATGAACAAAACTAGGCGATTTCTTCATAGTGAAAGCAGGTACAAGAGAACTTCCTTTGATCTTCTCTTTCACTCTTCACAACCCTTATTTGCCTGAGTGTCTGCAGAGTTGCTCCTATCCCAAATTATGGCTGAATACGATCTGAAGATAATGCATAATCTAATGTGGTAGAGAAACTTCTCTTCCTCTTCATTTATTCCACAGATCTTTGCATCAGAAGTTAGACAGTAGAGTCTTTCATACTTTTATTGATATGAAGCATTTACCATACATTCAGATACTATTAAATAAAGTAACAAAATAAAAGCCCATACTGAAACTCTTTAATGTCTTTTTCGTCGATACTTACACAGGAAAAAGTTCGGAGAAATCCCATCCTGACAATCACTTCCGGAAGAAGGATGCAGGTCAAAGTCTGTAAGAATGAATATTACTAACAGTGCCATTGCTGTGACTGGTTAAAATAAAACATAAGAAAATCACTGATACAGTTCACATTGAGATAAATTGTTGAAGCAATTTTCTTGGGAACTGAGGTCAGTATTTCCACCACTTTAAACAAAGAAACTGACACTGATATGTGCTCTATCTGCTGGAACTTGTCCCTTGCATTAAGTAAATAAGTTGAAGGCAAAATAACAGTGTCCTGTTCAACCTTTATGTTTAAAGTACTGTAAAAAAAAGCACAAAGGAGTATGAAACAAATGCAAGATGTTGACTATGAAAATACTTGTCTAATCTGCTTATGTTGCCACTACTTCAGACTGTACAGGAGCTGTGGAAATAGTGGATATTTCTCTATGTTTTTCATGTTCATCTACCACTGTTTGGCATGTTTTAGTTTCATTAATTGTGAAGTAAGGAGCAGTTTATTTTAAGATTAGCTGTAAATTCACACTTGGCTACCTCAGCTATTTTTTTTTTTCACGAATTTAATATACTTTGTGACAATCCGTGGGGTTGTAAGTGCCATATTCAGTCTGACAGGTCTTTTCAGATGTAATGTTTTAGACTTAGACAGTTCAGAGGAGTGTATTGCACATCTCATTTTGTTGACAGTTGAAGGTGAACCAGGGCCATAGCATTGCTGATTTTGTCTACAAATGTAGATTTCCAAAGTTTTATTATGATACAGTTTAGAGTCTCTACGTAAATTAGTATTAGTTCTTATATAAAAAAGCTTACACCAGAGATTACTACCAATGTTCAAGTCTGTCCACAGAGTAAAACAATTCAGAATCTGGGCCAGTCTACATCAGGAAGTCCAACTGGATCTAGGAGGTACTACTCACTATTTCACACACATGCAATAATCAAAGATCTTATCAGTACACTATTTAGTCATTACAGAGATTGTGTTTGAGTTTTGGTTCTGTATGCTCATGTTACAAGTTTGCAGCAGAAATGTCATGCAAGCAGAGAATCAATCAATTGTTAATAATTTCACGTATTTGTCAGTCCCACTTGTTGTCTTGTCAAATGTGTGGCAACAATCATTTCTGGTGGATTCTGGGTAGTTACTGGCTGGAAGACATTGTCTCAGGAGTCATTGATGTTAGCCATTAGCAGTAAAAGGTGAATGGCAAAATAAAATGTTAATAGTGGCTTGACAGGGAAGAAGAATAAAATGATGGAAAAAGTTAACAGCTGAGCTAGACAAATTATTCATTGCAATAGATTACTGTAGCAAATGAAGCCTTCCTTTTTTTTGTCTTTTTTTTTTTCCTTTTTATTTTCTGCCTTGGTAGTAAATTGTTCATGCAGATCATGATTAGTCATGACTTTGATCATTGTCTTCAGCTGTTCAGTCAAGAGCTCAAAAGATCTCACTCTAACCTGCAGTATGCTCTTGTGGTTTCTACTGTACTACATATTTGTTATTCATTGAACTCACATAAGACAAGTTACGTGCTGTTTCCACTCTCTTGTGAGGAATAGGGACCTAGTTACAACTTTCTGATTCTGGGTCAAATTGTGCACATACACTGGCAATATTTTAAAAAGCACAGGCGATATTTTAAAAAGCACAGGCGGTATTTTAAACTCTGCCAACTTGCAGCAGCTTCCTCAGAGTCCTTTCTCAGCTGGCAATAGCCCAAGAGCAGCATGTGCTGGCAAAGATTACAGCTGTAGCAGGAACTGAAGATGGGAAAGGTATAGTAGCTGGCTGCATCAGTTCTACGTGTTTGGAGAATTCCTCTACTTTGGTAAAATACAACCAACATTTTTGCTTTATTTTCCTCTGTAATGCAACACAATAGAAGCAGAACAAGGATCAGAGATAGTCCCATGTCACTTCTTCTGTCTTCTGACTAGGTGACGTACACCATAAAAACAGAAGGCTTTTTGTTTGTAAGACAGTAGTTAACATTTTGGACAGTTTGAAAAACATTTTTAAAACACCTTTGAAATTGGCTGCATACTTTCAGAGCAGATATATCTCTAGTTATTAATCTTTATGATTATATATGTACATTTTTGTGTACAAGAATGTTCTTGTACTACAAGAAGAGAAACTAAAATGTTGTAGTTGATTTAACTGATAAGAAGGCTTTGCTGTATATTTTATTTTAATAAACTTTTTTTAAGTGTTTGCCTTGATTCCTATCGAGGCAAGTATACATCTTTTTAACTTCAGGGTCGCAAAGCAAGGCAACTGTGCAACACACTATAAAGACTTCCTGCAGAATGATGGTACAAATTTGTAAATGCAGAACAAAAAATAAAATCTGCAGGAAAGAAGACATCTACACCAGCAATGAATAAATATCTCAGAGAGGTTAAAATGTGATTTTTGCAAAATATCTGAAAGGAAGGATGATGGCATATTGCCCATTATTGCAAAAATATTTTGCTTTCATCCTGTTGGTTTCATGGTTTTGTAACCAAGGTGATGAAATCAGTTAACCATAAACATGAACAATTCTGCTATGTTTTTGGTACAGCTCTACCTATTTGGACATTAATAGAATGAACAGTTAAGTTTCCAGTCATTAAGTATTAAGCAATGGTAAATAGGAATAATGTTGTTAGCTAACCACAGACATATTCATGGTACTTATATATTGTAACTACAGAAGTATTCAGGGTACTTATATTGTGGAAATTAACTGAAGCAAAGAATCATACATCTCCCACCAGAGAAATCAGTTTTTAATTAAAACTAGGAGTAGCCTAGAACCAGTCAAGGCGACCCTGCTGCAGGGACAGGAGCCAGAAGGAGACTGAGCTTGCGCAGAAACAGGGGTCAATCTGCAGACACCGTGACGAAGAGGATGAGCCTTCATCTTGAGACCCCTGACGACCACCAGCGCAGGCGCGGCTGGGATGAACATATGGAAATAAACTAAATTTTACTATGACAGGAATAAGTGATGTAACCTGATGAATATGTATATTTTTGATCTATATAAACTGCACGGAAAAGGTATGAGGTATGCATGTTCGGTGAAATTATCCCCCGTGCATCCGACGTCGCAATAAAGAATCCTGCCTTTTAACACTACATTGGTGTTACGAGGCTTTATTCCTGGATTTTCGGTGACAGTTTCATTCCTGCATGAATCTGTATCTGCAAATGTTTCACACAGCCATAAGTCTCACAACCTGAAGATACAGTCTGCAGTAAATTTCTGGTAATTATGTATTGTTTAAAAAATATAAGAAAACAGACAGGCACTCCAGAGGCAAAACATTTTTAAGCATGCCAGCTGGTAAGTAAGAAGTAATGACTATGATTGGACTGTACTTACATAACTTTATCCTACCAGGAAGTATCAGAATGCCTGGCTAGAAAAAGTAAATATTCTTTCCGCAATGTATGGATAGTATGAGTACTAGCCATTCAAACTTGTCCACACTGCATCCCTACACTGGATCAGTCTACTAAGGAGAAATCATCTGTGAATTATTTTGAATTTCATTTTATTCTTTTTCTGAATTGTCCACTGTGAAAGCAAATATAGTCATTAGTTAAAACAAGCTGCTTTTAGAATCACCAAAGGATTCTGGCATCTAATAATAACTTTAGGCTCCTGCATCCAGCAAAAAGCCGTTACGAAGCTGTTATTTAGCACTCTCCATCCACAACAGGCTGAATGTTTCTCAGAATCAACAATTCTGAGGAATAACTTCACTTAGTATCTGGATTTCTGTTGGTTGGTTTAGACTATGAAGGTCTTGTAACCATTAATAGAAAGTTGCTACTTCAAATACAATTGAATATTAAACCAAGCTGTGCATATGATCAAATCAATAGATATTTCAGATCTAGAATGAATGATAAGAGAATTGATCAAGTTACTCTCTCCCACAAACAATAGTATCTTCTTACAAAAAGCTGTTCAGGTGAGAAAATAAGTGGCTATACCTGGCTGTGTCAGAGAAATTTGCTTCTGAATACTCCTTCATGTATTACAAAAATATACAATGATGTTTCAGTTCAGCAAAGATAGTGTTAAAAATACCGGAATTTTCAAAACTGTGCTGTTTAGTCTTCTCCTCACCTGATATGCCCAGTGGTTTTTCAATACATCACCACAGAAAGTCATGCTTACTCTTTCAAATCTTCCAGACAGCTTATCACCGTCAGTTGCTGGAAATTTTCCTTGGAGCAATCTCTCATTTTCCCCATTTCAGGATGAAAATTGTTATTTGCTGTGGATGTCAGTCTTGATTCATCTGTAGAATCTATGCACAGAAATAAGTATGTATTCTCCAGTTTTAGCTGGACCTGCACAGAATGAGTGTGGGATCTCAATAAAAGTGACCATCACCATCTTATCAGGCTAGAATTTCACTCTTAGAAGACGGTAAAAGCTTTTATCTATTAGCTTTTGCCATCACATTCTCCACAAATATTTTGCCAGCACAAGTGTAATTTTATACTGCATTTAAGAACTGGACTGACAATATATTGAAAGGTTTTTCTTCGTGTACTGTACTTGGGAGCATACAATTCTTACTGTGGGTTTTATAAAATAGATTCATTCTAAGACTTTTAATGAGCAAGAAAAATATGTCTCAATTTACACATCAGATATCAAAAAACCCAGCATATTTTAGTGTGCAAATCTTATGCTTTACAGTTTTCCAGATTGATGTATCTGATGATATATCTGATTATATTCCAGTTTGATGATTCTGTTGTTTAAAAAAGGAAGAGTAATTTTGTGCTGAGTTTAATGTAAGCTTTTTGAAAGACATTAAGTGGTCAGTTTTTTTCTTCTTTATTTTTCTTAAAAGAAAATAATTTCCTTGAAAGTATTTGCTCTGCACATGAAGAACCATCTAACAATAATCATTAATGCCTAAGTGATCACACATCGTGCCTTTCGTGTTCTGCAAAAAACAGCATATATGTTGAGAAACATGGGAGAGGGAAAAAAGGCAGGTGCAAAATACATACCCTACATAGAATACACAAAATCTCATTTTCAGGGTTTGTGAAACACAACTCTATAGAAAACAGACAAAACTGTCTCAAAGGAAACTCAACAAACTACAGAATCTTTTTGTATCCAAGTCACAAATATGACTCAGGCTGGCTGAAAATTTTCCCTTTCGTATTTGTTCAGTGTGGCAAAATTAATGGTGTTAAGCGAGCTGTTTGTCCCAGCGGTCTGTTTCTAGTGGACAAGCACTCCGTGAATCTGTAGTACTTTCCCCATCCAGAAGAAATTCCTTTTAGTCTGACATGGTCCATGGTGGATATACAATGGGAAAAGTCAGTGACAGACACAAAATTATAAAAGAAATGTACTAGTTAAGACTTCCTATCTTGTGTCTGTTTCACCAATCTTTTGTAAACCCAAACAGAATACCTTTTCCCAAAATCTAGTCTTTTCACTATCAAGGAGCAATAGTATGAACACACAGTTTAGAACTCCTTTCCATAGCCATCTAGACCTAGTCACATTTTTATAATGGAGTCAATATATGGAGAATAGTGCTTAAAGTGCTGAGCAGTAAAAGGACTTCTCCAGAGTGTCCTTTTTTATTGTGTCTGCTTATCTCAGTCTAAGGAGCAGTCACACTTTATGACAAAAATTTTTCTTTCTGTTCGCCAACATGATGAAAGTGAAAGACTTCTATTCCTGAGTTGTCTAAAATAATCTACTTTTTGTATCTTTTTTCCTTCTACCAAAGCTAAAATTGATATGACCAACTGCCTTTCCTGTGGACTTCCTGGTCCACTTGTGCTAGAAATGCACATATGCAGATAATCATCAGAAGAGATCTGTACTCTTGAAGATATATGCAATAACCCAAAACACTATTGGAAAACAACTCAAGGCATCAGAAATAGGCCTTTCATGGACAACAACTTTAGTAGCTAAGTATTTAGGGACATTATTGAGAATCATTTCTACGAGGGCACGTGCTCTATCTACTGCCTGGGTGAACCTTCCCAAGAAAAATGTAGAGCCTTACTCAGAGCAAACGTTCTTACTCCTTTCCAAAAGTAAAAAAAGACAGCTGCAATCCATGACTACACGAAAGGAACAAGATACATGGATTTGTTTAGCTCAATGACTTTGCTTGCCTTAAAGTGTCATGAAACCCTGTTATGAGACTTGGCGTACTAAAATTATTTTTCTATGTCAGGAAAATAGTGGATAATGGCAATGTTTTATTTAGATTTTCAAAAAGCCTTCAACAAGGAACTATTATAGATGGTAGGAGACATGAGATGGGATAGAAAGCACTGCTATGGATCATTAAGTTGCTAGCAATTCATAAACTGACAGTAGCAATAAGTAAGTGGTTTTCAACTTCAGAAAACATTGATGGTAGTCTGGTCCAGGGTACCTAGACAGGCACAATGTTAAGGTTTGCTAATATCAAACTAGTTTCCTAAAACAGATGGAATAACAGAGACTTCGCACAATCTACTTATGATGACTGCCTAGTTTTAAGCAGTACTCATTCCCAGACCAAAGAGGTCTGAACCTCTTCTGTTTCTTCTGCATTTTTTTAAAGATTAGGTATATAGTATTGAGAATAATATTCATCAATATTCCTAGACTTTTTCATCTAGAAGAGACTGTTGTGACCCTACTGAAATCAGTGGGAGTTTTGACATCAGATTTAGCAGGAACACAATTTTGGCTTAAATTTTTTTCTGTGTTCTGTCTCAAGGCTGGTTACACTAGAGGCACTTTAACTTTGTGGATTTTGCTGAGGCAGTTCAGATGTAGAAAACATAAATCTTTTTTTAGAGTTTTGAAGTTTGAGATGTTTAAGCATAAATAGAGAAAAGATTGAATTTCATCAATGAATTTATGTTTATCATCAAAAAGATGTCTTCATTTCTTATGGCTTCATATATTTACTAGATAGGTTTGTGTTTTGCTGTGAAAGTTGACTCTAATAAATCACACAGTAAGACTATCTACCATAGGAAAATATTGGATCAAGTACTTACAACATATTGCTGACTTTTTTATTTGGATGCTTATATAGTATATCTCCACAGTGAAATGAGGTATGCAAAAAGAAATCAGCATACCTATCTCAGCCTTTACAAAACTGTGAAATATGTTTCATCTTTTTTTCACTGTGCAGTAGCTAAGCAAGAATCTACTGTAAGAGTGACCCAATATCTTTTGCATCACAACCCTCTAGAATTGTGAAAAACTGTTAGTCTAGGAAATAAAAAAGATGACAGAACCAAAAACTACAGCTGAATTTCTAAATTTGCAGCACAAAGTCACATAAAGTAGCTCAGTCATTTTGTTCTGGGGGAGAAAGCGAGAAGAGAAGCAAAAGCAAAAAAATAATTTTTTCATAGTGATATTGCAGCCATGATTAGTAGACTTGCAGTAACATAAACCTTCTGCTTGGGTGAATAAAAATCCTTAAGTATAAATATTCCTGAAAGTAGCTTCAATGTGTAACAGAAATTAAAAGTGGGCTTCAAATTTCCCCCAAAATAAGTAGTAATTTGGGTTTCTCAGGTCCTAATTGTCCGGAGGTAGATCAACAGAATACATAGGTTAGGCTCAATGATCCTAGAGGTCTTTTCCAACCTTAACGACTCTATGATTCCATGATCTGTTTTCCTCATAGGGAAAAAATCAGTAGCTGGAGTGTCAGGCAGGGAGGCCCCATCACAAAATTCATCCCCAAAGTGATACATTCACATTAGGTAGCTGTAGCAGTATTTTGATATAACACACACAAAATACTGCTGTTGTTCACATACAATGGGTTGTTGGCCCCAAACAGTCCATGGACCACAACAACTTCAGTTCTTCTGAGCATGATCTTCAGAGCATGGACTAATTCTGACCCTGACTAAACCTAACCCTAACTAACCTTAACCCTAACCCTAATCCCTTACCTTTCGTGGCAAGTTGACCTTGGCTGGATCCCAGGTGCCCACCAAACTGCTCTATCACTCCCCCTCCTCAAAAGGACAGAGGAGACACAGTTTGACAAAAAAGTTCATCAGCTGATATAAGAACAGGGAAAGATCACTCACCAGTTACCATCACGGGCAAAAGAGATTCAACTCGGGGAAACTGATTTAATTTATTGCAAATCTATCCCAGTCAGAGCAGGATAATGAGATATAAAGACAAATCTTAAAACACCTCCCCTAACCTTCCATTCTCACCATGCTCGACTTCGTTCCCAACTTTCTCTACCTCCTCCCCTGTAAGTGGCACAGGGGGGCAGGGAATGGGACTTGTAGTCAGTTCAAAACACCTTGTCTCTACCACTCCTTCCGTCTCACACTCTTCGTCTGCTCCGGCATGGAGTCTCACTGATAAGAGCTAGTCCTCCATGAAATTCTCCATTATCAGTCCTTCCCATGGGCTGCAGTTCTTCAGAAAAAGGGGAAGCTTCTGGCTTCTTCGCACAGAAGCCACACCTGTAGACGCCCTGCTACCAAAACCCTGCCACACAAATCCAATACCTTTAACAAATGTACTCTCATCCTGCCTATACCCATCCAGAATGTTTCTGCAAAGACCATTTTCCAAGCCTTTCACCTTGATCATGACAGACTTCTATTTCAGTCTTCTACTGCTTGCTTTTGTCTATCACATCAAGCAGATGCATATTTCCTTTTATCTCTATGTCTTTCCTCTGTATTTGTATGATATCCTGTACAATAGCGTCTGATCCTTACTACACCCAACACTGCACATATAGTTGCAAATACAGCAGCATTACAAGTGTAAATCTGTGAGAACCAGTCACTCCAATGAGATACATTATTGTAGATTTTTAAAAAGTTAGAAGGAGATAGTTATATCTGCCATAAAAATACACAGTTGAAATGATCTAGGAAACTAATACTGTTGTGAAGGACTGCATCTTTCACCTCATGTCAGAAACCTGGGTTATTGTGAAAAACATACAGCAGTCATACAGAAATGCCTAGCATTGCTACTAGAGTCAATTAGCAATTACACTATCAAATATAACTACTTATTGCCCTTGCTAAGCAGATTTTGACAACTAAATATGAGAGGCATTAAGAAAGTGTGCTGGAAGATGCCACCTTTATCCTTGTTCTGAGGACAGAAGCTGCAAACATACCTCTGCCCTGCATGCTCCAATGGGAAGAGTAAGGCCTGTTCCATTATGTATTAATATGGTGTAAGACTTTCTTCCTCCTTCAGTTTTGTATGCTTCCATCTTGAATGTTTCAAAATTAAATTCAAACCAGCTCTAAGTTATGACTGAAAGCAATCAGCCACAAATATAAAATTCCGGGTATATAACATCAGCACTGTCTCAAACAGTTACTCAGTTTCTCAGCTGAAGAACTCCTTCACTGCGTCATTGGTGACAAAGGGGTATTACCTGTGAAGGAGGCAATCAAAACACACAATCTCTATAGAAGTGGAGGAGATAAGGTTGTCTGAGCCCAAGTAAAGATACCTTGAGTCACCAAGCTGGTAGTCTGGGAAGATTTACATATGGGCAGAGGGCATAGACTACAAGCCAGATATATTCCTCTCCATTCACAAGTAAAAGTCAGGCCCATGGAAGATTTGAACAGTTACAGGATTCCTTTTTAATTTCTGTCTTTGTCTGCAATGCTGTCAGATGACCTCCGGAAGTGCCTTCCAAACTATGTCATTCGATTCCGTGACCGATGGACGGAAGAACAAATAAGATTTTGTTACAAGAAATTGCTTCTCAGTCACTTAGAGCATCCCACAACAATCAAAAAAAGAGTCATGCCCTGGTACTATGTAGGCTGTGATGAATCAGAGAGAGGGAGAAAGGAATGAACTGTAGATATCCAACCTGAGACTGGGAGGTCTGTGTATACATTACATGCAGCTCAAGAAAGTGTGAGCAGCACAGACTTTGTGCCTGCAAAGCCATTACCAGTCATTACCAATCGGAAAGGCCTTTGTCCTTTCCAATATCTGATCACACACCAAGTACTAGATCAGAGACTCTGAGGTATTGTACAACCTGCAGAGCAGAACAGTGATATTTTTGTACTTATTTTTCAAAATGGGTCTAGTTATTGTAGGAAATACTCAACTGCTAAAGTACATGGTACTCTATGTTTTATATTTATTTCTTCTGAAAAGGAAAAAAAGAGTTAATCTGATCTTGTTCCTTTGACCCTGCATTAAAATCATAATCCTACACTTAGAGCATCACTCATCTGCTGTGGACATAATTATTAAGAAACTGATGAACCTTTACAAACAAGTAAACCGCCAGGAAAAAAAAATAAGCAAGCAGCTAAAACATACATCATTCTTGCCATAGTTGATGTTCTTTTAATAACACATCTTTTCTCATATGACGTCAGTGGATTTTAAATAGTTATTAGGTTGTATGAATTTAATATCAGCAATCTGTCCACATTTTTCATGTTTTACTAAAAAAATATTTTTGTGTTTTCGGGAAGTAGAAGGGTGAATAACTAGACAAGACCAGAATTTCACGGTATTTTTGCTAGTCTTTTTACACCTTTTAACCCTCAGCTAGGTTGTTATTATCCAGGACTAGAAGTAGACCAAAAGATAAGTTGTGTCTACATATAATTATACATAGCCTTTATTCTCAAAGCTAAAAATACATTGTTCTGGGAGCATACTTTGACATCTGAATCAGCCTCACTGGCTCTATTTTTTTATCCGTGTGAACATCTTACAATGTTTCATCTTGGCAGAAAGCTTTAGGGGGAAAATAATAATGAGGAATTGGGGAAAAACAGAACAAAATAAAGTGAAAAGAAAGAAGAAATAAAGCAATATTTTGGTACTTAAAATACGGAGTACTCTAGGCAGAGGAGAGAAGACAGATAAAGCCAAATAAGAGACAGGGTATTTGCAAGTGATCTTTCGAATAGTGATCTTGGAGACAGAGTATATTTTCTTTATCTTTGTGTCATTTCAGTCTGCTGGTTATTGTATGTGCTGTGAGTCACGGATAATCTGCATTAACAGAATTGTCATTTTGACAGTATAGGTGCCAAGGAATGAATTAAAAATGGAAAAGGTCTTACAGGAATATTGAAGAAGGACAAATTTCTTCGTAACAAAATAATAAATCTTAATAATTTCTTCTGGGTTTTAGGGTGGTGGTTGTTTGTTTGTTTGTTTGTTTAGTCTCTAAGCAAGCAACAAGTACTTTGATATGTTTCAGTTTAGCCAAACAAAAGGACTTTAAAATATACCATTACCCAAAAATGACCCATTTGTCTGATTCTCCATATTTTCCGCTTCATTGCTCTTTGTTTCTCTGATTTCTGGGCTATTACAGATAAAACTAGTGCTGGTCTCTATTTTGATTTTAGTAATGCTGAAACTGGTACTATCTGGAATCAGTCCAATATGATTTTTTCAGACAGCCAAGGAATATGAGCAGAGTTACACACTGGATCTTGAAACGTCAGCTTTCTGAAATGCAGTGTCCTGAGCATGTTACAAAGTTCTTCAGAAAATCCACAAGATTACTTCTTTTTCAATGTTTCATCTAAAAGCCAGATTATATCAAAACAGAGGAAAAATGCACATTCTGTGTTGGTATGACTGTATTAAGCTTCCCTGCACATCAAGAATACGATCTGATTAACAATAGAATTTGAATCAGGGACTTTAGAAATAAAATAAATGAAAAAAAAAAAAAGAAAATCCAGCTAGAAAGTCCACAAATAATTTTAAGCTTATAATATTAGATCTTACTGAAGTCTTTTTTCTTCTCTGTTTCTCATAACTTTAAATTCATTCACTAAACCCTAGACTTTACTCCTACAGAATATCTTTTGTATCTAAACTGTAAAGTTATCTTTTCTACAATACAGTAACCATTTAGAAAGCAAAATATTTGGTATTATTCTCTGAAACTTAAATAATGAGAACACATTTTATTTCCCCTGAAAAATAATTTTTTCTGAGGGAAAATGAGAAGCCTTATGAATAACTTGGAATAAATAGAAGGATTTTGGTTACAGAATCTTGACTGTAAACTTGACTGTAGCAGAGCTTAGTCAAATACTTGCAAAAATCACAATAGTTTTTGCACTGAGGCTTTTGTGGTAACAGCATCGCTTGTGAGAATTCTGGTGTTTTCCAAACTATTCCAACAAATACTGTTCAGCAAAGCAAAAGGAGCTCCGCACTTACCAAGGGAACTACCAGTCAGTCAGTCTCACCTCTGTGGCTGGCAAGAGCATGAAGCAGATCCTCCTGAAAATTTTTCAAAGGCACATGGGAAAATAAGCAGGTGATTGGTGACAGCCAAAATGACTTCACTAAGGGCACATCGTGCCTGACAAATTTGGTGTCCTTCTACGACGGGGGAACTGTATTGGTGGATAAAAGAAGAGCAACTGATGTCATCTACCTGGACTTGAGCAAAGCCTTTCACACTGTCCTGCACAAAGTCCTTGTCTCTAAATTGGAGACACATGGATTTGACGAATGAATCACTTAGTGGATAAGGAATTAGCTGGATGGTCATACGCAAAGAGTTATGGTCAATGGCTTGATGTCCAAGTGGACAACATTAATGAGTACTGTTCCTCAGGGGTTAGTACTGGGACCCAGTGTTGTTTACCGTCTTTGTCAGCAACATGGACAGTGGGAATGAGTGTGCCCTCAGCAAGTTTTCCGATGACACCAAGCTGTGTGGTGTAGTCGACATGCTGGAGTGAAGGGATGCTGTCCAAAGGGACCTTGACAGGCTTGAGAGATAGGCCTGTGAGAACCTCAAGAAGTTCAGCAAGGCCAAGTGCAAGGTCCTGCGCATGGGTTGGGGCAATCCCATGCAAAAATACAGGCAGGACAAAGAATGAATTAAGAGCAGCCCTGAGGAGAAGGACTTGTGGGTGCTGGTTGGTGAGAAGCTCAGCATGGTGTGTGCTCAAAGCCCAGAAAGCCAACCATATCCTGGGCTACATCAAAAGAAGTGTGGCCAGTAGCTTGAAGGAGGTGATTCTGCCCCTTTGCTGTGCTCTCATGAGACCCCACCTGGACTCCTGCATCCAGCTCTGGAGCCCTCAGCACAGCAAAGACATACACCTGTTGGACTGGGTCAAGAGAGCCACCAATATGATCAGAGGGCTGGAGCAGCTTGCCTATGAGGAAAGGCTGAGAGATTTGGGGCTGTTCAGCCTGGAGAAGATAAGGCTGCAGGGGAACATACAGCAGCCTTCCAGTACCTGAAGGAGGCCTACAATAAAGCTGTAGAAGGGCTTTTTACAAGGGCATGGAGTGATAGGACATGGGATACTATCTTTAAAATGAAAGAGGTTAGATTTGGATTAGATATGAGGAAGAAATTCTTTACTATGAAGTTTGTGAGGAACCGGAACAGGTTGGCCAGAGATGTTGTGGATGTCCTCTTCCCGGAAGTGTTCAAGGCCAGGCTGGATAAGGCTTTTAGCAAGCTGATCTAGTGGAAGGTGCCCCTGCCCACGACAGGGGGGTTTGGAACTAGGTGATTTATAAGGCGCTTTCCAACCCAAACCATTCTGTGATTCCATGATTCAGTCAGTCATTCTTGGAAAGAAAAAGCTCAAGAAGTAGTAAGTCTGTCCAATAAACACCAGTACATAAATGGTGACACATTGTGGTTCAAGAGTTACCTTCTCCTATAAACAATTGGGCTTAGAGAATTCAAAATGGGGAAGTATTTGAAGTATCTAAAATGAGGAGAAAGACTGGTAAAGTATATTGGATAATTAGCTTTGAGTTACTGCAAAAACATTTTTGATTTATGGTTTTAATACTATATGCCAAATTGCATTGGTCTTGTGTGGAAAGGTTTTGGTAGCAGGGGGGATACAGATATGCCTCCTGTGAGAAGATGCTAGAAGCTTCCCCTGTGTCTGACAGAGCCAATGCAAGCCTGCTCCAAGATGGTCCTAGCGCTGGCCAAGGCTGAGCCAATCAGCAACAGTGGTAGTGTCTCTGTGATAATGTATTTAAGAAGGAGAAAAAAACCTCTGCAACAACCTGCAGCCAGAGAGAGGAATGAGAATATGTGAGAGCGACAATCCTGCAGACACCAAGCTCAGTGAAGAAGGAGGGAGAGGAGGTGCTCCAGGCACCGGACCTGACATTCCCCTGCAGACTGTGACAAAGACCAAGGTGAGGTAGGCTGTCCTACTGCAGCCCATGAAGGTCCACGGTGGAGCAGATATTCACCTGCAGCCTGTGGAGGACCCTGTGCCAGGCAGGTGGATATGCCCAAAGGAGGCTGTGACCCCATAGAAAGCCCATGCTGGAGCAGGTTCCTGACAGGACTTGTGGACCCATGAAGAGAAAATTCCACGCTGAAGCAGGTTTGCTGGCAGGAGCTGTGACTCCGTGGGGGATCCATGCTGGAGCAGCCTGTTGCTGAACGACTGCACCCTGTGGAAACAACCCACATTGGAGTTGTTCATGAAGAACTGCGTCCCATGGGAAGGACTCGCATTGGAGAAATTCATGGAGAACTGTCTCCCATGGGTGGGACTCCATGCTGGAGCAGGGCAAGAGTGTGAGAAGGAAGGAGCAGCAGAGACGTGTTACGAACTGACTGTAATCCCCCTTTTCCTTTCCCCCTGTGGCACTTAGAGGGAGGAGATAGAGAATTCAGGAATGAAGTCAAGTCCAGAAAGGAGGGATGAGTGGGGGGAAGGTGTTTTTTAAGATTTGGTTTTATTTCTCATTATCCTACGCAAGTTGATTGGTGATAAATTCAACTGATCTCCCCAAGTCAAGTCAGTTTTGCCCATGACAGTAATTGGTGAACAATCTCTCCCTGTCCTTACCTCAACACATGAGCGTTTCATTTTTCTTCTCCCCTTTTCAGCTGAGGAGGTAGAGTGATAGATCAGCTTTTCTGGGCACCTGGCATCCAGCCAGGCTAAACTGTAATACAAATCTAAGTGCTAAGAGAACAGGAATAGCTGATTCTTTAGAAAGAGTTACCAGAAAGATTACCAGTCGCCAGTCAAGATTCTCTGAGAGAAGTATGGAGTATTAAACTCAAATGTTTCCTTAAGGAAAGAAAACTAAAAGGAACAGAGATTAAATTAATGGATTACTCCACTGAAAAAACTACATTTAATCTACAGATAGCCATGTTTATTAAAAAGGTGTCTTTTGTATAGTGTGGTACAAAAATAGAACAACAAAGTCTTTCAGAATTATAAAAATTAAACACTTGGTAAGTACAAATACAAATCAAGATTTTTAACCCTTTGGACTCTGTAAGTGTTGGATTCAATATCTTTGAATACTATTGAGAGCTGGGCACTGGCTTCGCCCCAGCTTCCCTGTGCCTTGGCCCAGACTCCTGATCAAGATCCGTAACATATAAATGTGTAAAGGTATTGTGTTTCAAGAGAATTAAGTCAAACCAGCAAGTAATTAGCTGAGGGGAACAGGATTATTTACCACAGCTTCCTGTAGCCCGGCTCCCTCCCTACTCACTGGACAATAAAAAAGGCTTCTTGAAGACCTCACTTTAAAGAATGGGTTGCTTGTTCTGTGCCCTACCTCTTTTCTTTGGTTCTGTAGGGAGTTCTGCAGGGAGTGTAGAAGGACACTTACACTAGGATAAAATATCCCTTTTTGAACATTCCCCTCGTGTCCCCTTCTGTGCACTTGGAAAATCTGAACACTGCCTCATAGACATATGAAATGAATATGTATAACTGTCTCTTTTCCAGTATACCATAACGTAGAATCATAGAGTCATAGAATGGTAAGGGTTGGAATGGACCTTAAAAATCATCTGGTTCCAACCACCCTGCCATGAGCAGGGACATCTTCCATTAGACCAGGTTGCTCAGAGCTCCATCCAGTCTGGCCTTGAACACTGCCAGGGAGGGGGCAGCCACAACTTCTCTGGGCAACCTGTTCCAGTGTTTCACCACCCTCATGGTGAAGAATTTCTTCCTAATATCTAATCTAAATCTGCCCTCTTT
>Ga0065711_1004677_pt1 | contig 23750 bp, 17 predicted proteins | sample Hoacrofraction12_FD_59098 | JGI IMG/M metagenome (GOLD analysis project Ga0065711, IMG submission 59098) | Hoatzin crop microbial communities from Cojedes, Venezuela - Epithelial fraction 12 v2 (version 2) | ecosystem: Host-associated > Birds > Digestive system > Esophagus > Crop | place...
CTGGTTCTGGTACTGGGCTACCCCTTCATTAAGGGAGTGTGTGTGAGCTCAGAAAACACTCCTATTATAACTATTATTTCTTAATGAGGGTATTTTTAGTTAGCTCCCTGAAACACTATGTCTTACGAACACAACCAGCAATGGTGCAGGGCCTCGCTGGAGGCTATGGGAGGGTAAGCGAGCACTGCCATCAGGGCATGCATGTGACCATGTCCTTGGACACCCTGCAAGTCACCTGTCCCTGAAGTTTCAGCCATGTGACTTCGACAGGACTAGAATAATGCCGTGAAACTGTGCTGCAGAATCTGATATTTTCATTTTAGACCAATTTATTTCCAGTATTTCATGAGGCAAAACCAACATTATAACTCAGTACAAGGCATATGCAACCCCACGCTGCTCTGACCACATCAGCCCTGGCTCCAAGAGGTGTGAGCTCTCCATTCCCATCCAGCCTTGGTGAAAGCAGAGATTTTGCATAACTATTGCACTGGAACTAATCATTTTGATGCAACAGAGTGACTGGCCATTTTCTGCTTTCCTTTCTCCACCACCTGCTTGCTGCTGAGTGCTGGGTGCTGCTGCGGCAAGCTCTCTACCTGGACACGACAGCCCTTCCCAGAACAGCAATGGACTTTTGCACCCACCTCTAGCAGTAGGGTCCCTTGGCCATCATGCAGAGATGATGACAAAAGTGGCTCCTGGTCCCTGGATGGTGGCTGCAGCCACAGCTGTGATCCCAGACAGTGGGCGAGCTGCTCCTACTCAGCAGCTGCTCCACAGGAGGGAGCAGTTCCCATGAATTTCTCAGCAATTTCCATGAATTTCAAAAGCATTGAGTCTTTTCAGCCTCGAGCCGCAGCTGTTTCTGTTTGGATGCAGGAAGAGGGAGTCAGGAATTAAAAAGCATTTCATGGAGACTGAATTTGCCACTGATTTTTTGTCTGTGTTCACTAATGTATTTGGATAATTGAGGAGAAGCCTAAGTGATTCATAAACAGAGAAGAGACAAACACTCCTTTTCGCAGTGTAGTGTTACATAAAATTTGTCTGTTTTGTCTGATCCCAACGTTAAAGAAGATGTCTTCTTTATAAAACCAGAACCCACTGTTTTTCTTTTCTGCTTAAGCTTCCCTTTCTTTCTGAGCATCTCTTCTGAATTTTGCAGGCTTCATGAATTTAAGACATGACACTAATCCCTGATCTCTTTGCATGGATATGGGGAAATTACGCACTCTCAGCTCTCAGAACCCTGCAGAGAGCTTGGAGGAAAGTGGCAATATCGACAACTCTGTTCTTCTTTTGTTCTCCCCAAATTAAGTCTATTCCACACATTGTCTCTAACAACTGACTTACTCACAGACAGGCATGCATGTGCCATTCCCCAGCTGGACTCCGATACGCAGCATGAGGTTGAACATGTAAAGATTCAGGTCATTGTAACACAGATTTCAAAAATCAGTCTGGAATTTGTAAGCGATACATGGACCGTTTTCCCAAACCGTCACATCATGCCGTAGCTCAAATAGAACTTATTGGATTGATGAATGAGTTACTGGGTGCAGTTCTGCAATTTGTGTTGCTGACAAAGCCAGACTAGGTTACCAAAACGGCCCCTGGAGACCTCAAAGTCAGTCAGAGGAGAATTCTGCAGGATTTGAGAAGCCCTGATCATGGACTCCACACACTTTATTAGTATTCTGCACCCTTCTTCTCTTCGCTGAAAGGATGAAATTGGAAATTTCAGTGTCAGCAAAAAACCCAGAACATTTTCAGACTTCACCGTGGATAGGAGAGGCAGATGGAGAGCGCTGGGTTTAAGTGGCATCTCAGCAGTTCTTGCAGTGTTATTTCCTTTGTAAGGCATTGTGTCGCTCACGCTCCTCACATCCCTGTACCTGGCAGAAAGGAGGTTTCCGTGTCTAAATACTTGTTAACGCTGCATGCCATCTTTCTCTTTAATCATCATCTCTCATATCATGTTTCCTTTCCATCTGGTTGGGTGTCAGGTGTGGTACCGAATAGCCGCAGTACATTAATTTCCAACTGGTGGCTACTAGTGGTTGGCAAATTAGGTTACTTTGTGACTATTTATTAGCTGTGTTAATTGTTTGACAGATCGTTATTGACTACCAGCCCAGGGATGGCAGATGGCCAATAAAATACAAAATGTAACTCGCTGTCTTTTTGTGGCATCTTGATGGCTCTTAGATTTTTAAAAAACCTTTGCGTTGTGTAATGTGTTCTGTTGTCGGCTACATGAAAATGGGATAAATTACTGAAATTATGCAGGAAGGCCTGAGCTATGGCTGTAGGGAGGTATAAATAAAAATGTAAATAAATCTGCCTTGAATCTCCACTGCAATGTCTTTCTACAACTAGTGTCCAAAAACATTCAGAAACTGATGGATTTCTTTTCCCATGAAAATATTATCAAGGAGTGTAAGAAAATGTAATAAGGACCAAACCATATGCTGAGAAATTTGTTACAAAAGTTTTCTTTTTTTGGCTAAACAGAAGTTTTCTTGACTGTGAAATGCAATTTCTGTAAGAATTAAATTTTACACGGAGATGTTTGTGGATGCCAGCTTTCATTCATTTGCCTTGGCTGAAACCAAAATGGAACATTGCCTTGTGTCATCCTAAGCTAAACCAGGTCGAGTCTGAAGTGGGTGAAGCTTTCCTCCCCGCATTTAACCTGGGGCAGATCCATGATGAGATCAACCTTCTTGATCTGAGACATTCAGCAACCCCTGTCCTGCTGCTGTCCACCCCTGCACTTCAGAGGTGCCATCAGGTCTGATTTTTTTCAGTTGGCCAAGGAACCTGGAGTGGCACTTCACATTCCTACATTTTTTTCCTGTTTTTGCCATGGCTTAGCTTCCTAGCAGCTAGATTATGACTAAGCCTGGTAAATGTGTGGAAACTTGGTAATTCTCCACCCACGTCCTCCAACTCTCCTGCTCTGAGTCATTCTCTGCTGAGCTTTTGACATTTATTTTGAGTTTCTGTACTGTCACGTGGCTCCCATAACACCATGCGCTGCTGAGGCACCAAAACCATCAAGATACCACAGGACTGCACAAAGGACATCCCTTAGGTGAGAAAGGGGAGGCTTAGATTTCAGTCTGAAAAATAACAATTTCTGCACACTGATGCTCCTGTGCACTCAAAAGGCCTGATAGCTGGTTTGGGGTAGGAACTTTGACAGCCTCTTGGTCTGAGTTTCTCCTTTAAAGCATGTGCATAGAGGTTGCCAAGAGCTGTCCAGAAAATCAGATTTATCCTCGCCGCTCACCAGGCAATTTAATGTGTGATTTGCTGCTGGTGTAAAACAGGAGAAAACCTCTGCTAGCCCATGTCCCACGTCAGGGAGGCGAGTCACACTCCGTGCCCTAAGTATGGGACCTTCTTTGCTACCCCCTTGCTGAGAACTGTGCTAAGAGTTGTGCTGGATTCCCAAAGGAATTGCAGTTATGAGGATCCATTGCCAGATGAGCAGTTCCTCAGCAGTGGAAAATTAGGTATATTCCCAGCAGAGCTTGCCTCTAAGAGGCTATGGCACATTCTTGGAAGAGACCTGCATACGTGGAGACCATGAGCCACCTGATCGATGAAATGATTACCCCAGCCATTATCCAGCAGCCAAGACGTATAGTGATGCAGTGATAATTGCTGTGCAAGTCTATCATTTGAAATGGATGAAGCGAGGTAAATGCCAAAGCATTTCAAATGATGGCTCCTCAGCAGACTTATAGGTAATCGCTGAAATAGTGGATCTTGCTTCTGAATGGCACTGGTTCATTGTCCATCTGGTGAAATGTTTCCATCAAATTTAGCAAGAATACAACTGAGGTAGTATTTTCTGCTCTCTGTACACACTGACTTTTGAATTAAGTGGGCCTTGTATGCTGTGTCAATGGTGTCAATGGCATCTTTCAGTTTTGGTTGTTTCTGTGGCTTCAACACAATTGTGTTAGTTTTGGCCTGCATTTTCCTTCGTACTCTGTATTTCCTATTATGTATCAAGATATGTGGCAGACAGAGTTTTTTCCATAGACCTGATGCCCTGTATCACAGCCTTATATGCTCTTTAGTCAGGTTTTTACTATTGCTATTTTGATTTTTTTGCGCTTCTAAAAAGACAAGTACTTAACTCTGTCAGGGCTGTATAAAGACTGCTGAGTAGTGAGGGAAATTGTTGAAAATGTGAATGAAGAAAATTTAAACTAACAGCATTACTATGTGGAACTTACCCACCTTTTTTTTCTGAGATTTAAAATTCAAAGAGAGATGTTGGTATTAACATATACTGAACTATTGAGGAAGGAGGCTGCATAAGAAGGATGCTGTAGCATAAATGCATCATAGAGAATAATTTCATTCCTACATTTTACAGTTATTTTCATGACTGGCACAGTGTTGTTTTAAATGTGGTTTGATTAAATTCAGTCATAGGAGAAGCACCGTATTAAATCTTTCAGAAAGCACTTTGTATCACACTGAGTTGCATCAGTCACGCATTGCTATGACTGCAACAAAAGCCAAGACTGAAATTGTTTAATTTTAGATGGTGTATGTTTACACTCTATAATAAGATATCAAATGTTCTCTCTACAAACAGTTGTCTTAATCATAAAAAATCCTTTCAGATAGTATGTGAATCTCTGTGCTTTTCTTTTTCAGTCTAAGAAGAATATCTTGATAATACAAGGAGTGCACTTAGTCATTAATCAGTGACAGGGACAATTCGACCAATGCAATTAACTACACTTGTTCTATTAATAATCAAGCATGCCAAAAATGCTTCTGTACTCAGGTGTTAATCAAGACACCATGTAGCTCTGTGTAACTTCCCTTTACAGTGCGAAAGGAAATGCAGATTAATGGAGAATCAATGTGAGATATGGAAGTGTGACATGCACTCGTCGGTAAAATTCAGCTTTCTTGAGAAGACATGAAGAAGATGCAGCTGTACAAAAGGCAACTCAATTTAACAGACACCTTTGCAGGCTTGCTTGTTTAATCAATCCAGAAATAATTAATATCAGGAACTGGAACTGGAAAAAGAATCTGAGCTGCTGCCTGCTTGCTGCCTTCTGTTTAGTATATACCTACAGAAATGCATCTGGGTTACAAAGTATTATCTAACTCCTCCCAATACTTCGCTTTTATTTCTCTAGAAGACCTAGTGCTGGCAAGGGTCAGAAGCAAGGTTAAGTGTGTCCTGGGTGTTATGGTCTCTCTGGTGTTAACCGTTCACATGCTTAGGGTTTTGTACAGCCTGGCTGCTTGCTCCAGGATCTGTCTCGCGGAGCTTGGGGGGGCACGGGTGCAGTTTACGGAAGGCTCTGCAACACTCCCATCAGCAAATTGAACTCCCATAGACTAATGAGCTTGTGTCTGCTTCACTGAATGGGTTTTCCCTGATTTTTCATGAAAATGGCAGTTTTAATACCTGCTCAGAAGCCAGCCCTCTCACTCTCCTGGTGGCATATTCCAGGACAAGATGAGGGAGTAAGCGTAAGGCAGGAAATGGCTGAATTACTCCTACATTTCCCAGTAGCACATGAATTTTTTCTTCTATTTTCAGCTAAACTTCCCATATGCACTCTGCCAAGCTTCCGTTTGAGTGGTAAACACATAACAGCAGCGAGGAAGCTGAGTCCTGAAGCTCTGCATGGGGTCCCACACGGTAAATGGCTTCATGCTTCTACACAGAGGCGACAGAAGGGGCCAAGGACTTTGCACGGTGCCTGTCAGGCTGGAAGCCAGACTGCTTTTGGCTTCTTTCAAAAGGATGGGGGACCTTCAATTGTTTCAGATCAGGTGTGATTTAATGGGTCATTTCAGGGTTTCATGGAGGCAAGTCTCTGACAAAGTAAATAATGCTATTAATCTATTAGTCTGAACTCTCCTCTTCTCACACCGCAAACTAAACCACTAATTTCAGTGCTAATTAACCTATCATTTAAAGCAACTATCAACAACAGCTATCTTCCACATAGACTGTTCAATGTCTACCTACCTATTTATCTCACTGCTTGTGCAGGATTGCAAAGAACACAGTGGGCACGCCATGGGCAACGCTGGCTGCAGCCCGCCCGGGGGTGACGGAGCTCCGGTGAGCCGCCTCGTCACGAGGAGCAAGGAGCTTCTTTTTCTGAGATGCCCATCACCCTGTTTCTTTGTGCTTTCATATTAATAAGAGAACTGATCCGTGTCTGTAGGCTCATGCAACACAAATACGCATTGGTTCAAACGTATTGGTTTCAAGGCTTTGTGCCATTTCAGAGTTAATTACTCAGGAGACCCATAGGGTACAGGAAGCTCATCTTCAGGCTTCTTTAGGGCTATAAAACAGCAGCTGTTTGCAGAGGTGTACTACATGACAGTGTGGCATAGAAAAAGCAACATTATTATACCATTAAAAGTTATAGAAGAGACTTGGCCGCGCTTCAATTATTAAGATTTTTCTTCTGCTAGCACTTGTGGGCTTACTCAACCAATGTTCCTGTCTCTGTCCCTGTAGTAGTTATTCACACAAGTTAATAGTTTAACAAGAAGGCCACAAGCTACAACATGATCTTTACAAAACTAACTCATTCTAAGTTGTATTTATCTTTAGCTGAAATGATTAAATGCCTAATTGTATTGTAACATTATATGTTAATTTCTGCTTTTTATATATTTTGTTTCATGTAAAATATTTTCTTTCTTCTGGCCTAACACTTTTACTATCATGGAACTAGTTATCCAGAGGAAGAGATTAATTCAGCCTTTTATATGAAATTTAACTAACTTTTATATTGGTAGACTATTTAGATAGCTAAAAAAAAAAAAGGTGTGTTTCCTACTTTATAGCCCATTACGCTCTAATGATTTCAGGGAAACATCAAATTAAAAAACTGACAAAAATATATATAGAACTTGGCAATCCCCTCTGGAGTTTTAGAGCTTACAATCACACAGAGCTTGCCAGAGAAGTTTTTATCTCCCCCAAATCGCTGACCCATTACAAAGCATCATGTAATTATGTAATTAGGTGATATGTCATCTGTATTAAAAATGCTTATGAAAATTTGCGTAACCTGTGAGCTGCATATGAACAGAGGCCCATTCTGAGCTGTGGGACTGAGGCTGCTTTAATGATCTATGTATTTGTTTTGTCAGTATCTCTTTATTCTCTCACTTTCAATGTCCATTGTCACCACAGCGGAGGAAAAAAATATGATCTGTGTAATAAAATGTAAATTTGCTCTGAGGCCAAGCCGTGGAGAAAGATTTCAGAGTTCTTGAATCTGTATTTAGACAGTTCTCTGGTCAAATAAAATAAAGTGATAGAAAGAAATTGATTCTGGGTTGCTCTCTTTCCATCACCTTTCATTCTCACCCAGCAAATCTGTAGGACAGCACTCAGGCAATCCTGTGGCCATGGACATTGGCAGGTGGGTGGTCCTTGCAGCCATCCCTGTGGCCCAGACCTCGCAACCAGGAAGCCTAAAACAAGTTCACAACATCCAGTTAGCCGCAGCGCTGGAGAGAAGGTATGTAAAGGGAAAAGGGGTGATTGGTACAGTCACTGAGTGGCATGTGGGGAGCTCTTTATCCCCGGTAAACTGGAGCCCGTCCATCCTATCATTAAGTCCTGTGTTGGGTGCAATGGCTGAAAACCTTCTGTGCATGGAGCTGTGGTTTCTCCTCCACGGCCGCTCACCCCTGCGCTGACACCTGCCCCCTTCCCTGCCCCGCCACCCACCCTCTGATCGACCAGTGGGGGGTTCCAATATCCTGTTTCCTACCTACTGTTTCAGCCAAGTCAGCTCATCGTGATCAAAATCAATTTTGGAAAGTTCATGCAAGTATTTTGGCCAGGACATGAAGAGGCAATGACCTCTGGCCAGGGTGGCCATGAGCAGTGAGGGGCTCTGGAGACAGCAGCCTGCGTGGGCTAAATCCACCATCTTCTAGCAGGTGGTTTAGCAAAACTAGCAGAGTTTGCAGGCAAAAAGAAGCAAGACAGGCATATTTATAAATGTTGTATTTTTTTCCTTGGAGGCAACCTTTGGACTGCATTGATTTTCTTCTTATTTAATACTCAGGCAGCTTCCTACTTTTCTACACAGCAGTATCCCCTAGTTATTCCACTGCCCCTTCCCCACAGAGGCACATAACCAGAGATGCGGTAAACAGTACACAAACCTGCACTTGAGTTACAACAGCAAGCTCACCAGTTCTGCAAATTTTGCCTTCATTCTATTTTTTTCTTGCTCAATAGGAAAATGAAAAGATTACTGTATTTATAATGTACTATTTTCTGTCATCCAGTATCAGAAAAAAAGTCATATAAAGAAGAGAACACTCTGCTGGGCAATATTGCTATGAAATATGGAGAAGGGGGGGAGAGGAAGATACAATTCAAAGCAAGTGTCCTCCTTTTATCTGAACCCTGCTGTTCTTTTTAAAACGATGCAGTCAGTAATGTTACCTCTGCTGCTTTTAAAGCAGCCAGGAAAAGTAACATTGGCTCTTAAGGAAATCCAGTTTTTCTTTTCAATCATCTTTGTTCCCTTCTCAAAACAAGCCGGCGCACCAATGAACAGCACTGAAGCTCCCAGTCAGGTTAAAGGCAGGTGACCCCACAGCGAGGTGTATTGGCCCCTCAATTCTGTCTCATCAGAACTTGTTTCCCAGACACCAGGGATTTTCTTCTCTCGTAGGATGCCCTCTTGCAGATCTATATACAAAAAACTGGGGCCTTTCTTTGCTCCAAAATAGCTGCCTTTGAGTTCATATTAAGCGCAGAGTATTCTTAGTTGTGCTAGCCTAACAGTGTCTGCCGGGCCTCTATAGCCACAGCTCAGAACTGGGGAAGTTTTTTATGATTGACATCAAGAAAAGAGTGGTCTGTGGCTTCTTTTCGGCCTCTGTGTGACCCAAGTGTCAGAACAACCACATCCACTATTGAACAATGAATAATGAATGCTTTAAGGAATACTCACATCAGATAGTTACAAACGATACCCAGGCTGAAGCTGGCTTGTACGAAACATTCATTGAAGAACCAGGAGTAGCAAGTGAATTAATAAACCGAGCCAAAAAAAAAATCAAAAAACAAAACATCGTTTCATTTTTGGAGAGTTTTCAAACAATTAAGAGGGCAAAATCTTAGCAAGGAAATTGGTTGTTGCAGATTCTTGAGCCAAACTGCAAAGTACCTGTAGTAATGCTTCCCTACTACTTCTCAAGACCCTTTACAGAACTTGTATGGTCCTAGTACTGCAGCTCATCACAGCTACTCCTAACAAGGAATGAGTAGGATTTTCCCATTGTTACCAAGCAATGATTCCTCACTGCTTGTAGAAAACATCTCTTGGCTGTGTACAGTACAGATTTACACTTTTTTTTGCCAGTAGAAAGCTATTTAGCACAATAATTTTAATTGGTAGGAGAACGTCACCAGGTTTGATAACTCAGATTCACCTTTCTACCCAGGTGATCAGGAGTTAGTAACGCAAAACCACGGCCTTTCTCTTCAGACTTTCAGAGGATGGGGGGAGGGGAACACACCTTGACAAATTACTCAAAACAGAGTGTGTGGCTCACTTCACACCTGGCGGTTTGTGGCACCACACCGTGGGAGGTACTAGAACCTGAGCGTCACATCACAGGGAAAGAGAAGGTAATCCTGGCTTTATGAAGAGCTATTCCACACCTCAACAGGTATGTGTTACACATTTTATCTAATTTTTATATATTTTTGCCAACCCACCCAGATCCAGGACCTCTAACTTATGGAAGCATATTGAATATCCTGATGGGAAACACAAGACCTCTCTTTCACATCCAAAAAGAGTCTCCCATGGGGAATAAAGATCTTGTCTGCTTTTCTTTCAGCTATATCAGCTGATCTAATAAAAAATATTGTCTTTGCTGAACTTGCTCTACTTATATCCTTAGAGCATTACAGCTACTGATAGCACAGTGATTGCAACATGACACTAGTGAATAAATAGTCAGCTTACCAACGCTGCAGCTGGAGGCAAGTGGAGACTATGCAGGGCTTCGTGTGTGTCTACAACACCATTTCAGCTGGAGTCAGGAGTGTGCATCTGAGGCAGATCCCCTGATCATTTCTGCTCATCACCCAGCTCATATTGGGCATCTCTGTGCACGCAAGAAGGGTGCCTGTTGTTGATGCCCCCTCCCTGGAAGTGTTCAAGATGAGGTTGGATGGGGCTTTGAGTAACCTGGTCTAGTGCAAGGTGTCCCTGTCCATGTCAGGGGGGTTGGAAAGAGATGATCTATAAGATTCCTTCCACCGCAAACCATTCCATGACTCTATGATTCTAAGGATCCCACCGGGCAGTGCCCAAAGGGACGATGCACGCCAGGAGCACAGCTCATGACAGCCCACTCCAGCCACAAAGAAGCATTCAGTCCATGAGCCCAGACCAGACTAGGTACGAAGACAAACCTCTAAAGCATATGCTGGTTCTTACCTCCAGATGTTTTGCTCTACAGTTGCAGCCTTGTGGGCCACAAGTAGGACCCAACCTACTGCGCTTAGCAGGGAGAGGCTCTTGGATGTCCAATACAAACCACCATCACAGCATTGCCAGGTGATTAGTGCATGCAGGGCATGGTCAGGGGCTATAGTTACATTTATTAAATGACCTTATACCTCTCTGTAGTAAGCACACCACACCTAAGTGAGGGTTGCAGCCACTACCATAGTGAGTAAGTATTTCACTCTTCTATCTTGTTTGTCTCTAAACAGCTCTCGCGCCCAGGCTGGCTCTCCCAGCCCCCAGGAACAGGCTGAGCTCTTGTGAAGATAGCCACATTGCCACACCTTCAGGACTGAGGGAACTATGGGGTTTTCCTTGAGAGCACTGGCATTTATGAGTTGCAGAAAAGTGGAGGGTAAGAAAAAGCACTCACTGAGAAGGATGATTAGTCTCCTACCCTTGAAGAAAATTGTTTTACTCAAGACCTTACACTTCAGTAGAGCTCTTTTTGTTCTGATTTTAAAGCTATAGATTAATCTCCCTGATTTAGGCAGAAAATAAGCCATTAGTCTAGCTAGCGCTAACAATGTCTCTAATGGAAGAATTTTCAAATATGCTCTCGTTTCCCACGTATTTCCACTTATCAAGGCTATAAAAGTTAGTTTGTGTATGGAATTGCAGAAGCACATTTAGACAAAAACATAAAGACAGATTTTATTTTCAGCATAAAGGATTTAGCTATGGTTCAGTTGTCAAAATTGTTCGACTGAAACTAATTTAAAAAAGGAAACTGTATTTTTGATTAATCAGAGATCTCCACAAAGAACATCTGCTTTCTGTAGAAAATGTTGACATGTCAAAGAAACAAATTTCATGAGCACATTCCAGCCAAACATAAACATATTTTAAGCTCATGAATTTCAGAATCCTTCCTTTCGACATCTTTTAGTTGAAATGAAATTCTCCAACAATTCTGCCTCTCTTTAAATTCATTAAAATGAATTAGCAGTTTCCTGAACAGTATGGAGTCTCCTGAGACCAAGCCTATGGAGATCGTCACACAGTAAGGAGAAGCAGGACTGCTCCAAGCTGCTTGAAGAACCACAGCTCACCTGCACGCACCTGAGCCAAAATTTTTCCAGGCACACTAAACAAAATATGAAGCAGTCAGTAAAATTGTGTAAAATCTGATTCATTGTCCCCTGGACCTGAGGATTCCCAGCTGAACAAGTGAAATATAAATCTTATATTGGAAAAACATCAGGTATTCCTCTACTTTTGTAATGGGAGCTAGTTAGCAGTTTTTAAAAAAATAGTATTAAAGATTTATTTTTTTACTTTCTCTGATACAAACTGTACATAATAGATGGTAGGAGTAATACTGCATTCCTTTGTAAGTCACGTGTTAGAGGCATACCATCTGAGTACTCCTTCTGCTTCTATTATAATTTATTTTGTTCATAGCTTTTGGTGAACCATGTGGGCTGAGACATTATGGCTTTTCAATAGCTCACTAAATATATTTAGACTGCTTAATTGAAGCTTAACCTTTATTTTGTTCAATAAACGTACTCTCCATCTAACAGCTCCAAACAAGAAAATAACTTTGTTGAGAATTTACATTTTGCCAGCATTGTTTCTCTTGAAAGATAGAGAAAACGAAGCCTCTGCAATAAATTGATGGAACAGGGAATCAACAGAGTAAAAAATAATTTTGATGATTTCTTCTTTGCTCTGCAATTATATTCAGTACACTTGACAATGAAATAAACAAATAGTACAAATGAAGCCATTAATTTCCTTCCTATCTACACAATTTTAATTAGAATCATTTAATTAGTCTTGGCTACAATTTCTCAAGAAGATTGCACAACACGCGTTTAAGCTACTCTCCTGCAAGAAGATATATTTATCATTGTTTAAGTACAACAAATAACTACAACAGTACTATGTAGTCAATGATAAATGCTGTTGTCAAAAATAATTCTTTATGACCAAATTTATTTGAAAGCAAAGTTCTCTCCAGGTTCATTAGTTATTAAGCTTTTGCTATTTTAATTGTTATAACAAATACAATGACATATTTAATATATTCGCTAACTTTTTACGACATGTCATTTTTTGTAGCTGGCAATAAATGTCCCTGAGCCTTCAAATAATTTTCCTGGTTTGGTTTCCCAGAGCTTTTTGTCTAGAAAAACAGTCTTTTGAAGGTGCAACATGAAATCATAGAAAATTGGTCTGAAAAGGACTTTGGGTTAATCTTCAGAGGTCACCTAATTTATTCACTTTTCTCCACCTCCACTGCTGATAGATTTTGTTGTGGAATCAGTTCTAAGCGCCTCCAGTTATGAAGGTTTCAAAAGCTCCATATGCTCCTCCCATGGTTAACCAGTCTTACACTGAGAAAAATTTTCCTTGCATCTTACCTAAATCTTCCTTTCAGTTTAAGCTGCTTATTCCACAGGCTGTTGCTGGTACACATGGAGAAGACGTCGATCCTTCCCCTGATAAGAAGCCTTTAGTCTTCTCCAGCCTCTGCAGTCTGCTTTGTTTTTCAGCTCTTCTTTTCAAGGTGAGGCATGTCAGACTTTAAAAGTTCTTCAAAATGCAATAATTCTCAAATGGAAAGACCATTAGGATGGGAGATCATTACACCAGTAGAAATAATAAGCCATTAAATTATTCCAATATATCTAACTGAACCATCGTCACAACCTGAGAAAATTTTAAAAGAACCAGTTTTTTCTAATGCCAGTTACATGTAGAACTGGAAAAATGGTCACAACAGATAATTTGTCAGATGAAATTTTGTCTTTCATTCTTCGCATGAACCGCCCAAAACCCTGGCTTTTTTTCTTGGCTGTATTTTCCACTTAATGTTATCTACTGAAAACTTGTAGTTAATAATTCCTGGCTTCTAACTCACTTACAGGTACCTTACCCAAGTCTCCACTATTCAGGCTTCCAACAGGCTAATTGGATACCTAAGTCAAAGAAAGTCAGATCCTACAAATAGGTTTGCTAAAGATGTGGGCCACTGCTGCCCAGAAAAAGCCATACAGCTCTAACATGATGAGAGACTGCAGTTCCTGTCAGGGCTTGCTGATTTTAAGGATTATTTAACTGATGAGTGTAAATCCCCAACTTTGCTTTCTTAAAAAAGTATTCTGTTATAAAAAATGTGAAATACCTCTTCTTGGATGTGTTATTCGATATTTTCTTGTCCTGCCACATAGGTTTAATGCAATTATTCTAAGACAAATCTGATGTTGCACAGTGCAAAATGATCATATCAGATGGTCCAAATCTGGGTTCCGAGTGAGTCAGCAGATGATGGTCATAGGTCCCAGAGAGCCAGGAAAATTAGCATAGGGATGTGGGAAGAGAAAAATTTAGCATGTCTAGATGAAAAATTCAAGTGAGAAGCAGCATTTTTCAAGAAGTCAGTAAGCCGATTTGTGATCAGGGGCAAAAAAAGTACCTGCTGTGGAAGTTATAAAATGAAATCAGATACTAAAAGTGAAAAAACGGTATATAAACATCAGAAGGTGAAAGGACTTTAGAAGTATAGGAAGTTGAAAGAAAAGCTAGAATTCTCAGGATAAGCCCACTCATAACAGTTGAGGAAAATAAGATGCAATTACAAATTTTTTTGTGCTAATGAAATCCAGGCAGTGTCCCGTGTTTATTACTTCACAGTAGTGGTGATAAGGCTGTTAATAAGGATGCAGAGCAAGGAGAACTGCTCCATAAACATTCGTGTCTCCTACTTTCAGAAGAAATATGAGGATGAAGTATTTAGGAGTCATCTAGTAACTAATGAGGATGTTAAACAATACATATAAACACAAATATTCTAAAACTGACAGCCCTGATATCTTTTACAAGGCGTGACCTTTGTAGCCTAAAGGTTATCTTGGCAGAACATTTGTTTTCGATACATCATAGAATACTAGACAAATTCTATCAGATTAGAAGAGTATTAATGTTGTGTCAGTACTCCAGATGTACAGTCAGGACAACCTTGGTACCTCTAAGTCACTTAGCCTGACCTCAGTCCTGGGCAAATAATGGAATGAAAGCTGACAAAAGATTCAAGTGGTAAAGAATCGAAGATGGGACGATGATTGTCATTCCACATGATTTTAAGAAACAGGTCATGTCAAGCAAACAAACTTGATTTTGGTTCACTGAGAACATTACAAGCGTGCTTGCTGTGCAGCTCTTACATACTCTGACTTGTGTATGGTATTTGACTCAGCCCTGGGAATATTTTGATTAAACATGAGAATTATTCAATAGCAATAAAACACAGGTTAAATCTATTAAAAATGGGCAGGCTAATGGATCTGAAACATAGTCATCAGAGGGAAATCATAATTAAGTGCAGTGCTGGTATTCTGCTGGTATCTTCTTACAGCTATTAATCATTTTCAGTAATGATTGGCTTGTAAAAGTTTCAGATGACATGAAGACTGATGTGAAGGTAAATAATTATGAGAGCAAGGAAATAACACAGAGCATTCTGGACCCCTCACTAACCTCCTTCCTTCAACGCAAGAATATTTAATACAGTCAGATTCAAAGACATGTTTAGAAATCAAGAATGAGGCCATATATGCTAAATTTAGGTTGGTACCTTGGAAGTTATCTAGTGAAAATTATTTAGTTTTCCATACAGCAAAGGAACAAGAGCTCTGAGAGGATGCTCCAGCAAACAGGTTTGCATATTGCTGACAGACATCACCAGGAGTACAGAGGGGATGTCAATCCCTGCTGAGCTCTCACGACATATACCGGTGCTGGTGAAAAGAAATCGGATAAACCTCACAGAATCCTCAGGGGATGAAAATGTCTCCCCATGGGAAATCAAGGGTTTGATTTGTTTTGTTTCCTGTTAAAGTGGACTCTGTTAAAAGGGGATCTCCTTGAAGCACCGACCTCCCTTCATGGGAGGCTCAGGCAGAACCCACTAGGTCCTTTTCCCAGTCGCAGAGGTCAGTCCTGCGCCCAAAGATGATGCCTGAGGAGCCCTCACCCACCAGGCAGCCCTGGCTAGGGAGAATTGTACTGGGTACTGAAAAGTTCCTTAATGGAAAAGACATGAGAATAACCAAGAAGTGGAAGCCAAAGCCAGATATATTAAAAGAGAGAAGACAAATATTTTTAAGAAGGAAATCTCTTTCTTTTTTGGGACAAGCTGGGAGGATTGTCCTTCACCATCTGCTGGTGCTTTCAGATGCCTTTTTTAAATTACTCTTTGACGAAAGAGCAATACAAACAACAGGGATTATTTTAGGGAAAAGTGGGGTGGATTAATAATAATAATGTTTAGAAGAGATAGCAGAGCCTTCTGAACTAAAAATATCTGTTTAGTCTGTGTTCTTACTGGTGTGCTATCTGTCCTAGCATTCTGTTGGACTTGGGTTTAAAAGTCCCAAAACCTGCAGTCTACCAACCTCTGTCTCACTTTGAGGATGTTTTCCCATGTTCTCATCTGCCATTCTAATTTTCCCCTTTTCATTGAAATTATGTATTTCAAATGATCATGTCTCCTTTCATTTCCCTACTCTGCAGCTATCCACATGCTTTTCCATCTTCCTCTATCTGCATGTAATTCCACCTTTTTCATGAATCGATGTATCTTAATGAATCTAGATTTTTTTTTGATGTTCTTTATAAAATCTTTCTTAATGATTTCTGTTTCTGGTGGTACAGTGACCACAAAGATCATGTCCTAGATAAAATCATGCCAGAGAGAAATTCTTACCACTGTTGTGATGTTTCTGCATTTGAAGCCCTAAATTTTGGAGACACTTTTCACTACAAAATCACGTCTGCATTTCCATATTATTGATCCACAGGATTTTTAGGTTGAAAATGTTAGGTAATAAAATCAGATTCAATGAGTTGCTGGTGAACATCATAAAATCCTTTGCAGCTTGACAGTTTTGTATCATTCTATGCAATCAATCACCTTTTAATCCACACTACAGAAGATAATGTTTCCATCCAGAACAACTACAGCAAATGCTCAAAAGATGGTTTTTCAAGAAAAAAAATCAAGTGTTTTGCTCACAGCAAAATACGTCTATTGCACTCTTTCATACACTAATCCTTTACCTGAAGTGCAAGTAATTCTAAAAACTAATGAAAAAAAAATCAAGCCCATCTAACAAGCTTCTATATTCTCATTTGTTTTATTCTCGTTGCTCAGATATGGCTAATAAGCTAGTTACGGCTTCATCCAATAATCTTGCAGGCTCTTCAGCATGCTAGTCCCTCAGATGTGAGCTTAAAACATTAGAGTAGCCTTGAATTCACTGCATGTAAGAACAATGTTAACGGCACACAAGATCTTAGTTTACATGTCTTCTCTGTGCTCTTGTTCATGTAATGAGTACCTCCTACTCACTGAAGCCAGCTGAAGAATTTTGCTGAAGCTACTCACATGAGTAAACATACATTTGAGTGAGTGCCTGCAGCACCTGCTTGAACTACTTAAAAAAAAAAAAAAGGCTTTTGTGGAGAACAGTAGGAATTCAGTGTGAAATATGAACGCAAGTGGACTTCAGAATCTGTTCTTTATGTGAAAATACAAATATCAGTTGCAGAATGCACAGACTTTTTTCCCCTTAGCTACTGTAGCATCAAATAAGTTCTGCTATATGTCTTGATTTACCACTAAAGTAAAGTGTCAGATTTTAGGCAAATAAAAATGATTAAAATATGACAGCTGGCAAATTATGCTAACACCTGGTAACAAATCATTCTTGACAGTTCAATAGTACACTTCTTAAAGCACAGCTATTAATATTATAAACAGTGAAGTGCAAAAATTGTAGTACTTGACTAACATACTCAGTTTATCTTAATGTGGAAAAATGTCATACTTTTATTCCTTAGGATTGAAGAAAATTGGAGATGAATAACTGGAAATGCAAAAATATATTTAAGTAACATTAGTGTAGTGATTCAGAACTAGTAGAACATGAAATTTTAAATGCAGGATGAGATTCAGCCTATTCCTTGTGCTGTTAATTCAGTTAATGTTCCCATGTATTAGTGGAGATTTCCAAGTGCGTAAGTATTTAGGCAATATCTGATACTGATTTCATCAAACCCTGTGTGACCTGTTGTGAAGTCGCGGCACCTTGGATTCCTTTGAATAAATAAGAGTGACCCATTCAACTACAACTGTTTTTGGAAGATCACATTCCTTACTCTTATCCCGAGGGAGTCGATGCAGATGGGTCCATATTAATTAATACATCGAAGCACTTCGTATTTGAAACCCATTAATTGTCTCATTTAATTGGTCTAATAATGTCACAGGACTATACTTCTGTTTAAATGTACCTTCAAAGGACTTCAAATCATGGATTTCATGCTCAGTTGGCCAATTACTTTAACAAGAGAATTGTGATAATTTAAAGACTATGGAAACATGTCTACAGGCATAGAGGCACCCAGTACCGTCTCCTCCGGGCTGGCTTTTCTCCCGCCTGCCCTGCTGTCGCCTTTGCCTGCTGCAAGTCTCATTTCCAAGAACGTACAAGGCAGACGCATCATGCCAGCCAAAGATGCCAGTCTACAGTCAGCGGTGGTGTTACCAGGGCCAGTGAGGGAATGTGCACGGGGAGGCAGCAGAGCAACCCTGTGAACGAACACAAATCAGGGCTGGAAGCCCAAGTTGCATCTGTGTGAGGTTCACCCTACAGCTAGCAACGGGATGGAGGAAAGGGAAAGACCAACTCTGCTTTCTAATCATCTCCTCTCTCTCTAACCTACTTTCTGGGCTTTTAAGCTGAACTTTAGCTGAGCATAAAATTCAGCAGAGTCAACTCTGTCCCAAATTTTATGAAGGATAGATGAGGTACCATACACTCATCTATCCTATCCCTTGAAATATGAGGGAAATCTTCAGATTAATATTAGAATGTGAAAATATATGAGATAGAATCACATAATCTCTTTGTGTGATAAAGAAGGCTGATTAATATAACATTAAGTAATATGCTTTCCAAGACGTCTTCAGGCAGAAATTTCACAATTTCACAAATGAAATCTGTATTGTTTTTTACTTTTAATCTCGCCTCTCTGGTTTTATTTCACCAAGTTGCAGCGGAATAATTACTTCTGTATTATACATGTTGCTGTGCACAGTTCGAGGAACTAAAAATAAATTATGGCTTTACTGATACATTTTTTGACTGATACATTTTTTGACTTTGTCATAGATAATTTATGGAATAATTTTACACTTCTGCAACACCCAGCTCACAATTCACATTCCAATACATGAGGTGTCATTTGCAATTTGCGATGGATTCTTAATGAAATTCTTTGGATCTTACCTTCTAAATGTTTCATTTTATGCTTGGCCAGAAGAGTGAAAGTGTGTTCATATACATTTATACATTGTAAATGGAAATAAAGCTATGATCTGGCTCATCTTTCTAATCTATTTATCCTCCCAACTCCCGCAGTGCTACAAGGGATATTATCATCTGCATTACATGGGTAGAGAAGTAAGAAACAAGAAGCTAATCTGACTTGTTCAAGGTCACAAAACGAATGTGTGGGAAGGAGGGAACAGAACCCACATCTTGCAGCTTTGAGGCTGACACCCTCATGGCTGTGCTGGGCTCCCTCCTCACTGGCTCATCCTGCCTCTCCTTCCAGTTTAAATTAACTGATGAACTCATTAACTAGGACATAAAATAATGTTGAAGTTTACTTAACTTCCGTATCAGTCACCTGGAGAGTCTGTCTTGGGAGCTGCCACGAAAAAATATGTTGCGATCACAACAGATAACGGCTGAACACACGGTCTCTTGAAGATGCTGCAGCCAAAACAGATACTGGGTTATTCAGATAAAGCAAAAAAGAGGCATTTTAATTACTAGCAGATTATTGTACTGTTTCAGTGCTGTGTCCCTTTCTCTTGGCTACTGCCCAAGAAGGATGTTGATAAATTGGAATGGGATCAGATATGTACCGCTGAACGATGAAAGGATTGGAAACATGCCCTCAAGTGCAGAGACAGGGAGCTAATTGAGCTGTTGTTTTTTTCTCTTAGTAAAGCAAAGATCAAGGGCTAAACTTAGAGTCTGAGAGCATCTATCTGGAGATGGGAATTTCTAAATAACGGACTGTCAGCTGAGTCAATGTGTAACTAGGTAAAATAGTTGGAAGTTCAAGTTAAACATGTTAAGATTTACAATTAATCTTTATGACAATGTTCAAGGGATTCTTGTAGCCTATCCATACCTAGAAATACAGACATTTCATATCTCAATAATGCCTTTGAAAAACAGAACATTTTTCATTCTAGAAGTCTTACTTTGTTTTGGCATGTGTAGTGTATAGAAGGAAACAAAGACAATAAATGTAAAAATTCAGCATGTCAAAATTATCAGTGCAAATTAGTGGATTGGAATTTGTTCAATGTAATTACAGAACAATGTAAATTTTTTCACCCCCACCTTGGGATGCAAAACCCAATTAATACAAAGCTGAACATATTTTACAGTTTTCCTACCATCTGCACTACAGGTGTCTCTTCCCGCAGACATCTAACTCAAACAGCTGTTCCTGGCATTTCTAGTAGAGTGTTCTCCAGGGCTTCTCCAGGGCTTCACCTCTGCTGAGAGCGTGGGGAGCTGTGGCCAGCGTAGCCTGTGGCTGCCCGCTGACAGTGGAGGGAACACTCATCTCAGCTCTCATTGACTTACGGCTCTCATTTGAACCACACAAACCCTCTTCTCCTTCCTTCCAGAGTTTGGTGGTGCTTGAATGATGTGGTGGATCTTGCTTAGGTTTGGGTAATTTAGGTCCCCCAGTCGTCATGCATAATGCCTTCCGCACCAAGCAGAGCTCAAAAGCACATTATTCAATAAAGAAGCTTTTATGATTAACTCTGTTTCCATGTTCGTCTGATTAAGCTTATATTTGTTGACCTTCAGGTCCAGGTTCAAAGCTCGGGTGGATTTTAGCTTCGAGTTAGAGAGTTTTTGATTGTAAAGAGCTGTTGAATCTACAAGAAGACTCCTCTGGGGGTTGATTTCTGTCAATTAGTTATCTGAAATATGATGATTTATGAATACCTGATATTGTGTTTCTGGATGGATATGTTTAGTAAACTGCAAACGAAAATAATGCAGCCTCCTCAGGATCAAATAGATGGAGAAAATAATGCTCACTTCAAGATGATCAAAAAGGTAGAGAAAATAATACTCGCTTCACGATCTGTACTGTGCATATGTATATTGCAGTGCACATCCTGCTTCCCCAAAAACTCGGGAGAAGATTAAATATGGATTTTTAATAGGTGCACGTTTACAGTCAAAACCACTTCTCTCTATAGAATGCTTGAACATGCAAACATAATAAGAAGGAAGATGTAGATTTCGATACTTGAGAAAAGAAGCCTTTCATAATATTTTACTTGCCTAAACTGCATGTGTTTTTATAGTAATTCATTTTATTCCCTCTGTTCTGAACATTCAAGCATTCTGGGGTGCTTTGTTTTATAAATTTATAGTGACAACTTTCAGTAAATTTTCTGAAGAAGACCATAAAATTGGACCCTTTGGATTGCTGTGTAAGTGGATCAATGTTCTATTTTCCAGTGTTATGATAATGAGTTAATTTTAAAGATGTATTGAGTGATTTGGCGTTAATCCTGGCACTAAAATTTACCTCATGTCTGGACAACAGTGCAGTTTGCTACCATGCTTAAGATAAAAAGTACAGAATTGTAGAGGGATTTCTTGGAGTGGAATTTAGCTCACCTACTTATGCTTAAAAATTTTGAGCTGGTTGTCTTGGCTCTAATCAGCTGAAAGCAATAGGTGCTGCTAGGACTATTGTGCCTCAGGACAGCAGGGAGGCAGGGGACAGGGAGGGTGCTCCAGATGGTCCATGGGGCTTGGGGAGGGCATCGCTCCAAAACCTCCCTCTTCTGCTCCTTCTCCACTTCTACTGGCAGATCCTCTGCTCACTCACCCTTGAGATCTGTGAAAGGAAATAAAAAATACTTCTACAGTGTTTCAGTAAAGAAAATATTTGAAGAGAAGATAATGGAATGCTTAGCCAGTGCTGCTGGAGACCTCTGAGGAGCAGCAGCACCTCCTTCCTGCTGTGCGAGCAAGCTGGGGGACAGGACGGGAGCGACCTCACTGGGGCTGCTGGCAACACATCCACTTCTCCTCACGTCTCTAACCCACGGAGGCTTGCCCCTAAAGAACAGAAAGTTAAAGTGGGTAATTCGCTTCAGAAAGCTTCGCCTCTGCATCTAAACAACAGGGGAGAAATTCACATCTCCTCTCTACGCGGGAGCAGATCAAGGAAGATTAGAAACAATTGCAGAAATACGGAACATAAAAGCATTTCCTTGTAATGGTTTTGTATTTCAGATAGTTTTGTTTCCAGGGCAGTTTGGCACAGAAATTGAGTGTTAGGTACAGTGATTTTCAGCAGGTAAAAGGAGAGTGAGCTCTAATTGTTGGCACTCCTGTCTAGGTTGACACTGCACAGTGCAGAAGTATGGCTGAAACTGGAGGAACAGTTTGTCACGAGCTTTCTCACCCAGGCTTGTACTAATTCATTTCACACAGTTTTCACGTCCTGAAATTGTCTCTTTTCACAACATTTTAAGGTGCATTTTCCTTTTCCTTTCCTTTTTTTTTTTTTTTTTTGCAAGAACAGTTTGCAATATACCTCCACGCACACTCGCTGAAGACAAAGCGATCACCCGTCGAAACAGGCTGTTACATAGTCAGGAGTAGCACATGAATATACATGCCACATTACCAGGAAAGGCCATGGATGTGCATCCTGGAGTAAACACTGGTGATGGCAAGCCAAGGAATGCAGAGGAGGGACCAGCCAGCTACATCATGTGAAGGCAAGATCTGTTGCATTCTGCTTTACCTAAGTGAAAAAAATGGCCACTTTCAAACAGCATACACGAGGAGGGAAAAAATAATTCAAAAAGTCACCCCTGAAAAGCTTTGAGGCATGCATGGTCCTTTCCTACCACATTGCAGCCAGCCCTAAAGCTCTGAAGCTGATGCTGCAGGGTCCCAAAGGGCAGGAAGGGGTGGTAGCAGGGTCTTGCCATTGCTGTCATCGTGAAGTTTTCCTCTCCCTGCCCTCCTTTTGAAGAGCCGTCTATCATTTCCGATACAGAGTCAGAGCAGCTGTGGCAAAGGAGAAACATTTCTGTCTGAGACAGAACAGGGCATTTTTCAATCACACAGCAAAAAGCCAGCTTCTTTCCCAGCACTACCTAGAGTATACCCAAGCACTCAGTTCCTTTCCCTGTATGTGCTGCTACCAAAGATCACACAGTAAAACGCATTAGGTTCCCAAACTCAACGCAGCCAAAGCGGGAAATCAGGTGAATTGCATTCTGACATATATATTTGACCCTTGCACGATTCATTTTTATCTTCTTACTCTTGGGAGGCCGAGTTGAAAATGAGTAAAAATATACAACGCAGCTTACATGGCACTGCAGTGTCCTCTCTTGAATACTGTGACGAAGGTAATTTTGTCCTACGGAGGGAAAGGAAGGCCAGTAGATCGCAGTGACTGGTACCTGTCACTGACAACCAGATGAGTGTAACGCACTATAAACATTCATAGTCCTCTGGCTCTGTGAACAAAAACCCGGTACAGAGGACAGACTGGTTCATTAACCGTATTCTATATTGGCTGTATCATTTCCTGACAGCCTTGGTTTCCAATTACTAAGGCAATAGTAACATTATCAAAGCCATAAAAACTTTTTCCACATAATCTCAGAGAGAAAGGACAAAGGTGGGGTATCTGAGAGGAGAAGCTACATTTCTTTAGACTTCACGCTTCTTGTGTTTTGCTGTACCAATGACAACTGCAACACGCGAGTTCCTGATGGGGACCGAGCTTGGTGATGCTTCCAAAACGCTTCTGGGAGGATTGGTGGTCCTGGGATCCCGAAGTGCAGACCAGCACACTTGGATGCAGCTCTGGCTCTGCGTGGCTGTGGTTTGGTGGGTAACGAAAACTAGTTAAATAGACTACATGGGATTACTCCACATTTAAATTACATGTACTTTTAAATATCTTGTGAACCAGGCCTTAAACGCAGTCATTTGATTCCAAGCTATAAGTTGTAGGGCATATTTGCTTTCTTCCCTTCTTTTTATTTTGGGTTTTTCTTCCCGTTTTTTCTGAGATCGTCTAGAA
>Ga0065711_1034451_pt1 | contig 23750 bp, 11 predicted proteins | sample Hoacrofraction12_FD_59098 | JGI IMG/M metagenome (GOLD analysis project Ga0065711, IMG submission 59098) | Hoatzin crop microbial communities from Cojedes, Venezuela - Epithelial fraction 12 v2 (version 2) | ecosystem: Host-associated > Birds > Digestive system > Esophagus > Crop | place...
TACTGCAACTCGTTGTGATTGGTGCAGAGCTGCATCTCGAAGTGAAAACAGTACTGTGGCAGGAAACAACAACGTGGCAGGAAGGAAGTGACAGTGTGGCAGGAAACGGTGACATTCCCCCTGCTCCAGTGTCCCGAGCTCGTCGCTCTTCCTTCCCAGCAGGGTTCCGTGTTAGCCGCTCCCAAGGCTCACTTCCGGATCGGAACCTGGGTTGCTCAACGGCACCAAGCTATGTCCCCTCTCATCCAGCCAGGACTCCACACCCCATGAGGACCATAGATTGTGAACATGAGGCTGATCCTATCTGTCTATAGAGGGCCTCATCCACTCAGTCTTCCTGGTCGGATGGTCTGTAGCAGACCCCCCCTATAATGTCACTTTTCTCTGCCCTCCCTTTAATCCTGACCCATAAGGTCTCAGTCAGCTCCGCATCCATCCTGAGGCAGAGCTCCATGCACTCCAGCTGATCATTGACATAGAGGGTGACAACCCCTGCCTGTCCTTCCTAAAGAACCTGTATCCTTCCATTCCAACACTCCAGTTATAGGAGCCATCCCACCACATCTCTCTGATGCCAGTAAGACCATAGCCCTGCAGGCATACACACGTCTCCTACACCTTTTGTTTATCCCCCATGCCACATGTTATTCTATACTCTAAAACACAGAATATATAAGTAGCTGTTTGATTGTTGTAAAAGTAGTCATCTTACTTTCAGAAGTGACAGTATTTTTTCTAAATATAAATGTATGTAAAAAGGTGTTTTCTTAATTTCTCCATGGCATTATGTAATTCTATTTATACTTTTTTATACCTATAGATTTCTTTATGGTGTTCATCACCATGGCATTTCAGTGATTCCACCTATCCTATTTTCTGTAAAATAAGTACTTGCTTTTAGTACTTGTCAATGGATAGCACAGCTTCACTGGAACAGAGATGAGGATTTTTAAGAGATGACAAAAAAGGCACAGGTGAAATAAAAACTCATTTTAGACAGGTGAGACTATGAGCAATTAGGAGCATGAAAGATTTGTTTAGATATACGTTTTTTAACAGTACATGAAAGAATCCAAGTCTAACCTGTGCTGTGTAGTGCAAAACATATCCATCATACAACTTTAATATGACTATCTTCAGGCCATCTTACTCTCTGCTTACTTTCTGCATAGCAGCATGAAAAGGTCATTAAAGAGGCTTGCTTTCTTCTTTCATTTTCTCTTGATTGTGACTGAAAATGGAAAGGACTGTCTTTTCCTGTAGATTTAGAAGGGTGCGAGTTCTCATATATTGACTGGATGTGTGTAAGAGAATTTTTAGCTGGCTTTTAAAGTATCCTTTTGTGTCTTATCTTCCTCAGCTTCAATTCACTCAGTTCCCCTTTCGATGCTGAGGCAAGCATAGCTGCTATTCAGACACTTTTCAACCAAGAAGAACCCCAGTTGCTGTCTATAGAGTTGATGGCCTGTGACGGGTGTGCTCAACCCCTTGAACAGACTGATGGTGGTTTGGTGCAGGCTCCAGACCTGAGCCGTAGCCAGGCCAAGAACTTCGCTAGTTTCAATCTGTTCTCTGAAAACCCGCAAGGGAGCAGAGTGACATGGTGAGCATCAATATATATGAGCTTGGAATACTGATCATGCAATCAACTAGTGAATAGCAGGTGGCTTTTCCAAGACTCATTTACCAAGGAACAAAGAAAGTTGTGCGTACAAGGAGCCTCATGCGTACCTTTCCCATTGCATGTAATTTCACTACAAGCCAAGCACTTTATTCCATAAATGTGAGAGCATAAGTAAGCCTTCTTTGAGCTCTCCCTGCTAGGCAGCTAGGCTGCATGGCGGTGATCTTCCCTTGAGCTGGGATGCCCCTTGCTTCTAGAGGCAGAGAAGTCTTTCACCAACCGCAGATCTTTGGTAAGCAAGCAATATCGCACTTAACCCTGTAGATTGATAACTTTGATTTTGCCTTCGTAAATTTGATTGCATGCTGAATTGATGTTAATGAAACATTCCTATATAATCCTTGACATATAAACCATTGATCAAGTCTGGGGCTAAATCTGGATCTGGCTGCACCTAGACTCCTCTCTCAGCAGTTTAGAAAGTAAGGAGGTCCATTCCTTACCTCCTTGTAAGGAGGTCCATTCCTTGTGACTCAACTGGAGGGTCTTCCTTACCCTTGTTGTCTCAGGTCTCTCTGCAAATAATTCTAACTCGACTGTAACTCAATACTCCTTTCTGTGTGATGCTAATAACAACTAGTAGTAGTAACTTCCATGTAGTAACTAATAGTGAACCTTCCCATTGAACTTTGTGAAGTCATGCTTTTACAACATCATATTACAACCACTTTTGTTAATACCTTTTGACAGTGGCTCTTGAGGGGATCCTAAATCTCTCATTCACAATACAGCGATGTACTGGATATTTTCATATGAGCTGAAATCTTTGTAAGAATGGATTTACAGAAGTGAAACCTGTTTTCTTCAAAGTTTGTACAAATTCCAGACCTTCCACCTCTACCACAAACTCTGCACTGGTGCTACCCGACAGCCAGGAACCAAGGCAGGCGAAGAGTCCTCGGTGTGGGAAAACACAGGCTGAAGTTTCTGCAGAGTCCTTGTCAGTTACATTAAACATAGCTTTGGGCACTCTTGAAAATTAGTTTCTCTCTATTAGATCAATGAATTTCCATAAACTGACTTTGTTTTTCAAATGTTCTTGATTTTTAGAGTATTTGGAAAACATACTGAGTATTCTTCGAAAGAAGTATGGATTACTGCATTCTGATTTGAATCTTCTGGCACTCAAGGGTGACATTTAGTATGAGCAGCTCGGATGTAAATCAAAGTAATCAAAGGGAGTGCCTTAATTTGCTGACTCCAGATGTTCACCAAGTTGGTGTTTTTAAAGCAATTCCTGCGGTCAGTGGTACCAAAAGAGTGGTGGCACAAATATTATTATCATTATCATCAATCTACTTCTAAACCTTCTTCAGAACATGTGCACTTACAGGTAGATTAAATTGGCATGAGTGGTTACGAATGAACACAAAGATTCAACTATTTCTGAGGTGCTTTAATGAGGATTTCTAAGTCTTCTGTTATCATTCCACCTCTATCCAGAAAGAGGCCATGGAGGCTGCCATTCTAAACATTTTCTTGTTTAGTTCTAGACTCTTTCTCTTTTCTACTCCAGAATGTCTATATTAACTTTGTAGATGGCTGATCTGCAGATCTGTACAAATTACTAAAACAGTGACCCTTTTTAGAACCACTGAAAATAAACTGAGCTCCTCATTTTGTGTCAGCCCTGGCTGAATGACTGGGAGGAATTCAAGACACCACAAGAATGACACAGAAGCAGTAGAGTTAGAAATATAGCATAAAATATGATAAGGCACTTGTTCATATATTACCCATCAGCTGGGAAAGTCTTGTTAACAGACAGAGAGTCTTTGCATTATTCAGCAAAGTTGAGAGAGACAAATCCCAGGCATCCCCCGAATGCTGGTCAGTACACTTATTTATCCATAATTAGGGAAAAAGTCTGAAAATGCACATTCAGAAACCCTACTTTCATGCTAATTATCTGTTGCTTTCTGTAGCATAGACTTGTTTCATGTTCTCAGAGATGCTTTACATCTTTGCTAAAATTTAAGGTTGCCTGCTGAGAATTAGTCAAAGCAAGCACTGAATAAGAATACTTGCTAATAATTCAAACATAATTTGAACATTAAAGCATGTTGTGGGTCAAGACTGGAGAATAAAATTTAAAGAATAGCAACAAATATTAATTATAAGTTGTGGGTCAAGACTGGAGAATAAAATTTAAAGAATAGCAACAAATATTAATTATAAGTTCAGCTGAGTCAACAGTCTCAGAATCTATTGAATTCAAACTCCAAGAGACCTCCTTTTTTCAGTGTTCACAAAAAAAAACCTGCTTGTGTTCTGTTACTTTGGGGAATAACTCTTAACAGAGAGCTGATTACCAGGAAAATAAATAGTGAATGCATATGTAAGGTGAGTTGGGATCATTAAAATCATATTAAAATGGATTTTTCCTGTTTCCCCTATTTATTATATCAGAGACAAAGATCACCTTACTGAGCTTTAAGCATTTAAGTCTTCCAGATTGAAACAGACCTTTTATGCATCCCTAAGAAAACTTGGGCTGAAGGGAAGCTTAACACCACATCCACGTGCCCTAGTACACTCAGACAAATAGTTCTTCCATTGTACACATACATTTTTGTTTCTTCTGCAAGCTCATAGGCTCTGTCACAGTCAGACAAATAGTTCTTCCATTGTACACATACATTTTTGTTTCTTCTGCAACCTCATAGGTTCAAATAGGCTCACAAATAGTTCTTCCATTGTATACATACATTTTTGTTTCTTCTGCAACCTCATAGGCTCACAAAAGGACTAAGCAGTTCTTTTGTGACTAATTGTGATCAGAGAGCCTTTAATTCTTTGTATGACTTCACTGTCATAAAAGAATGTATCACCAACAAAAGCTGTAGAGGCCCTGCATCTTCTTTGTAGATAATACCCAGTCACAGCATATTTGAGAATTGCGCAATGTTGATATTGGCTAGCAGAGTGTTTTAATGAAATGGTAAAAAGCAACACTGACAGTCTATGGAAGGAAAATTATTTTATCTGATATATTTGGGTTTCTCCTGCTCTTTTCCTGTAGTACACTGCATTTACTCTGGCTTTTGATCATTGTACTAAAGGCTGATATTTATCAAAGAGCATTATGTGACATATTGTGATGTACATGGTAGTGGTCAGGGCAAGTGTTCTGTGGATCATTCTGGACTAAGTATCTTACTTGCACCATATGCTCCTATGTCTTTTGATGTCTTGCAGTCTCACAGTTGTTTAATTTTCGGTTTGGCTTTCTTTATGGCAAAACAATTTTTAGGCCCACAACTTCGACACTATTAGAAAAGCGGTAGGTCAATGAGACTGACTACATGTAAAGAAAACATAGAAAATTTTACTAGTATACAGTCAAAAATACAGCACTCAAAATGCAAGCTTTAATTATTTTTTTTAATTACAGCAGCATCTGTTAGGAAGTCTAAAGCAATTGCTAGTGAAAACAGTGATTATTTGGGGGGTTATGTGGTTACACTTGCATTTTTATAATGCCAAAATTGTGGCTTTTTCACATTAATATGCATAGGAACTCAATATTAGATGCTGGGTGTGGCTTAATTCGGTATGGAAAGCCTTGAGTTATTTATTGATCCGGTCAGGGTTCAGCTGAGTTGCCTGTCTCAAATTTTAATCATTCATTGTTACGGAGAGCTTTAAAAATAATTTGGAAAGCTGCCTTTTGTTTTCTTTTACATGCTTTTAATTTTCCAATTTGTCAGTTTCTCAGCTCTTCAAAGTAAATTTAACCCAAACATTCCCTGATATTTAGATAATGTGGAGGTTCTGCCGAAGGCAACTACCTGGTTTTTCCCTTGGGCAATACATCATATTACACTGTTTCATATTCTTGCAGACTATCCCTTTGATCTGTTAAAGATTTTTCTTACTAATAAGAGAAGTATTCTCTCTCATACTGGCATATGATTTTGGTTCTAATTAATGCCAGACAGGATTGGTCTGTTTATCTATATTTTTTCTATTTTTTTCAACCTTGTGATGAAAAATAGATCCTAGTTTCAGACCTGAATGTCCACTTTCACTTGTTCATTAATAGTACAAACCCCATTGATTTAGTAGTATTTTTTAACATAGAAGCATACAGATGTGAAACATCATTTTGAAATTGTTTGCATACATGGCCATTATCTTAATTTAGTCTTGTCTTGATATATTGCTTTAAATAAAACAGTGGATTAAAGACTTTCAGTTTGTCTGCAGAAGCACTGAGAATAGATTTATTTTTGTGTAACTTTAAAGGTGTGGGCAAAAAAAATAGTAGATGGGAGAACTATCTTTTCACCCAACTTCAGGCAAGTCTTTTTGGATTACAGTTTAATGACATATTGCTTGTAATTTGCCAAGAAGATTCACAGTTTAGTAGGGAAAGTCAAAGCACAACTTTGGCATGCAGTGCATGATATGTGCTTTTGTGGAAGAAGTGGAATGTATGGATCTTACTGGTTCATTTCAGTGGTCTTGCAAGAGCCAGCAAATTTCTTACTTGTATGTCAGAATCCCAAAAATGTCAGATTCTCTTATTAAACACACATTTCTATTTACTTTAAAAAACACTTTATTATATAAATACATTTATAATTTTTCATCTTTTCTGTTATGTAGGATTGCCTGTTAAATACTCATGGCAAAAATCCTTCTTTTGATATCACCAGATGTAGATAAACTCACTGTCATCTTCGTTGCAATACTTCTTCAGACTATCTGCACCCAAGACTAGTTGACATGGTTCTGCAGGAACTACAAATGTCAGTAGTTCAATAAAAGCATCACATGGCTATTACTATTACGATTGCTACTAAATTTTCTTTTTCTCCCTTTTTTTATTTTTTTGATGCTGTGCATGGGTTGCACCTACATAAAATTCTTTGTTTCACTTTCAATAGCTAGAGCAGAGTTCTTGACAGAAATGACTGTGACACAGATATCTGAGTGGAAAATTAGTCAAGTTTTTCTTTGCTGTAGTCCAACTGTTCATTTTGTATTGCTTTATATGTAGAAACAGGAATCAAACATGGAGTCCCATACAGGCTGCCTGGTCTCCCACATGGACATATTGACAGTCTGTGGAAGAAAGTGTCCCAGAATGAGCAGGTGCAGTAGCTGGCCAACCACCATGTGGTGGATCTGGTGAAACTTTATCTGGGACAGATTTTACTTGCAGTGATAGTTTTGGGACTCCCTTGACTTTTATTAATTTCTTCTAGACTACAAATAAGATTTTGGCTATCATATGTAACAATTATATGGTATGCTCATGTAGATCACACATGTAGATTACTAAAGCATGATAGCCTTTAATATTATAGCTCCTTTTATTCCACTAAGCATTACATTTCTTTCAAAGTTCACCGATAATATAATAATGTCATTTTATTCTTGATAGTTGAATCACACATACTGGATTTTTCCATGTTTCTCAAAAGTTTGAGAAATTGGATGTTCATTGGAACTCTTGTGGAGGTGGAAGTACAGCATTTTTATATTTTTTCTGCACTTGTGAATGATGATAAATCTTTATATTGCATGTAAATATCCTTTCAGAGTAAAATCAAATTCTAGAAATTACATGAAAAGCTGTTTTATGGACTATTTCTTATGCCTAAGAAACTGGTAGAGCTCTTTGATGAAATAAGTAAGCACAACTATGTGGTTTCTTTTTTTTCTGCTTTTTATTCTGCTTTTTTTGGGGGGTGGTGAGCTGTTTTTTTTCACTCCTTGAGGCCCAATGAAGTGAGATGTTCAGGCATAATCTTTAAAAATGCTTAAGCAGCTTTGTATGTATGTATCAGCATGGACAGTATCAGCAGAGCTGTGCTGCTTTGCCTACTCCAGGGACAAAGCTGCTTTTAGTCTGGAAGCAACATACACACGTTTGCTGAGGCCCAGGGCCATAGTAAAGCGTGTATAAGATTTCTGACCTGGAACCATCTCACAAATTACTTGCCTGGAACACAGACAGAAGAACTCAACTCTGTCTTTTGAAACATATTATCTGACTCTCTTGAGCACCTAACCTAAAATGAGGAGGATTAGTTGCCCCTTACATTAAGCATCTAAACCACAATTTAGCTTTTCTATCTAGGTAGCTTCTGGGGGATTTTTTTCATTGCAAGACATATACCTAAAATTTAAGGTTTCTGTCTGTTCTGACCACTGAGGGAATGTAGTTGAGTTGCTTAATAGTAGCTTTTTTCAAAGGCTAAAGGCAGATAAGTTGTACTAATGATAACCAGGTTATTCTATGTATATGCAAAAGGGACAGAGACAAATCTAGCAATGGTGTGTTTTACAAGACTTCCTTTTAAGCAGACAGAGCCACAAAGTGTAAAATGTGACCTGGTATCATTCATTAAATCATTAAAGCATGTCAAGCTTTATTAGCCCTCTTCATGACACAGTATACAACAACAGAAATGGCAAGTGGGGTTATGATGGTGTTGTTTCTGACTATCAGTTTAAGTCATTATCCAAACTCAGAGTAATTTCTCCTCAATCCAACAGGTAGACTGAAAAGGTTTACCTCTACCACATTCACAGGAAATAATAAATGAAATTGCATGAAGAATTATACCATATAAGTGCAAAAGAATTCTAGTTTGAGTCTTTCAATTTCTGCATGTCACAAATAGACAGCTCCCTGGAGATTTCATTGAAGTTATGAATTTTTAATCTCTTTTTTTATGTGATAAATTTTTTCTACCTACTCTTCAGTAGCTTTAAAGTAAACTTATAATATCCTTAACTCTTTTTTTTCCATGATTATTCAGCAGGTTCAATAGTTTTAGGTGCTTGTGCTTCCTTACCTGTTTTCAAGGTCATATACTTTTTTGGTGGAAAAAAACCTCACAAACTGTGTTTCATTTCAGTTTGCTGTATTATCTTCACAAAGGGGTCAAAGTTATTGAAGTTGTTATTCAAGATTGAGATCATAACATCAGATCCAAAGAAAGCAGCATAATCTAGTGATGATACCTAACTTCTACATGATAGAACTTCTGTAACAAATCTTTGGAATAAATTCATACTCGCAATAATGTGGAGAAAAAAGCATTACCTTTCTCGTTAAAGTAACCATCAACAATCCATTCATCTTCGAGAATGAAAACACATCAGAGTCTTTTTAAATTGAACTAAACAAAGCTTGGTATGTGGATTTCTTTCCCCTATCTACCTCATACAAGAAAGATATGAATCTGTTCCTTTTATTCTCTCAGCAAAACAAAAGCTAAGAAGTAGTATCTTTTCCATAATGTCGACAGTACAAATCACCATTTCATTAGAAGGGAGTACATGTTTTGCTATTTTTATACAGTGTTTCAAAAAATTATGTATTCTTCATTTATCAATAAGAAGCACAGAAACATCCTCTTCTCTCAAAGTAAGCAGCCTAATACTATAGTCTTCTTTCTCGTGATTACATATTTCATTACATCAGTGCTAGTGGGCTAAATACTCTGCAAAGAGACTTTTGTCCACTGAAAACAAAAGGCTGCGGCTGCAGTAGGCATTGGGTCCCAAAGACCTTATAAATCTTATGTAAACTTGAGACAATATTTTTCAGAAGTCCATCCAATATAGCTGAAAATAAAGAAAAAAAATACCCTGGCAAATGAAGGTAGTCAGAGTGAAATAATTTTTCATATATTTCTCAGAATATCTTATGAAGAGCCTCCAAACTCTCTCAGCAAGCAAGTTTTAAAATGGCTGAAAGAAAGGGTGGAGGCTGTGTTTCATTTTCTCTGATCATCACCTTTATAAACATTTCATCTTTATTTTCCTAGAAGAAGAAAATTAATAGAGCAAAGATTTATGTCATTGAATGTCATAGCTGATTACCTCTAGAAATGAGAAGAATGCAATTTTTATGACTTTTTTTAAAGCTGAGCAATTTTTCATAAGCAAGTACAGCCAGGCCAGACAGTTTAAATTTTTAAGAATCTGTGGTATATTCTGGTATAAATTTGTAAATTATGATATATTTTTAGAATCAGTGTTTTCCTAAGTAAAACATTCAGCACAATTCCAGCATGCATAATATTTCTGTTGTAATTTGAAATGACATGAAGACTATAATTTTTCTTAGTAAAATTCAGGCACTATGAACAGTTTGAAAATACCATTCACTGATAATTTACTTCCAGGGATGACTTATGGCGACAAGAAACTGACTTCTTTTTCCAGCCAGTGGAATGAAATTGCATGGAGAATTAGATGTGTGAAAAATTTGTAAAATAGTTAATGAAATTCAAGGAGCACTGCTGTTGAAACGATATATAATAGTGGTGTTGCTGGCATTCACTTTTATCTTTATTTTTGTAGGACAGACACATATAGTGAAATTTGTGTTATATAAGCTACCTGTGCATGGCCAACATAGGCAACGGTTCCAAAGACCTATTGACTCCCTGCTACAAGCCCATCTCTATGTGCAGTGCATGTCTGACAAGATACTCTCAAAAACCAATCTATTTCGTCTTAGAATTATGGAATCATAGAATCATTAAGGTTGGAAAAGACCAATATGCCTGCTAAACCATGTCCTGAAATGCCATATCTCCATGTTTTTTGAACACCTCCAGGGGTGGGGACTCAATCACCTCCCTGGGCAGCCTGTTCCAATGTCTGACCACTCTCTCAGTAAAGAAATTGTTCCTAATATGCAATCTAAACCTCCCCGATGCAACTTGAGGCCCTTGCCTCTTGTTCTATCGCTAGTTACCTGGGAGAAGAGACCAGCACCTGCCTCACTACAACCTCCTTTCAGGTAGTTACAGAGAGCAATAGGTCTTCCCTCAGCCTCCTCTTCTCCAGACTAAACAGCACCAGCTCCCTCAGCCGTTCCTCATAAGACCTGTGCTCCAGATCCTTCACCAGCCTCGTTGCCCTTCTCTGGACATGCTCCAGCACCTTAATGTCCTTCTTGTAGTGAGGGGCCCAAAAATGAAACACAGTACTTGAGGTGTGGCCTCACCAGTGCCAAGTACAGGGGCACAATCACCTCTCTACTGCTGCTGGCAACACAGTTCCTGATCCAAGCCAGGATGCCATTGGCCTTCTTGGACACCTGGGCACACTGTTGGCTCATGTTCAGTCATCTGTTGACCAACACCCCAAGGTCCTTTTCTCCCAGGCAAGTTTCCAGCCACTCTTCCCCAAGTCTGTAGCATTTCATGAGGTTATTGTGACCAAAGTGCAGGACCCGGCATTTGGCCTTGTTGAACCTCTTGAATCCATTCCTTAACACACACATTCTTTGTAGAAGCTGAGAAGAGCAGTATGTGAGAAGGCAAGCCCATACCCAAATGTGTTCATGGGAGAACAATAAGGTTCTAGAAGCATATCCATTCAGATATTGTCACTCTTTGGAAGAAAGCTCTGCTCTGAAAGCTGTGTGCCTAGTGCTGTGTTCAGGTTCACAGTCTTAGACATTATGTGTCCTGAAACAGTGATGCCCAAGAACAGAAGGACAGCATTTTTATTGTTGAATTACTTCTCAAAATATACGTATATTAACATCAAAAACAGGGAGTGCAGCAGATATATTCTGGGAGCAAGCATGGAGAACTACGGTTATTTGGTTTTCGTTGTTTAATAGAAGTTCTGATATAATGAAAAACAACTAACACTGATTCCTCTGTCACACACAGATGCCTCCATTTTCTAGTTTATCTTTTCTCTCAAACCTCATTAAGAGATTCTTTACTTCCTGGAGTCATTATATTTTCTGGCGGCTAACAAGGAAATTCCAGTACCACCTACCACTGAGCAAAAAGAAAGCCAAAGACGAAAACACAGATAACACCAGGTCTAATCTGACAAAATTCTACACTGCAAATCTATAAAACTGTACTTCAAGTTAGTGACAAAATTCTACACTGCAAATCTATAAAACTGTACTTCAAGTTAGTGACAAAATCCCTGTAACTCAAAGTCGCAATGGGGCTCTGCGGTAGAGCACATACGAGTTTATCTTAATTATTCTAACAAGCTTTTCAGCAGCCTGTGGGTCTCTGATTACTTTGCATATGTTTGCTCTCAGCAGTGAATACAGGAGCTCATTCCCCATTTCCAGGCTCCAACAGCTACCTTGGAGAAAGCAATGTCAAAGTCTGTAATCTTGGAATCTACAAGCAGGTTGCACACTGCTCTACTGTAATTTTCTGCTTCTAGGTACACTTGGTTCACCCAGGTTGAAAAGTTCATCCACTCCTCAAGACAGAATTCTGACTTGGCCTGAGTTTTGAAGATCCGTCTGCCCCTTTCCTGAAAAGTGAGCACACCTGAAAAACCTGAAAGAGTTTCCAATTTCTGCAACAAGTTCATATTCGGCCAAAAACTGAGAAAATGACCTACTGGATCGAAAAAATTAAAATAACAATGCTTATAAACAAACTTCTCCCTTGTGCATGTGCTCTGATAGAATGGCCTCCTTTGAATTTTGATTTCAACCATTAATTTTTAGCAGTTTATTAGGTTGCAGTCCACTTCACAGTTCCAACTCAAGTCACTAGGAAATTTTTTTTCTACCACCTCTGAGACCTCACTGTACACCACATGAGTCTCAGTCTTTCATGTCTATAGTAGGAATTCCTGCTTACAAACTTTTGCCTCTTTCTCTCTGTGTTGTCCTGCTTTAGGAAAGTTTCTCTCTTGTGGATGTTTTTTGCCTGTAAAAAAGAGAAAGATCTTCTGTCCCCTCCCATCAAAAATTTCCAAAATGCTGTCAGCAACTGTTACCAACTAATCAAGAATCCTCTTTTCCTCTTGTCCAGCCCTGCCTTCTTTATGCAGCAAAATACAGCAAAACAGTCAGCAAGCAAAGCCAACGCCATTCTTTGCAGTCTGCTTTTCCTGACCTCAGCATCAGCTTGTTTCATCAGAGTACGATTTTTGTCCACTGCAGTGTAGCTAAAACACACCACTTAAAATATTTAAATGTGTAACTGAAAAGGTTTTTCTTGGGTAAATTTGTGGGTTTTCCCCACATCTCCTACTAGCAATCAGGATCCTGAAGTAATGAAATTTTGATATTTTTTCACAAGAACTTCCAAGACATCAACATTCAGATAAGTAAAACAGCCATTCCATGGAGAAAAAAAATGTCCCTCTATATTAAATTTCATACAATTGAGATGAGATGACTTTCAGTCTGTCACACAAACTCTCATTTCACAAATTCCAGTAGGTAGAATAATTTAAACATTCCTATTTCTTACTCACACACCAGCTATTTATAAAAAGTAATCTATTCAGGCAAAAGGATAGGCACTGGGTTAGAATAATGGTGGCGTATTTTTAGACGTCATCCTGTATTCTTGCTAGATCCTGAGAGTTTCATTTACCTTAATTGGATGTGATCTTTCTGGTTACTGATATTCTGAGCAGGTTGGTAGCTTCAGCATTAACTGTCATGCTGTACTATTGACGTGTTACAAGCAGAACAGAACTGATATTGTTGGTAGGAGTTGAGGTAACAGTGAGTGAAAAGGTTCAAAACAAGCTACTAACACCAAAAAAACCACAGATAGCAGGGGAAAGTTTAACATCCTAAGAATTTTTACACCTGAAGTGTTTCAGACTTTATCGCTCTCTACAACTACCTGAAAGGAGGTTGTAGTGAGGTGGATGTTGGTGTCTTCTCCCAACTAACTAGTGATAGGATGAGAGGAAATGACCTCAAGTTGCATCAGGGGAGGTTTAGATTGGATATTAGGAACAATTTCTTTACTGAGAGAGTGATCAGGCATTGGAACAGGCTGCCCAGGGAGGTGGTGGGGTCCCCATCCCTGGAGGTGTTCAAAAAACGTGTAGATGTGGCACTTCAGGACATGATTTAGCAGGCATGTTGGTGCTGGGTTGATGGTTGAACTTGATATCTTAGAGGTCTTTTCCAACCTTAATGATACTATGATTCTATGATCTCTCTGATAAGTCAAAATCCTGTGTAATGTCAAATAACTACATTAAGTGAACCTGGTATTAAATATTAAATCCTTGCCATGTGGAATATCTTAAAATAACCTCTTCAATTATTATTGGACTCTGACAATCTGTTGACAGAGATGTGATAGTTTTCTGATCATTTTAATGTTCTTTCTTATATTCAGACAATTAGACTAGAAAAATCTCTTGAACAGTAGGCTGAGCAACTTCTGCTCTAGTCACCTACTGTCCACTAAAGACAGTTTTTAAATACTATACGAACAAGCAATGTTACATGTTGCATGAAAGGTTAATTCAAAACAACGGATCAGATTGGGCAAGTAAAGGAGAGGACAACCAGGGTTTTTTTGCCAATATCTACCATGCAATCCTGATCTTTACAGAATAGAAAGATCTCTCTGAGCTTACAGCTCTGTTTGAATGAAAATATTTTTCCATGGAAGTATAATATTTCTTGAAACTTTCAATGTGTTTTCTTTTCCTAATAACTGTATCAATTTTAAAACACTAACTAATTAATCCCATTAACATTGCAGGGATTAAGATCTGAAGTCATATGAAGGAAACCAAACAGCTAAATCTTGTAGTTTTGCTGCAAGTTATACAACACTTTAATGTGCATAATTATATTTAAAAATATAATTGCTGTAATTTAAATTGCTAGTTATGCATAAAAGTCTCTCAGGGATTTTTAGGGCAGCTAATTCAGCATCTCTTTTTTCAAATTTTGGTATTAAGTTTTGCATTCTGTTTCCAAAAACGGCCGTAAGTGGATGTCTCCTGAAGAAGAGCAGAACAGGTATTTCTGATACTTTGCCTTTATTAGCCTGTAAGTTTTCCAGCTATATCCAGCTTCAGATTTCCTGAGCCTGCTAAATTACCTCTACTTCCTCATTCCATTTTTCTTCTTGTCAAACAGTAAGAGCTATTTCTGAAGCTTAGATTCCAACTGGCACTGTCTTTCAGACTTGCAAGACTTGCCTCTGAACATCTTGAATGTCTCCCTGTATGCTTGCAGAGTATCCCATACATGTCTCCTCTCTTACTGTCCAGTAACTCATGTTTATTTTATACTAACCTGATGTATTCTGCATCAAAGTCCAGCTTTAGTGATGAGTTGGGGAGTGTGCTAAGTAACTTGTGAAAGGGTTGTCTGTCTCACAAAACACCAATGGCGCAATCCCACATCTTACAGTGCATTACCTTTCCAATGTTAAAAATAGCACAGAGTAACAAATAATAACATTAGTACCACTCAAAACCTGCCATTTTGGGAAATAGCAGATCTGTTTCAATAAGCTCAAAGGGCAGCTACCCAGGGCTTGTGTGAGACACAGGGAAGAAGGCCATCAGTTGTCCTGGTCTCTTTTTCTATTTTCCTTTTATATGCCTCATGCTATTGCTAAGTGGATGCACTCTCTTCCCTCCTCTCCAACCTCTTGGTGAGTCAAGTCATGTTCTCCATGTTTTAGACTTGTTAACATCCAGCTTTCTGCTCAAGCTCTTCTTGTATGCTTTTCTTGTTGCCTTACAAAACCCAACACAGCAGTCAGCATTTCATAAAACTAGCTGCATGCTTCCCAACATGAATTAAATAATCAAAGTGGCTTTTATGCTTGGCAGGTCATGTTGATTATCATAAGACACAAAAAAACCAAAAAAATCAGCTCTTTTTTCTCAAATGTCATACTCTTCATGAAATTGTTAATGAAATGAGCTTTAAAAACTAACCTGTAATATAATAGTTCATATCTCTGTGATGTCACATGCTCTGTACAAAAGAGATGAAAAAAAAACGGTGTTTGGAGTTTTTATTTACATATGTTAATCTGTTTTTCTCTATACTTTTCCGGGAATTGCTTGATTTATATTTAAGCAGTTTGTAGCCTGCTATAGTGAGATGCAATATTTCTGATATAACAGTATGCATAATGTATGATTTGATGGTACGTTTACTATAATCTATGAGGAAAAGCTGTTTATTTATACAGTCATTTATAAGAAAGTCTACCATTTCTGAAATAAAAGCTAACAATAAATAATGTCCCTTATGCACATGCCCCCAAAATTAAAAATAATAAGTCCCTGTAATTTTAAGATTGTCAAGGTACATCAGCTATACTATAACTTAGCATAAAATCACTTGTTTGGAAGCTAAATGACCCCTGCAGATTTCCACTTGAAAGTTAAACTGTTATCTTCTTCTATTTAGTAAGATGTTAAACTGACAGAGAAAACAGGAGAAATTTATAGAAATATTCATTCCAGTGATCACAGTTTTGATGGGCTGTGTGGGCTGAAAGACAAATCCCTTTTAGGAAGCCAAATTATTTTCATTGTTATGTTTCTTTTCATCATCCTTCATTAAGAAAATCACTGTTTCAAGCCATCACAATGCTTAATGTGAGAAATAATAAGCAAAGTTATATGAATCTCAGAAAATGTAAAGTTAGGATTGATTTTCCATCTGAAATAATAGAAGTATTTTTACATCCGAAACTACAGAAATATTACTAAATTGCTATAATTTTTAAAATAAGAAACTCTTGCCTAAATTTTGACATGTCTTCTATGGGATTTATGATGCAGGGTGAGATATATATCTTTGAAAGCAGACATAAATTATGAAGTGAACAATGTCTAAGCCAGATGTGTAAACTTGTCCTTATAGCCAATGAAAAAATACAAATTGTTTCAGCACAAAGCTCTTTCCATCTATCACTCTCTACAATTACCAGAAAGAAGGTGGTAGTAAGGTGTGTGGCAGTCTCTTTTCTCAAGTAACTAGTGATAGTACAAGAAGAAACAGCCTCAAGTTGCGCCAGGGGAGGTTTAGGTTGGGTATAGGAAAAATTTCATCACTGAAAGGGTTGTCAAACATTGGAACAGAATGTCCAGGGAAGTGGTTGAGGTATTTAAATCCCTGGCGGTATTTAAAAGACGAGTAGCTGAGGCACTTAGGCACCTAGTTGAGTGGTGGACTTGGCAGTGTTAGGTTTACGGTTGGACTTGATGATCTAAAGGGTCTTTTCCAACCTAAATTATTCTGTGCTTCTGTTATTCTGTGAATCTAGGTGTCCTCAGATCAGTGATTCCTAAAAGTAACATTATATTCTCCATTGACTATAAAGCAAGCCCTAGATAACTGTCAGCTCTAAAATTGAATGAGCTGAATCCCCACCTGATGCACTGAGGAGCCATTAGATACCTTGATGTCCCACTCCTCTCCAGATCTGGAAAATATTGTAATTTCTTCTAGAAAGGCATTTGGAACCATAAATCAATACTCAGGAAAGAGCTTCTAACAATCTGTTAAATACAAATGATAAAGCAGTTCAGTTTCCTGGTCACCACATATTTCTAATGGTATTGATATAGTTTGAGTATCCTTTGATGTCTTAATATTTCAAAGAAATACAGGAAAAATCAATTTTAACAATACAGAAGAGAGAGATAATACATCTCTCTGTCTAAAACTCTCTACAAAGTAGTGTTGAAGGTACCTTTCTGAGAGGAACAGAGGGCTCAGATGGTTCAGGCAACTTGTCTTGTAATTAATTATGCAAGTGAAAAAACCTGCTAAAAAGAATGCAACCCTTTTCTTACAAGGTGTCTGTAAATTTTTTTTGGTTTGGGTCAAATGGCACTATCGACATTCTTTTATTAATTCATCTGACAGTTTTCAGGATTCATGTTTTAGTCTGAACCCATAAAATGCTGTTCTCCTTCAATTCAGCAGCAGAACAGGAATATCTTCTACTGACATATACTGCTGTGTGAGGGAGTATCACAGCTCATCATATTGCTGCTATGGATTGTTGTACAGAGGTGTTTCATAAGGGCAAAGTCCCAGGTCATGTCACTCATTACTGGGAGATTGTGTGAAGTGCAGAAGGGGTGCCCTCCTGGATTTAGCTGACATGGGGATTTGGGCTGACGCGAAGAGCCATTTCATCCCCGGTTACTGCATTGACCTGGCCACAGCTGTAAACGATAGAGCACACCAAGTTTAACCAGAAGGAACAAGCCTGGAACATGTCAGCTCAACTGTAAGGAAGTTCGATAGTAAGCATTGTGTTGTCTTTAGATTTGAATCCTCTGCTCTGTGTGAACAGATGCTAGTGAAGAGTTACACTTTGATGTTTATGTTACTTCTTCTACTTTCTTTTATATTTACAAAGGATTCAAAGATATAAGTATCTTTAATTTCCTTTAATTTCCTTTAATGGGTGTTCATTTCTGTTCTATTTTCCTTATAATTTTTGGCTCATGCAAACATTTTTTTTTTCCCTTCCAGATGCCCGACATGTTTGTCTTTCTTCTGGTAAGGTTAGTTTTGTAGCAAATTTGTAGGATATGCTGTCAGTGACTGGGCATGACCTTATAAAGTAAATTAATGTAATTTCCTTCAAGATGAGGATGTTTGTATAACGGGACAGGGGCAAGATATATCAAGTTTAGATAGGGTTCTTGCTTTGTCAGAGATAAAGGGTGCCCAGGACAATCTAACGTAAACAGGGCGTTCTTCTTACGTAATCTTAGTTATCTAAGCTCCTTGTACAATCAGTGAAGAGAGGCCTCTCTGGAAGGCAGTTCATGCCAGCCTAGGAAACCTGGTCAAGATGAAAGGAATAATGAGCTCTCTGGAGGATGCCTGCCAATCTGCTCTTACAGATGAGGACTAATACTCCTAGAAACTTAGCCCTGGACAGTTAACCCCTAGATAACCAGAGCCTGAAGAGGTGATTCTTTCCTGCCTCAAAAGTGGCAACATAATTTTCTCTCATTTTAGCCTCTTTTTTTTTTTTTATTTCCCTTTCTAACTCTCTTTCAAGAACATTTTTAACCAGCTGTTCAAATCCTGTCTCTTCCTTGTTGATGCACACTGCAGCTACAGCCCAGAAAGCCCAGTCATATTCTGGGCTGCATAAAAAGAATTTTGGGTTGCAGGTCAAGGGAGGTGATTCTCCTCTGCTCGAATAAGAACCCACCTGAAGTATTGTATCCAGATCTGGGGCGTCCAGTACAAGAAAGACAGGGACCTGTTATAGCAGATCCAGAGCAGGGCCAAAAAATTATCAGAGGGCTGGAACACCTCTCCTATAAAGAAAGGCTGAGAGGGCTGAGGAGAAGGAGAGATCTTATTGTGCTCTTTTAATATGTAAACAGGGCTCATCAGAAAGACATAGAGAGACTTTTAACAAAAGCCTGTAGTGACAGGACCAACGATTTTAAATTGATAGAGGGTAGGTTTAGATTTGACAAATGGAAGGAATTTTTTACAATGAGACACTGGAACAGGTTGCCCAAAGAAGTTGTGGATGTCCTATCCCTGGAAGTGTTCAGAGTGTGATTGGATTTGTCTTTGAGTAACCCAATCTAGTGAAAGATGTCCCAGCCCATGGCAGAGGTGTCTGAACTACATAATATTTGAAGGTCCCTTCCAATCCAAACTATTCTATGATTCTATGATTCTATGATTCTTCACTCTAACTTCAGTTTTCTTTTCAGAAACTCTTTTTGTTTTGGAGATTCTTCATTTGCACACACTCCGTCTATGGAAACAACAAAAGAGTAACACCCAGACATATTTTCTTGTCTCTCCATTTTTTCATTTCTTTGCATTGTTGTTTTTAAAAACCGAGGCCTTGACTGACTCTCCCTTCTACTGGATGTGTTCAGTTTTGTCTGTGTCAGTGTCTCCCTGCAGCATAGCAACAATCCGACCTTAGTCTGCAACTGTTTTAGCAAGGGTAGACACATTAGATTAAATAGAATGTTATATACAGAAAAAAATAATCTGCAACTTTCCTTTTTCAAATGCTCAATCTCCTTTTGATGGACAACAATATGTTCCCCGAAGTTATATTCACACAACTTCAAACCACCTTTCATACAATCCATAACTTATATTCATATGATTTGAAACCACCTTTCATATAAACTGCTGTTTTATTTAATGGTAAATTTTCCTTTGCCCCATATGCAAGAATCTGCCCAGCACAGATTCTGACTCAGAAGGAGTCCTTTTAAAACATGCTCTTAAACATGCAGCAATTTCTCCAACTAGATTTCAGGCTCCAAGTAAGAATACTAATATAAGTGTGCACCCATGCCTTAATGAGACCTAAAATGGTCGTTGCACTAGGTTAACCAGTGATTCATCTAGTTCATGTCTCCATAGTATTTTATTAATTCTTGCCTCTTTTTTTTAAATGGAAAAATTAGTTAAATTAGATAAAGTACTCTTTGTTTTTTTGAAGTGTTTTTGGAGAGAAAATGTTAACATTTCAGATTTTTTTTAAACTACGTTCCATATAGCAGAGAACTTGTTCCTTTTGCCCTGTAGTTTCAATTATAACTAATTTATTTCTCTGTGTGTTCTCAAAAAACACCCATAGCATTCATTGTATTCATCAAAGTATTTAACATAAAAATGTAAGAAATACAAATGTCACATTGCTTCTTGATTCTTTATTTTAAGATGAGTTTTACCAAAACTTGTCAATACATCTTACACAAATTATATTGCTGGCAATCGTCCATAAAAGTGTTATTAAATGCACATGTTGACACTGAACATTTATATCTTATTAACCGAATTTCTGTTCCATAACTGTTAGTGAACTAAGTATAAGACAAAGAAGCGAAGACAATCTTAAAAAAAACCCCTAAAATAAAGAAACATAAATGTGTGACAACATCAGATTCTCATCCAGCCATGAAATTCCCACCTAAAATCATTATTTCCTTGTAGAAATTACACTATAGTTCCAGCAAAAATTAATTTACTTAATTCTGTAAGTCACAGTACATAGGCATTTTCCTCAATTTCCATGCATTGCGTCATTCATTCTATTGTCTCCACTTTCCTGTTTTTCAAGATATGTTTACTATACTATTTTTTTTAATTTTTTTTATTTTTTGCAAGTTTTTTCGTCTGACCTATATATTTGCCCTGAAATATTTTTCCTCCACTTTTCTCATATTGTTTCTATGATGTTCTTTGTTGTTATGGATTCTATACCAGGTTGTGATTTACTTGCCTTTGCTGAGGAACTCCTACGTTGTCTTTTGAAAGCAAAACATTAAAATCATAAGCTCACAGATCAACAGATCAGTGCATGTGAGTAAGTGTCACCAGTGACTGTGACTTACAGAGAACTTTACTGAGTTATTAATTGCAATCTGTTTTCAGACCACTTATGTATTGTTCCATTATCTATATCACCAGGACTTGCCCTGCATTTATCTTCATGGCTTTATGACTGTGAGTATGCAACAAAATGTCCTGCTTTTCTGAATACAGTAAAAGAAACTATTTAAAAATTTTTCCTTGCAAATTGAGGCAGTTTATTCTCCTGACTCCAGAAAAAAATGCAGGGATGCCTACTGCCTTAGCCAGGAGCTGAGAATTACGTGTTTGGATTGTAGATTTGGTACCTAGAATCTGTAAAAGCCCCGCCTCATACATCTAAATTCTTGGCACATCTATCTCCGTGACTGCAATGCAGAATGTACTGAAACTAAGCTGTGGTTACCACTGAGTGTCCCTGCAAATGGCAGTGTTCTGATCACAAGATGCTAGCAGCCAAGTTGCACTTACTCTCATGCAAGACTTCACAGCTCCTTGCATTAACTGAAATGTTTTTATCCACAACGGGGATAATTTTGTATTCCGCATGTGTTCCTGGACATATTCTCCTGATGACATTAATCCTGGATTACCCTAATTGTTTCAAGAGGTCTCTTCTGAACATAACAAATCTGCAAAAGTCACTGAACTCTAAACTTTTTTTCCTTCAAAATCAACGTCAATGCCAAAACAAAACAAGCAAACAAACAAATCCCACTCTTTTCTCTGCATACAAATTTTGCTTTATGTGAAGGAGTATTTTGTGGCATATGTTAAGTGTGTGGGGACAGTTAATGTCAATATTGAATGCTACTTGTATATTGAACACTTCTAAACCATCAGGCATTTCAGTCAAAAACAGCTGTATTTTTTCCTCTGTTTTTTTGACATGTTTTTGCTTTTTTTCTAGAGAAATTGAAAGGCTTTTGCTTTCACTGCCTTTTCTTGACAGAGATGCCACGAGGTATCTATACATCTCAAAGGTTAGCACAAAATCAATCTGTGTGATTATGCAATTTAACTGCATTTGCAGTGTTAATTTATCTTCTAGCATGTGTAAATTACTTTATTATAAAAAATTCAAAGGCTTAGCTGAAAGCCAAATTAGACCTGGTAGCAACACAAAAACATTATCAACCAGGGAAATCTCTGAAAGCACAAACAGACAACAAAACACCAAGTGATGTGGAGAAAGACATAAAATGTGATATAAATTCATTAAGTGCTGACTATTGTTTTATTGAGATCTGAGTAAAAGTATATTGCGGAGGGTTTTGCCAAGTTGCCTTACAGGGACCCTATTCACCATTTTCTTATAACCCACTCTATTCAAGTAGTTTATACTTAAATTACTGTTTCCCACTTAAAGTGAGACAGGCAGAGGATCATAGGACAAAAATTGTCCTCCCATTAGATGAAGCTGATAGCTGAAGGTTTTTCCTCCAGTTATTAAATGACAGGCACTGAATTCAATGACAAACATTTATGCATGATGAAAAAGCATCCTGCAAATTCAAGGTTGAACATTTATGTGAAAGAGCAGCTTGGAAAAAAATAGAAACTTAGAAGGAAACTAATGACCTTTAAACACCAAAGGCAAATTTCCTGTGCATTAGGAGGTCAGTGTGCTAATGTAGCACAAAACCACACTGAGGTGATTTCTGATGTCACATCTGATACTGAAGGAAACCCTGATCTCCCTGAAAAAAAGGCTTTATCCTACTAAGAGCACAGATTATAAAAGACTCTCCCTTTTGCCTTACAAATACTATTTGAGTTTTACTTTTTTTGCAGTTCTGGAAGACTTTGACATTAGACTTGACATTCTTATTAAGCTGAAAGTCTGGCAAAGACAAATCTACTTCATATTTGAATATCAAACAGGTAGTAAATGTAATGACTTTACACGATAAAGACACACAGAAGGAGCATAATGGTTCCACATATTCTTTTTACCATGTTCTCCATCCCAAACACCATAAACAAGATGTCTGCTAGTGGGGTTCCAGATTGGAAAGTTCCTTCTGTAGACAGTATGTTAGTCATTATGAAGGCAGACGTAGAACTAATATTTGCTAGTCAGTTTCACATGGCTGGAGGATTTTGACTGAAAATCCAAAATACGTCCGATATACAAGATTATATTCTTTCTGGCTGACTTCATAGTGACTTTTTGTTTTTAATAATCACATACAATATTTGGTAACAGAAATGTTTGGAAAAGAAAAACAAAAACATAATATCCCACAATATGAAGGGTTTCATCTGAAGGAAGAAGAAAATCCATTCTTTATACACCTACTGCAATCTTAAAGTAATGTAACTGTCATGATTTTACCTTAGTAAAAAAACCACATCTATTGTTATAATATATATTTATACTCTGCCTTTTAAGACTCTTAATTAGACATATAATTTCATAAGTGAAAACAATATTTTGTTTAGATTATACTTACAAAAGCCAACGCATCCTTGATGATACTTCTTCATTTTTAGCTATAAATGCATTACTGAAATAAGACTGATTTGGCTCCATCTCTTCAGAAAGCCTGTACTGCTTTACCAAGTGCATCTAATTCCAAAAACTAATTGCAGCAGCTGACTGCCTGCATAGCCTATGTAGCCAAGAGAGACTGGTTTACAGTTGGGACTACTTTATTATGCTTTTCTCTGGCTAATATTCTATAATTACCAAGCAGCTAAATCCTTCCTGAACTCAGGTGAAATAAACCTGAGAATCAAGATTTTGGAGACAGTTTCCAATCCTGCCCTGTCACATTAATTTGGCAGAAAATAAACCCCCTTACTTTCGCTCTTCACCGAAATGAGAGGCTAGGTGCGGCTAGGTTTAAATTCTGAGTGATGTTCAATTTGCCACTACCAGTCCAGTCGCGTTTAATACGTATATTAAACTACCACAATTCTGGATACACTAATAGCAGTCTGCACCTTCAGTCCAGTCGTGCTCATGAACTAGCA
>Ga0065711_1034442_pt1 | contig 23749 bp, 14 predicted proteins | sample Hoacrofraction12_FD_59098 | JGI IMG/M metagenome (GOLD analysis project Ga0065711, IMG submission 59098) | Hoatzin crop microbial communities from Cojedes, Venezuela - Epithelial fraction 12 v2 (version 2) | ecosystem: Host-associated > Birds > Digestive system > Esophagus > Crop | place...
ATCCCACCCCAACCCAACCCATCCCACCCCAACCCATCCCATCCTTTTATAATTGCTTTGTTTATAGTAATACATTAAACGGCACCAAAGCACAAATGCAGTCAGCAGAAGTGGATTTTGATCATCTCTGCTTTTGAGTGGTCTGAACAGCCCAAGAAAACTGACTCTCTCCTGAATGACTCTTGTCAGTCTAGCTTGTACCAGGGATTATTCCCAAAACACAGTAGGATGCAGTCATGTTGTTGTGGAGGCTAAAATATTTTAAGAGTTGTGGGCACACTTCACCAGCTAGTCCCTGGGACAGTGACTGAATTTTGACATTGTTTAGTTTATTACTATAATGTTTATTAATATAATGTCATGATTAGACTAGAATATGTTGGGTTTATCAGAATGCACTCCAATGACACAGACAGTAAGTACAATAAAATCTGTTGTAAGTGATTAATTCTTTTTCTTATCCTTTCTCTGATGGGAGAATATACACAAGAAGAAGTAGTACTTTGGTTTTACAGAAAGGGAAAATAAGCTCCAGAGATAAGGAAATCAGTCCTCTACAATCTCACGAAGGATTGTGCCAGAGCTGGAAACAATTGAATCGGTCTCTTATTTTCCAGTCCCTTGCTTTTTTCACAAGTTCATTTAAATTATTTTCTTACTGGAAGTGGATACTGAACTGTAATTAAAGAGAATGCTCTATTGAAAACATGAAAATAGAACAATAAAAAAAAAAGAGACAATGCCACAAATGACAGCATAAACTGTAATCTTGCAAAACCATACGTACCACAACTAAGTCAAGCATATTCTTTCAATGAGTTTTCCAGATAACCTGCATGAAGCTGTATGATACCATTTGTAAGGCTGGAGACTGTTGAGTTGCACCTCGCTGGAGAGACTGCAGACGGGACATGAGTGGCCCACAGAGTTCCCATTTCCACTGTTTAAACATATCCTGTGCTCATCAGACCTGTTCATGTACAGAACTGATCCATGCATATGCAGCAGCCACCTCTTCAGAGTGGATTTTTTTGTTTTCTAATGGGATGAAGCCAGTGGTCCAAAGCCCTTGCTCTAACTTGCCACTCTAAAGCAAAGAATACATTAATCATTAACAGTCAAACAAATCTTGTACAGAACATCCCGCTTTGGAGTACTAGCAGGTTGGTTGATAAAACTTGTTCCCTTAGTTTTGAAAACTGCATTCCTGATGTAATACTCATAGATATGGATATTCTGCACACTTGGCTTTAAGCGCTTGCAGGAGACACTGAAATTAGGTATCAACAGAAAGAGATGGGGATCTGCACAGTCTGAATCACATCATCTAAAATCAAACAGTCTTCTAGACAAGTACATCCCTTGCCACTACACACAAAATAAGCCTTGGTTCTTCTTTAAATGACACAACTGCATACCTGCAGTGGAATGAATCTAGTAAGTACACCTTATTTAAAACTGCCAAAATAAACACTCTGTTTTTCTTCAAACTAGTAACACCAGAAGCAAGTGAAGAATTTAAAAAGTCATTGTTGATTGTCACAAAAAAAAAATATAAAGAATTTCCAAGGCTTTCCCTTAAGATCTAGTCCTCTGCTCTTTTTCTCAATTAATTCCTTACTGAGAATAGCTATTAATTTCCTATTGATGACTAGTAACTACAAAGCAGGATGGCTGGAAGATGGGTTTGAGATCTTAAAATGGAAACCAATATAAACATTTTTAAAATTACATAGTTTTACTTATTTTTAATAAATAAATCACTTTTTCAGTGAAATACCAGCTTTTCTTGGAAATGAATGTTATGAAAAATGTGTCTAAAGTACAAGAAGCTTTTTTTTTTCTTTACAGCTGCAGGCCTTTTGGACTATCTACATCTCCCACAGGGCAGTCCTCACCATGCAGGCAGGGTGTATTGCTGGCATACGTGGACATGAAGCTTTCTAGAAGATTTCAGCCCAGTACCATTAAAGAACAGAGGCAACATGAGACACCCAGACCTCCATTTGCAAAAGATGTAATAGTTCCTTTGAAACAGGCTTTTAGTTTTCGAAAGAATACTCTTAGGATTTTGTGTATTCTCTTTTTTAAGCATGATATTTTCTTAGTAAAAAAATTACATCGTTTTCACAGAAAAATGTAGGAACATTTCTAACAGAATGCTCTTCCGACTGCAAAGCCGAGTACCTGTGTGATATCTGGTTTTCTTCCTTCCTTTCTTTTCCTATTCTTGGTCATGCGCTGTGCTTTTATCACATCTAAAAGACATCATTATTCCAAAAGCACGGGTTGTCAGTAGTAGACTTTAGAGACCAATAAGCACTCTTCTGGATTAAACATTTTTAAATGAGATTTCCCTTTTTGTTGTTGTTCTATCATTTTTTGTGGTTCATTTTTGTTAATTGTCTCTAAAGATTGGAAAACCCATCACAAATTACTGAACTGCAAAAAAGTAGTAAAGTGGATACACGCAATAAAAATGAGATAATGGATCACAAAATGTACTTTGTGTATTTATTTGGACAACTGTAGTTTAGTTTAATTTTCTAATGATGCTCTATTTTATTCAGGAAATGGTTCTAAGATCTGTTTTGTGAGTGATAATAAAACTTTCCTAACACCAGTTCTCAGGGCATTCCTAGCTAAGGAAGGAGACAGATGAATCACATTTTTTTGTCATGGCTGTTCTGTTTTGTTTTTTGTAGTGGAACAGGGGCAACCAGGTAGTACATGGCATGTAAAATGACAGGGACAGGGGAGAGCAAATTCTCATCAGTGCTGAGGAGGCGTCCCGTTTTGAGGTCAATTCCTACTGTCTTTAATTCCTGAGGCAAAGCAGACTGCTTTTAAGGAGCTCAGGGATGGCTCCCTTTTGAAGAGCACCATGAAATCTTTAATGTTCACACAGTACAGCTCTGGCCTCAGGAGAAAAAAAGTCTGAAAAGGGGGATAGAAAACTCAGCAGTTTCTTTGAGGTCATCTTGTTCAAGGTGTGGGGTTTCCTGCCAGTGCTGTGGGCAGGCAATGAGCCTTCACATCCATCAGAGAAATCCACAGAAGAAAGAATTTCATGGATCTGAGAATATCCATAGGGGGGGCTCAGTCTTTTAATCTAAACTGTTTTTCTTTTAGTATTTTCCTGTTTTTTCCTGACAACTGGGGTATTATGGAAAGTGTAGTAAACATGTAGGAATGCAAAGTTATGCTTCCCATATGAATGTAATAAAAACATTGAAACTTCTTACTAAAATCTTGTGATATGCTTTGAATGATGTATGTGAAATCCACAGCTCTGAAAAATGTGGCTAAAATTTACTTACTGAGGGAATTTGATAAGATAACACACAACATAGTGTTCATCCCAAAGTGGTGTGCATAATTTTATGTTCTGCCTAATATACATACACAGTTATATATAGTTGTGTACACATGCACATTTACACACAAATATGTATATATGTATGTGCATAATTTAAAAGCATACACTTTGGAATCACAGAGAACACTGCCAAGAGATCAGTTCCCTGTTTCATTCCCCAAGCATGTGTGCATCCGTGCAGCTTTATGAACAGAAGTTATCTTGTTGACTTCTTCCGTGTAAAGCCATCCTTAAATGCAATCACAGCGAATAACTGAGAGGAATGCAAAACTCTTTTCTTTTACTTTATTACATTCATGCTATAATGGGAGCACATTTAGAAAGATTTTGAGTTTTGCAATCAAAGCTAAGATTTAAAATAACTTATTTTTAATGAAAGAGACGTAATCACAATACTGGTATTTTGGAAAAAACATTTGCTGTTAATGGGGAATATTAAGTCTGTTCAGCAAGAGAGGTAAACTTTATGCTAAATTGTGTCCTTCCTCTGGGAACATATAGGGGAAATAGGTTTTTCTGCTTTCTGGTCCATGATATTTGCATGAACAACACATACTCCTTTTTTTACCTGATAATGACCTTATTGTGCAGGATAGTACAGATGAGAGAAGCAGATATTTGCAGTCCTAGCAGCATACCTCAAACAAAGGCCAGGAAGCATGACGAGGTGAATGATTTCCAGTGATGCACCCAAACCACTTGCAGATTATGGCAGGTTTTCTAAATTAAAAGATTATTGAGAGAGAAAATGATTACTTGGAAGCCCATTTATCCTCCTGGATTGAAATCTGGAGACCTCAGCTACCTCCCATTTTATGCTCTGGGATGTGAATGATTTTATCACAGGAGATCTTCAAAATTTAGCTGCAACTGGCATGAAACCAATCTGCTCACTTTTAAACTATGTGGAACACCTAATGTCCAGACAGGCCAAGAACATGATTGCTGTCTACTATATTATTTCCTCTTGCTCAAATAGTCAAACCTCTGGTACACAGAAAGGAGAAAATGCAATATTCAAAAAGTGAAGCCAAATGAAAAATATGCTTCTGCACTATGAAAATTTGGTAAACATGGGGAATGGATATCTGATAGAAACATACACTTAACTTATAAATGTATTACAGTACTTCCTTTTCTTTACTGAATGGAATAGCCACATCAACTGGGTCACACGGTATGAAAATATGTTAAGATTAAAACTAGGCTCACAAGGATAGCATAAAACAAATAGTCATGTTTAGGAAAAGAGCAACACTACAATTTGAAGGAATTTAAATGAAAATAAACATGGTCTAGAAGGAGAGTGGGATTAGACATTTATGAGACTGGATGATGAAAGCTATTGCACCATCTTGAATTAGTCTCTTTTTTTTTTTATCTTTACTGCCATATTTTTGCAACATGCTTGAAGCAGTAAATTGCTCTTGTAAATGTTCCTTTTGATTTCATGTTGGTGCAGTAAACTCCCACACAAAATTTTCGCATTTTAAAAAAGAAATAATCATGTCCTGATTGATATAAACCTGTGATAGTCTAATGTATTTCTGATATGTCCTCTTTTCTAACCATGCCACTCACACAGCAGTCAAATCTGGGAGCTTACTGACAGTAAAAAGACAGCAAGAACCTCACAGTTGACCCAAAGGAAAGGACACGTTTGAACAGTTTGCCATCCAGAGGGACCTGGACAAGCTCAACAAGTAGGCCCATGTGAACATCATGAGGTTCAACAAGGCCAAGTGCAAGGTCCCACACGGGGATCGGGGCAACCTTTGATATCAGTACAGGCTGACTGATGGAAGAATTGAGGGCAGCCCTGCCGAGAAGGACTTGGGGGTACTGGTGGATGAAAAGCTGGATGTGACCTGGCAATGTGCGCTTGCAGCCCAGAAGACCAACCATGTACTGAGCTGCATCAAAAGAAGAGTGGCCAGCAGGGTGAGGGAGGGGATTCTGCCCCTCTACTCCACTCTGGTGGGACCCCGCTTGGAATCCTGCATCGAACTCTGGAGCCCTCAGCACAGGAAAGACATGGACCTGTTGGAGCAGGTCCAGAGGAAGGCCATGAAGATGATCAGAAGGATGGAACACCACTCCTCTGAAAAAATGCTGAGAGAGTTGGGGCTGGTCAGCCTGGAGAAGAGAAGGCTCTGGAGAGACCTTACTGGATCCTTTCAGTACTTAAAAGGGAACCTATAGAAAAGATGGAGAGGTGCTTTTTACAAGGGTGTGTAGTGATAGGACAAGGGTTAATGGATTTTAAAGTAAAATAGGGTAAATTTAGAGTGGATATGAGGAAGAAATTTCTTAGAATGAGGGTGGTGAGAGAGTGGTGCAAGTTACCCAGAGAGGTGGTAGGTGCCCCATCCCTGGAAACATTCAACGTCAAGTTGGATGGGGCTCTGAGCAACCTGATCTAGTTAAAGATGTCCCTGCTCACTGCAGGGTGGTTGAACTAGACGACCTTTAAAGGCCCCTTCCAATCCAAGCTATTCTATGATTCTGTGAAACAGCCAATGAACCACGGAGAAAGTGCAGGGCACAGATCAACTACGTGCCCCCACCTGCCCTGAGTCTGGAGGGTTTCATGTAAACAAATATCCACAAGCAAAACAATTTTGAAAAATTAGACTCAGTCTGAGTGAGGAGTAACCACTGGCAGGAAGAACAGGGCAATGAAAAGACCAGTATCTGAGACTACAATTCAATCCTGTGGGACTGGCAGTGAAGTAAAGCTTCCACTCTTAACAAAACACCCCAGGCAAAATCTTTGCTTCTTCTCTGGGAAACAGAAACGTTTTCAGCTACAGAGCTTGGGACATCCCGCTCCCTCCAAGTCCCGGCGTTTCAGTGCACCAGAGGGAGAGCTGGGCTGGTGGGGGGTCTTTCCTGACTACAGCATATGAGACTTCACAGGTATGACTGTAGTGCCTCTTCAGTGAGGGTTTCAGCCCTTTCTCAGGACGAGACTGACACACCAAAAAAGCTGTTAACTTTCCAGACTGTACTATGAATACCAGCTGTACCAGGACACAATCTTCAGCTGGATACTTTAGTACCCTCAGTACCCATCGATGGCTTCTCAGCATATTCCGTTTTTATTCCCCATTTCTTAAACCCAGTGTTATTATTTGGATTTATGATGCAAGTAAATATCATAGACAATAAAAGCCTCCTAGTGATGTTGTTAAAAGGTAATAATTTGGGAGAGATCCATGTAGCCTACCTGTGCTAAACTAGGAAGCCAATTCCCCTAAACTAATCAGACACCAGAAGGACCTCTGCCGGAGCCTAGCCATCTCAGTTGTCTATAAGAAGCCTGAACTGGATGCTTGAAGTCAGGCAATGTGAACAACCTTATCCTCTGTATCTTCCTCCCTTCCCCCCCTCATTCTTTCTCAGATGCCTCCATCTTTGCTTTTAGCACAGGGAAGCTTCTCAGAGTGCCTTTTTCTTTTTTTTTCTTTTCAGTTTAGTTCTCCATATGCTCCTTTGAATAAGGAGTTCATCTTCCCCTTTGAGATGAACACTGTCTCCTCTCTGAAAGAAAGGGGAGGGGGTCTCCTTCATAAGTGATCAGCACTCAGTGTTCTCCTGAAAAATGTGATGTTTTGTTGAAGTATCACTGCTGGACCTTGCACAGATTGCAAATATTTCCTGATGTCTCTGTAGCTCAGATTTGATTGCTGTCTTCAGACTGCTCTTCACACTGAACCTAGTAGAAGCATTTAGACTAGTAGGGGAAAGCAAGCATATGCATTAAATATTAGCAGATACAAAGCAATGGATAGTCTTCCTTTGACTTCTCAGGTAGGAAAAATAGGTCAAATTTCATCTGTATTCAACATGTGAAGAACCTGTCAAGCTGTGTATATGAGATTCTCACTGCACGTTGGGATAGCTACGATCGACTTGATTATCTGTGGATGTCGGGGTTTTTTCTCCAACCTGTAGCTTAATCTTGCTATAAAGACAAACCCTGAAACTGGATTATTGGCATCTGCAAACCCACTGCTGTGTGAACCTTGATCTCCTTATCCCACAAAGCGCTCTGTTTAAGAAGCAGTTTGGTTCATACGCAAATGTTTAATATTTATATGTATATGTATTTATCAGTTTGTATTCGCAAAGCTTAGAGAGGTCTCAAGTAAAACAGGAGTTCCATGAGTATCTTCACATAGTGGTAGCAAAACCACAGGAGGAGCAAGGCTGAGAGTGGCTTCACATGAACCATGAGAGCAGAGGCAATTGCTAACGGTTTTGGCTTTCTCAGGCCTAAGTGGACAGACTAAATGTCAAAAGTTAGGAGGCGTGCGTATGTAATGATTGCAAGATGCTTTAGTGACCTGAAAATAGACATTGTTAAAGTATTATGGCATTGGCATGGGTGATTTAGTATAGCTGAATTTTAAATAAACATTATTTGCATTAAAAAAAAAAAATTTCAACCAGAACAAGAGACAAAACATTAGAAGATGTGAATATACACAGAAAAATACTCGCTCTAGAGAATTTATAAGAACAGACAAATGACAAGAAAATAGGAGAAAACACAGAACAGATAAAGTGCCTTGCCAGACATTTCAGGGTAAACCATTTGCAGGAGGAAACCATGCACAGAGCTCGGAACTGACCTTACATCCCCTGAGGTTTAGCCTAGCACCTTCGCTGCAGTGTTGTGTACACAGAGGTAAAGGCCATAGACAGCTATGGCTTTTGGCAGTTAAAATATGTGCAAAATCCCAGCCAGCTAAAGTCAAGAAAGATTGTACCCCTGACGGCCATGAGGTCAGAGTCCCTCCAACCCAGAGGAGTCTGCGGTGTCAAGGAGGTGTCGAGATTTGCTACTGGTGGCCGCCATTGTCTGCTGACAGACTGCTCACATGCCCTTACAGGCTACCAGTACCCTGGGGTATCACCCTGTGTTAAAGACCCCACGGCCCAGCTCCTGCAACTCTCCTGGCCTTCGATGAGGATATTAAAAAAAAAATCAACTCACATGTTTTCTTTTTTTTAATCCTTATTTTGATATGTGGGGGAACTGGAAGTTTTATAGGAAGCACACTTCTGTCACAGAGAAGGACTGCATCAAGCTGTTCAAGGAAAACAGAAATATCCATGACTTTTGTTCTTAGCAGTTACTGCACAAAACTGCACTTCTTGATCATGCACAGTGATCTCAGCATGCAGCTAGGCTGTGAGAGATGCCATTTCAGCTCTTTAGTCTTTTGGACATCTGAACTCATGGCTCTTTTCTCCTACCAGAAAGCTCAAAATAGGGAGGCTGAAAGTGGACAGAAATAGTTCTGTGTGTCAAGGGAGTTCTCTCATCTTTTTGTTCTCAAGTTCTTCATACAAAGGGTTCATAGGCCAAAAAGAGATTATAAATTGACATACAATCACCTAATTTGAGGACCCATGCCATTCATCCATTCATGTCAAGGATGTGTCTATATTTTATCCAGTTCTTTAAAGTCAGGACTACCTTTGAGATCTCCCCTTACCAATCTGAGATCCCTAGCCGTTACAGTCAGAGTCATGCTTATGCTTTGTCATCTGCACGGAACCCTGAATTATCCCAGAGTATCAGAAATACTTTAAACTAGGGACTATGGAGAATAATGGTTGAGGAACTTCTGGAATCCCCCAAACATACCATTACTCAAAAGAAAAAGCTTGGTAAGGATCTTAAAAGTTGTTTAGAGAAAGCAGCTCGTGTCAGCACAGAGCTAATGATTGGCTTTTTAAGTTTATTCAAAACTATTAAACTTACATCTGATGAAGTCAGTGGCTCACAGTATGTGCCAAGCATGCCACCAGCCTTGAAAGCTGTGGTCAGCTGGCAAGTTAATCTGATCACTGCAGGATAGCCTCATTCTCACACCAAAGGAGGATTTTTTTTTTTTTTAGAACTTTCCCTAGTCTTCTACAGGAATCTATCTTGCCTAAACACAGGCAGGACTTGCCCCTTACATAAATATTTGTATTAAAGGCTGAATTAGAAGGCAGTTACTGATAGCAGATTGAAATAGCTGACCCATATTTTCAGGCTTGCATGATCATTTGCCTAGAAATGTGTCAGTTTGAACATGAGTATGCAGCCAGGTCAAGACTTACATACCCAGTGTTAAACATGTGCTTCTGTTCCGTTTCAGTCATATCTTATTGGGTTTTGAAATGTTCACTACAAAATAAATATTACTCTCACTTCCTGAGTTTGAATATCAAAATTATTCTTTTTAATTGCACTATAGAGCAACTTCTAGAAGTTTACTGTCCAGCTACTCATTAGTGGACTACTTTTAAAATATGCAAGCCATACTAACTATTGTTGGAGACGAGATACTTCCTTCAAGAATAGCTCATACATTAATTTTATGGCAAATATTACAGAATAAAAAGGCCAGATTATTAGTAAATCCACATACCCTCTTAGTGGCTAAATTTGGACCTATGCAAATAACAAGTACTGGAGTAACATAAGAGGAAAATAACATCTTAGTTCTACTACTGCACATTAGTAAAAATTAAGCCGGACTTGAAAGAAGCAGTTCTGGTGTGACAAGAATCATTTTAGGAGATGTTGAGATCTAGTTCTGATTCATCTGAGCTCAGCAGTCACTGACTTAAATGACAGAGAACAAGATAAGTGTCAAAGTCAATAGTGAAATTCTAGAATGATACAATGGAAAAGAAACGGGGTCATCGTAGAATCATAGAATCATTAAGGCTGGAAAACACCTCTAACATCATCAAGTCCAACTGTCAACCCAACACCATCATGCCTACTAAACCATATTGCAAAGTGCCACATCTACACATTTTTTGAACACCTTCAGGGATGGTGAATCCACCACTTCCCCTGGCAGCCTGTTCCAGTGTCTGACCACTCTTTCAGGAAATAAATTTTTCCTAATATCCAATCTGAACCTCCCCTGACGCAGCTTGAGGCCATTGCCTCTCATCTTATCGCTAGTTACCCGGGAGAAGAGACCAACACCAGCCTCACTACAGCCTCCTTTCACATAGCTGAAGAGAGCAATAAGGTCCCCCCTCAGACTCCGCTTCTCCTGACTAAACAGCCCCAGCTCCCTCAGCAGCTCCTCATAACACTTGTTCTCTAGACCCCTCACCAGCCTCATTGCCCTTCTCTAGACACGCTCCAGCAACTCAATGTTTGTCTTGTAGTGAGGGGCTCAAAACTGAGCACAGTACTCCAGCTGTGGCCTCACCAGTGCCGAGTACAGGGGCACGGTCACTTCCACACTCCTGCTGGCCACACTATTCCTGATGTGTTCCACAGTGTTCCCTTGGCCTTCTTGGCCACCTGGGCACACTGCTGGCTCATGTTCTGCTGGCTGCCAACCAACACCCCAAGATCCTTTTCCGTAGGGCATCTTTCCAGCCGCTCCTGCCCAAGCCTGTAGCGTTGCATGGGGTTGTTGCGACCCAAGTGCAGGACCCAGCACTTGTCCATGTTAAGACTCCTAGAGTTGGCCTCGGCCCATCAATCCAATCTGTCCAGATCCCTCTGCAGAGCCTTCCTACCCTCAAGCACACCAACACTTTCACCCAGCTTGGTGTCGTCTGCAAACTTACTGAGGGAGCACTCAATCCCTTCATCCAGATCATTGATGAAGATGTTAAACCGGACTGGACCCAAAACTGAGCCCTGGGGAACACCACTTGTGACCGGCCGTCAGCTGGATTTAACTCCATCAGATCTTGCAAAGTTTAAATTGGAAAAATATAGCTGTGAATCCTATGTGTCAGGGAGAGAGCAAAAATCAAAAGAAAATGTCAAGCCTTTAAACCTAAATGAGGAAAGAATATCTAGTTGATAGTGAAAGAAAAAAGCTGGAAGTACAGAGATGGGAAGAAACGTATAGAAGCCAAAGCGCCAAAGTTCCTCACTTCACAGAAAGCCCCAAACATTTCTGTCAGAAAACACAAGTGATCCGATTCTTACTGCTCTGAAAGATTATAACATCCTTCATTTCCTAACACCATGTTGAAATTATGGTTCAACACTTATTTGAGGAAAGCAGTGTCACTCGTTGGATTGTTAGACCTAATTTTGAAGTGCACAAGTTCCCTTTTATAGATTCTATGTTCTTGCCAATCTGATTCAGCTCTGTTTAGCTGTGGAACTCAAAATGGTGTCATTCCATGAAACCAATGTTTCCTTCTTTATCCCCAAGGAAGACAGTTTCACTAGCAGCAAGAAGCAACTCATTCAAGGGAGGTAAAAACTGAATTTATATCTAATGTTAACGCTTCTCTGGAAGTTACAATATTGTAAAATCTGAAAACTTAGCATTTATTGTCACAAATGCCCAAGTGGATCAAACTGGAAACAAGCACTTCGTATAGAACTCCAAGTAAGCATAGCTTGACTGCCAAATCTAATGACCTTACACCAACTTGCAGCTAAGATCATAAAGTTTTATTTTATCCTGTATTTTGGCCACAAACAGTCTTCATTAGCAGATGCATGGAAATAAAAATGTGGCTGTAACACCTTGGAATGAAACATGAAATTTGAATCTAAAATCAAAGGTAAATCTAGTAAATGCTGCTATAAGTGATGCCAATTTTCCCGATTACCTAATCCTGTGTAGTGTATTATTAATTAATCGCCTGACAATTAGAGATGAGAGCAGTGGCAGAAGAAAAGCACAGAGTTAGCAGAGAAATATAAATCTTCTGTCACATATCAGGCAGAAAAGGGGTAAATATATGCAGCTGCATGTACTTCAAAGGCATGTCAGCCACATGGTTATTCAGGGAACAAGAAACCCACAAAGCAGCTTTCCCATAATTTTACAGAGAAAAAATCCAGCTCAACCACCTTACAGTTACTGATCACTGGTCCCAGTCAGAGCAGTTACAGATGGAGCAAACCTGTGCCTGGCTCTGGGTTCAATTTGCTCATGAGTGCTCCCTTGCATTTCCTCTCTCATCTGCAAGGAAAGGATGGGTAGGTCTGCGCCTTCAACATATTTAATCATCACCATGTGAGTTTTATACCTGTGTAGCAGTGTTTTCCTCTTTAAAAAGTCACGTGTTATCAAGCCAATTAGACCAGTGCCCTGCAGAGTCTTGCTGTCTCATCCTTAACCATGGTGCTATAAGTTAAAGTGTGAGAAGAAGCCGGGGCGCTGCCTTGTTCCCCTACGATAGGACCAGTGGGTAGGATTCAGCTCATCTACGTTTAGACATCGGCACTTCAGATGTGTACCTGCGGACCAGTCACCCAGCTAGCTCCCTCTCTAGCCAGCCAGCAGAGAGAAGTGGCCACCACTAGCAGTTTGCACTGTTTTTGAACGCCAGCTCTCGGATGAGGTAAACTGCTCTCTAGAAATGCCTGTTTTTTCCTTTCCCTCTCCCTCAAACCCTCTCTTCCTTCAAAAACTCCACAAATGGAACAAGGAACAAAACAGGAGAAATTAATATAATGAATAAACTTTTATGTGAAATTTTACTTCAGTGTTACCCAGCTTTAGTAATGTAATATACAGCAATTTGAGAGCCTGAAACAAATTGACGAAAACCTTTTGTGCATTATGTAAGCAACATTACATCACTTTTAAAAGAAGTAAAGTGTTTCCAAGTCAAATATTTTAAAACTTCTCATTTAAGAAAACTTTTTGGTAGCAAAAAAATGAAACATATTCCCATTCTCATAAAACCTGTTCTTAATGTAATTTCAGTTTGTTACATTTCAAAAAAGCAAAAGTCTGGGAAAAACCCATTCCAATAGTTGTGTCGATTATTTTTGGGGAATTATTTGGAAAGAAAACAAAAAAAAGTTGTAATATATCTTCCAATTACTTTTGCTTATGCATTTTGAGGAAGTGAATTTGTACCTAAATATCAAACCCAGGTCAGCCCATATATAGACACAATCATCCTTGTTCTCCTTATCTATATCTACTCTAGACCTCTGCCCTTTCTGAGACAAGTGATCAGAACAGCATGCTATTAAGATGTGGAAATATATTGAATATACATTATCATATTTTTCTATTTCAATCTCAGAAAATTTTCTAACTATATTTCTCTGTGCACTGTGTTTTAAACCTCTACTGAGGTAAAAGCAGCTATCTGCAGAAATAACGTCCAGATGTCTTTCTTCAAAACAGCTAGTAATAGCTGGTCTAGAACATGCGGTAGCTTAAGTAAAATTAGGGTTGTACAGTTAGGTGCTAATTAGTATCTGTGAGACTTTACCATTTTAACTAGTTCATTGATTTTTAACAAACTCCATCGTTCTTTAGGTCTCCTTCTTGAAAAGGAATTCTCTTGTAATAGGCTTTTGGGTTATTTTTTTGGTTGCAAAGATGCTAAATAAAAGTTCCAATCAATACTGTAATTATTATGACAGTGACCCACAGTCAATCTCGTATCTGAATCGTCTTGTGCTAGTGCTCATGTCTTTGTGTTTACTAGAAAGGTAGTTTAGGAAAGCTAAAATCCTGATGCAGAAATGTCAGAGAAGAGGTTACAGTTAGAGTGAATGGATCTGAGACATTATTTCTCTCCCTGTTTAGAGATGAATAGTTATCAGCAAAAAGAGAGACAACCTTTTTACAGAACCAGCAAGAGAACTTGAGCATCCTCCAGCAAATGTATTTCTGAATTCGTCATCGGTATCTGAATTTAAACCTGCTTAAAAATCAGTCTAATAATCTTTAGAATTCCTCTTTTCATAAAAAAAACAGTTATGATAGATGTTTTCAACTGATGAAAAAAAAATTTAAAAGTTGCAAACCTTTTTCCAATGTTTTTTGGCTTGAATTATCTGCAATTTCTAAAGGAAATACAAGAATATCAATGCACAACTAATGAAAGTGAAGAGGAGAGAAAGCAAATTAACTCTTGCTAGATTATTTTTTCTTTTTGGAAACAGATTTTTTTCCTATCCTCATTTTCCCTTTGTTCAGTTAACGAACCTACACCACTGTGAAAGCATATTTGAACTTTTTTCTCTGAAAAAGGGAAGAAATTTCTAAAATTAATACCTTAAGAAACAAACATTTTTGCACACTTTGTCAAAACAAAATCAAAGAAACGGGGGGGGGGGTTACTATTTTCTATTTCTTTCTTGACTTATTCCACTAGAAACAAAATAGGAAAGTGTGCTGATTTTGGCTGCGATAGAGTTAATTTTCTTCATAGTTTCTAGTATGGGACTATGTTTCAGATTTGTGCTGAAAACAGCTTTGTTAATGTAGATAAATCTTTGTAGTTGCTGAGCAGTGCTTACACAGAGTCGAGGCCTTTTCTACTCCTCACACCACCCCACCAACGAGTAGGCTAGGGGGGCACAAGAAGTTGGGAGGGGACACAGCTGGGACAGCTGACCCCAACTGACCAAAGGGATATCCCATACCATATGACATCATGCTCAGCAAGAAAAAGCTGGGGAAAGAAGAAGGAAGCGTGGGACATTCAGAGTGATGGCATTTGTCTTCCCAAGTAACCGTTAGGCATGATGGAGCCCTGTTTTCCTGGAGATGGCTGAACACCGGCCTGCCAATGAGAAGTAGTGAATTAATTCCTTGGTTTGCTTTACTTGCATGCATGGCTTTTGCTTTACCTATTAAACTGTCTTTATCTCAACCCATGAGGTTTCTCACTTTTACTCTTCCTATTCTCTCCCACATACCACTGGGAAGGAGCAAGCAAGAGGCTGTGTGGAGCTTAGTTGGTGACTGGGGTTAGACAACAACAGAAGGTAGGGAGCTAAGAAGATACAAAATGGGCAGGCAGGCAAGAAATGTAGGAAAACAGGAAGCCTTGAAGAAATGAAAAGATTTGACTTTGTAAATTAAGGAATTTTGAAATATCAGTATTTTAGTCTTTTTATAAAAGATAAAATCTCTTTCTAAGTGTTCTGGTTTGGCTGCAGCCGGCAACAAAAGCGCCACGCGGCCACTCCTCCCCCCGCCGGGGTGCTGAGGAGAATGGAAAGAAACAGGCAGAAACTGGTGGGTCGGGATAAGGGCAGTTTAACAGAACAGCAAACAAAGGGAACAGGAACAACAATGACACAGATAAGGAGAAAACACAACACAAACCGCACAACCCTGAGAGCCGCGCTCCTGAACCGCTGCCGCGAGCTCCCAAGCCTCGAGAACCCAGCATGACGGCACATGGTATGGAAAACCCTGCTCTGTTTGGCCAGGTGGGGTCAGCCCGCCTGGCTATGTCCCTTCCTGATTCCAGTGAAAATTAACCCTGTCCTGGCCAAACCCGGACAATAAGCATCTCAATTGCATACACATATACAGACTTTTCTTATCGGTTTCTCTGAGGGCAATCGTCTGGCATAAATTTATTTCTTTCTCACTCACTATAGAAGCTTCTGTACATACATAAATGTGTGTATATGTGCATGCACATAAAACCAACTGTAGAGCACTAGTGGATTTACAGCACTTTTGTAATTAAGTCCATGTTCCTGAATTGTAAGAAATCCCCCTATTAAATCTTGCCATGCAAGCAGTAGGTGGGCTTAGCATTTATATTTTCTTCCTTATTTAAAATGTATATACTAATGTTTGAAAATTCCCATTCAGTGTACGTAGTGCACTGAGACCAAAACCAGGAGCATAAAACCATAGCCAACAAAAACTGAATATGTAAAACAAGTTCAGTTAATTCTACATCAAAGTTTTCTATTGCTTTGTAAAAGAAATCTACAACAATAGCAGGAAATTGTAACAAATAAGGAATGGGAGAGGGGATATCTTGTAAACCTAATCTCATTCCTGTTTAAATTAATATATATTGTAATAGTCCATGGGCACTTGCGTATGATTACAGTCATATGTTTCAGAACAAAGCAGTCTTACTCCCAAAAACAGAAGAAAGGGAAAGCAGTCAGGGCCACCCGCTGGGGAGTAAGAGGGGCAGCTTGCCCCTGCTGCCTCCTGGGGTAGAAGAAGGAGGGGTCACTGCGCAGCATGGGGATTTTCCAGATGACAGTGCCTTTTGCCATATATAGGCTAAGTCAAATGATTCCCGAAAGCATTAGATTTATTGCAAAAATGTATTGTCTGAGGCAGTTTAGAAAACCTTGACTGTCCCGTGACTGAGTTTCATGGTGCAAATGCTCATATCCAAGACTTCCAGGAATACATCAATCCTTGATGAAAAGTCCTATAATACCGTTCCCATTTGTGACCCATTCATAAGTACTTGTATAGCAGTGCCAGGACCTTTCATGAATAATAAATGTCTTACACATCTGGAAAGCTTGGGCAAACCAAGCAGTTTTTCAAAAACCACCAACACATGATTTGTGGGCCGAACAAAAAGTGTGACACAAAATGTGATCAAAGCGGAACAGACTAGAGCTAATTGAGCATTTGATGCTTCTGGTCAGCAGAGGGGAAGACACTGAAATGAAACCTTGAGGAAGTGTTGACTTGACCCCAGTTCAGACTGATGCTGAGTGGTACTGCCTGAATCTTTCATGATGCCAATGTCAAAGAAGCTATCACTACAGCTCACTGTGTGCACATTACTATTAAACATTTTGGAGAAGGGATTTTGGGTGAAAAGAATCCTTTAAATACACTCCTCTTCCATTTCCGCTTGTGGGATAGGAACTTCATGTTGACTGTCTCCCTCTTTCTAAATTTTCAGACTTACAGGTTAGGTCTACACTAATAAACTAAACACTGCCTGGAATCATTCCCAGGCACTGGCACATAATCATCTATACTGCTAAATTGTGAAGTGTCTTTGGCATGTTTCAGGCACTCGCCCACAAGTATTGTCCTGAACAGTAACCAAACACGGTTCAGCAGTTAGCATGATCCAGGGACTGTTCCCAGTAGAGAATGAGCACATGAGCACTGCTGGCTCATGTTCAACCTGCTGTCCACCAGGACCCCAAGGACCTTTTCTGCAAAGTGGCTTTCTATCCAGTTGGCCTCCAGCCTACACTTGCTGCATGGGGTTAACTCATCCCAGATGCAGGATTTTTCATTTGCCTTTTTTGAACTTCTTGAGGGTCTACTCAGAACATTCACCAATCTGTTGAGGTCTATCCAACTAGCAGCCCTGCCCACCACTGTATTGGTTGCTCCTCTCAATTTGATACAGACTGAAAATCACCTGAAGGTGTACTCCATCACAGTTTTCAGCTCAATAATGAAGGTGTTAAACATTTCTGGGCCCAATATTGATCCCTGCAGGACACCAGTAGTAACCATTACGAGCTGGACTTTGTTCTGATGATCACAACCCCCTGAGAATGGTGGTTCAACCAAACTTTCACTTACCTGACCACCCATTTGTACAGTACATATTTCACCAGTTTGGTTATTGCAGTGCTCTGGAAGTCTGTGTTAAAGTCCTTCCTGGATTCAAGCTAAACAACATTCTGTCCTTGTCCACCAAGCCACTGAAAGCAATCAGGGTGATCAGGCATAATTTCACCCTTGATAAATTCACACTATTGCTCTTCTTTTCTTTTGTTGGAACCAAAATGTCATCAGATAGCATTGCCCCAGCTCTAGAGAGAGGAACAGAAGCGAAGAAGGAGAGTGGTAGAGCCACAACATGTCCAGGCAGAAATGAGAAGGGAGGACTGGGGCAGGAAGAGTGCAGGAGTATAAAAATGCAGTATCAAGGGAAGTATGAGTGATCCAGTAACAAGCAGAATCATAGAATCATTTAGGTAGGAAAAGACCTTTAAGATTGAGTCCAACTGTAAATCCAACACTACCAAGTTCACCACTAAACCACGTCCCTAAGTGCCACACCTATATGTCTTTTAAATACCTCCAGGAATGGTGAATCAACCACTTCCCCAGGCAGTTTGTTTCAGTGCTTGATAACCCTTTCAGGGCAGAAATCTTTTCCTAACTTCCAACCTAATCCTTGAGGACATTTCCTCTAGTCTTATCACTTGTTACTTGAAAGAAGAGGCTGATATCCACTTCATTAAAACCTCCTTTCAGGTAGTTGTAGAGAGCGACAAGGTCTCCCCAGAGCCTTGTTTTCTCCTCATTAAAAAACCCCATTTCCCTCAGCTGCTCCTCATAAGACTTGCATTCGGGATGCAAGTAGCTGCATTATTATTTGGTACAATGTAAAATTAGAACCATAGCACTACAGTGCTGTGATTATATCATCCATCATTAGTTCAGAAATGCAGAATGTCATGGTATTTCTGACATTCATTGTAAACCTTGCAGCTGAGGCTGGTCAGTGACTCAGACCCTAGTGATCATAGCTCCATATCTTGCGCAGAGAATCCTATGAATGCAAGAAATGCCAGTAACTAAATTGCACTGGCTTTTTATGAAGACAAGAGACTATGTGCATATGATTTCTTGCAATATTAGGGCATGAGAGCCCTTGAGGTGTGCAATGAAAGACAAACAAAAGGGAACTACTGAGATAAGAAATGCTTTATAATGGAATTTAAGATTTACAGTAAGTATGAAAATTTCACATGTCCAAGCATGACTTGGAAGCACAGATCTCATATATATGAGTAATTTAAGCACATGGAAGTCCAAGTCATACTGCTTTTCACCGGGTGCGTCAGTTAACAGGATAGCCCAAGACTGTTGTATATGTGGGGCCAGTGAGATAAATCTTTGTCTAAACTGCAGAAGTTCCTCTTTCCAAACAGGTGCCAAATGCGAAAAAGTATAGGAAGAATAGAAGATTTTTTAAGGAATTCAGAAAACAAACATTCACTCTGCACCTTCATGCAGTCAACTGAGAGAAGGAAAATAATCTAACAGCATACTAAAAAGGGGCTCATCTTTCCAAAAAGAAGCTGCTTTTTGTAACATGACCTTTGAGTGACCCATAATATCCCAGTCTGTGGTCTCTATAATAAAATAAAAAGATACGGAATTCTACATAAAGCTCTGACATATCCCTGCTGGCTCAGAGATGCTACATTGTGCTGATTATGTTGATGCTTCCTTCATATTGCTGTACTTGGCGCAGGATCACAATGAAAGGCTGAAGCACTTTTTTTGCTGGCACAGAGCCACAACAATAGTAAAGAATAGGACAGAGAAGTGCTCTGAGATATCTGTATTCTTTTCAAAGAAGAAAAGCAGAGAACAATGCCTAAATGTTGCAAATTCCCCGTTTTCAGCCCAAGAGAAATAATCTCGTTAAGACTGCAAGGTCACCACGGCAAGTATTCTGCAGTAAGCACTAGCATCACCAGCAAAATGAGCATGTGAAAAGAACATGTGAAAAGAAAGGTACTCGGAACTGTCTTCCCTCAACATCATTACAGCAGTATGTGCTAGCTCCTGCAAGCCTTTGCCTGTAGGGAAAAGGGATTTTGTTCCCCCTCTATGCATGCGGCACTGCTTGTTTCAAGCACTATCTGTTGCGAGCAAGATTTTAGAGCACAGTTTTAAAACTCTGCTCCTTCTGGGACTGGAAGCTTGTGTTATTTTCTCGTTTGCTTTTTGCTGCGCTACACCATTGGGACAGCAGAGGTGCTGTAGCTGATGGATTTGGGAGTCAGATCCCCCTCATCAGAGGTTTTGCTTTACATTAGTTTCAAGAGAGTGAGGCCTGAGGTGAGTTACCTCAGAGTGAGCTTTTGTGAAGTCTCCAGAGGTTGAGAGCTGCTGTTCCACATCTGGGATTTGCTATGAAGTTGTTCCACTGGGCTGAAAGATGGTGTTTTCTTTGTTTGGATTTTTTTTAAGAAACAGAACAAAACTTTCTCCAAAGAGCAAGTGCATTCTTCCCTAAGTCCTCTCAAAGGAACTACCAGTATGTTACATAGGGAAAAGATTATATATTCAGAATCCCTGTGACACTCAGAGGATCACCAAGAGGCCCCTTACAGTCTGATGTCCTTATTCAGTAGGGTCTACTTTTTTCTGTGGTGCAAAAAAAGATTTCCGACAGTTAATAATACCACCAATAAGAATAGTTGTTTATTTTATTATACTACCCACTGCATTTTACTAGCTGTAGCCCAATTAAAATTAGTTAAAAATAGGTAAGATTTTGCACTAGGGCCTTTGTGAAACTTGAAGGGTGCCATAGCTGGATGATATATACAGTACAACGAATCTGATGCATTGAATGTGTGTTACTCAGTAACGTGTTCATTCAAAACACTACTTCCACTTTTGCTAAAGTCAAGCTGAGCTCACAAGGACAGTACTCTCATGTTTGCCTAGGTCTTTACAGGGCATGGTGCAAGTAGGTCATGACCTGTATCTATCATGTCTTTGGAACAAATATTATAAATAAACTTCAGTAATAAGGAGGAAATATAAGCAAGCATCTTCTCTCAGTAATTACGAGGTACAAAAGACTGCACAACGGTGAATATCAGCTAATCAGCTGATGTCTGTAAGATGGTTTGAAGGTTCACAGTTTTTTTAGCCTTGAATATAAGGAGCCAATATCTGAACAGTGTACACATTAGAAAGGATTGCATTAAAACCACTAGTGCCCTGAGTGAGTCATTTCCTATTCAGAAAAGGGTGAACTCACATTAAACTCACAGTGGGAGTATGTAGATTCCCACATCCCTGTAGTTCTTGTATCTTTTCTTTGAAAGGAAAATTAGCTATCTAGTAGACTGTGGATACTGTGGCATGATACTGTTACTTTAAAGAAATATTTTTTCCTGTAATGCTTTTGACAGATTGTCTCTTTGAATTTGGAAGCAACAAGAGGGTCTTAAATGGGTCATTACATGATTCTGATCACACACCTTTCTGTTACTCCTGGTAAGTGCTCAAAACCTGCTATTCTTCTCTTTTCAATAATTTGGGTGATTAAGTACCTCAGTTATCAATGAATGGTAAACTCTTACAGAGGTCTTGTTTAAAAAAGATTTTCTTATGTAGCTACAGAGCAAGGTTCTATCTTTGGATACTCAGTTTTATAGTTTCTGTTGACTTGGTTTAGAATCTTTCTAGAGTTGAGGAGGGGCTGAACTGGGCTGTTGCTTGCAATTTCCAATTTGGTGAAAAATTTTGTTTATAAATTTTGGCAAAAATAGGAGAAACTACCAACTTGACAGAAATCTTTTTGTATAGAATATGCTTGCAGCAAAATGAAAGCAAGACATCATCCCATCTCCCTGCATGGTTTGGCAGTTTATGAAACAACGAAAAGGAAGCTGTGTGTGGCCTGAGCCAGGCCATGCTAAAGAAAGCTCTACAAGCAGGCAGTTACGGTTGGTTTCAACACAAGGAGCCAAATGGCTATTCCCAAGATTAGGCCTCCCATTCATGTTTTAATAAACAAAAACCAAATGAAAATGTCCCAGTTATTAACATTGGAAGAGTTGGCTACTGTGCACATACGGTATATTTCCATTACATTTTAAAATCAATTCATAAAGCTGCAGGCCAACATTCCATAGATGTACTGCTGGCCATGAATGACGTCTGTATTGTGAAATGGGATGGAAAATGCGCTCCTAAATGCACAGTGGACACTTTTTGCTAAATGCTAACAACTGGGACATTTTCATTTGTTTCTACTTATTACAAAAATAAACAAAGTAAACAAAAGGCATGAGTGCAAAGCAAGGGAGTTATTAAAAAGAGCCTTTCACTTAAGTCCTTCTGGCTTAGCCATCTTCCATACAATTTAATTTCTAGTGGGTATTCTCTCAGCTGTTTCCATTTAGTTTTGACTACCAGATGTGAGCATGGGTCCATTCCTTGGCTTAAAGAGACAGCAATGTAGGCAATTAGAGCACTCTCAAATCCTTAAAGCATTGTTTTGCCATTGTAAGAAATATTTTTTCTTTTTTTTTTCTTTTTTCTTTAAATTAAGGCAGTTTTGGGAACATGCTGCCTAGTGAAGAGCAAGATTCATGGATGAAGTAGTCACCTCTTATAGGTGTGAGACAGACATTTCCCTGCATAAATGCTCAACTCGGGCAGTCAGTTTGAAGCCAGTAACCTACAGGGTTTAGGTGTGTAGGAGCTGCTAGTTATATGGGGGCACAACAGTCTGGGGGCTGGAGGAGGGAGAAAATCTGTAATGTATGACCTGACCCTATATTTCCCATAGGGAATAACAGAGGGAGGAGCAGCTTCCTCGCATCTTTATAACTACACACAGCAGCCTGGCCATCAGATTGAACAGACCCTGAACTTTTCAGAGGTTTAAAGTACAAAGGTATTCATTTACAAGGAGATCAAGGCCTCTTGTGAAGCTGTATGGAAGACAGGAATTTAGAATCACAAAGGATTTTCAGATTTCACAATTTGTCCTCATTCACATTTGGAAAGAAACCTAGTTATTTCAAAGGACTGCACGAAAGACAATGAGACTGGTTTGAGGTCAGTCAAAGCATTGTATTACTGTTTTGAGTTTTGTATTATATAATATACTATATATTAAAAACAAATAAAGCAAGAAGTCAGTCTAAAATTAAAACAGCTTGTTCTGGAAAGCTGGAGTGGGAGGCTTTGGCTGTGTCCACATGAGCAAGTCATGCAGCCCAGGAGTGGGTCTGCAGTATGAAGCTGTTGGTGTTGAGGACCTGACATCTGTACTATACACGTTTTCGGGGGTTTTGCTTCACACTAACTTTAGTCTGTTCCCGTGGTTTAAACATCCGTAATTGTTTGGAGTACATTAGCTGTGCTTCTGGAGCACATCTTCCAGTTGAATCTAATCTGAAAGGAATCCAGTTCTCTCGCTCAGAGACCGCTCAGTGATATGAACCGGAGTGTGGTAAGTGGGAACAAACTGGGGATTCATTTCAAAAGTGCACTTGAGAGCTGAATGAACATGCTGAAGTAGACTTTCCCTTTTTCTACCTTTTTAAGGCCAAATTTCAGAAAAGAAGACATTTTTTCCTCCGGCTTTTCAACTCTAACAGAAGTACACTTTCTGACAGAAAGCTGTTGGGAGTTCTTTTTGCCAGCTTTATTTAATGTTTCTCCTTTCACTGGGAAATCAAACAAGAAGCAGACACCCATTTCAATACTCTACCCCACCCCAACCCTATCAAGTGCAGGAAGGCTTCCTCAGGCCTTGAATCGCTCTACAGAAATGTCACCAGATCCTGCTGTATCTGGCAAATGCCCAGGGGAAACATATGGGAAGCATGTGCCGTGACTTGGGGTGGGAGTTATTATTTTCCTAATCACTGCCACAACTGTGCTCTACTTCTTTTTTTTCCTGAAATGCCATTGGATTCAATTTGAACACAAGTGTTACTCCTCCTTGCCCCTCTGCTTCTTGCTTTGGAAACTCTTCCACACAAAGGCTCTTCCTCATTCAGGTGACTTAAAAAGAATATGAACTCGCTGAGAGATTACACCATGTACGAAGCTACACTGTTTTGCACTATGTGTTCCTCATTCCCCCCCCCCCCCC
>Ga0065711_1034452_pt1 | contig 23748 bp, 25 predicted proteins | sample Hoacrofraction12_FD_59098 | JGI IMG/M metagenome (GOLD analysis project Ga0065711, IMG submission 59098) | Hoatzin crop microbial communities from Cojedes, Venezuela - Epithelial fraction 12 v2 (version 2) | ecosystem: Host-associated > Birds > Digestive system > Esophagus > Crop | place...
GAGCCAGAACCAATCGTAATTCAACCGGAAGTCGCAGCTCCAGTCGTCGAGCCAGAGCCAGTCGTGGCACCTGTGGTCGATAACGAGCCAGATTATATCGAGGTTGAAGAAGAGGTCATCGAGCAAATTCCAGCAGTGACTAAGATGGTAGAAGAGACACAGATGGTAGAAGAGGTCGTAAATGAGGAGACAATCGTTTATGACGAGGTTCAAGAGACTGTCACTGAAATGGTAAATAAAGAGGTCGAGGTTGAAGAGGTCGTTGAGGTTCCAGTTGCTGCTGCGGCTGCGCCATCTGATCCGCTTCACAGCCAATATGACGCTAAAATTTTGATCGCTGAAGATAACGAAATCAACCAAAAGCTAATCAAGCACACGCTTAATAGCTTCGGCATGCAGCTTACAATCGTAGGCAACGGTCAGCTCGCACTTGAAGCTAGACAAAAAGAGGATTTTGACCTCGTATTTATGGATATCGCGATGCCTGTAATGGACGGAATTGAAGCGACAAAACAGATCAAATTGTATGAAAACGAAAAAGGCCTAAAACACGTTCCGATCGTCGCAGTTACCGCAAATGCGCTAAAAGGCGATAGAGAGCGATTTATGAGCCAAGGACTTGATGAGTACTGCACAAAACCGATCAAAAAAGATATTTTGGCGGGAATGCTCGATAAATTTATCTCTGAAAAACGCGTTGGCGGCGGTGGCGCTGCTGGTGGCGTAGAGAAAAAGGTCATCAAGAAAAAGGTGATCCAACAAGTCCCACAAAACGTGACAAAATTGGTTAAAAAGCCACGAAAGGTGATTCAACAAAAAGTGGTTCAAAAGCCTGTGACAACCCAAAAAATGGTCGTTGTAGAGCCTGCAAGAACCGAGAGAAAAATTGTCAAAAAGATGGTACCAAACCCAAAAAAGTTAAATAGCAGTCAAGCATTCGTTGCCGCGCAAGCTGCGCCTCAAGCTGCAGTGCAACCACAAGTTGCCCCAGCTCAAGTGCAAACTGCGCCACAAGCAACGCCAGCTCCAGTAAATAGCGCCGCTGGTAAGGATGTCTTGATCTGCAAAAAGAGTATCATTGAAAACAGAATTTTCGGCGGAATTTTGAAAAACAGTTACAATGTCGATATAGCGCGCGATTTCAAGGAATTTATCAACCTATTGAATAGCGAAAACTACAAACTCGCATTGATCGATTACAATGTGGTCGATTTCGATGAGAAGGTGATCGTCAAAGCAATCAGAGATAAAAACCAACGAGCGATTTTGTTCGCAAATCTTGAAACCGACAATATCTCGAATTTGAAAGAGATTTTCACTGAGGTTCTAAACAGCGGAATTAAAAAATCCGAGTTGGAAGTTTTGGTGAAAAAGTATATTTAAGGTGTTGTAGATGCGAAAATTAAACGTTTTGACAGTTGATGACGACTTTGTGAATTTGAAACTCATCGAAGTTATGTTAAAGAAAAACATCGAAATAAACGAGATAATCAAGGCCAAAAACGGCCTTGAAGCTCTCAATGTTTTAGATGAGAGAAAAGATATCGACATCATTTTGCTCGATATTGTAATGCCGATCATGAATGGACTTGAGTTTTTAGATCACTTACAAGTAAGAGAAGAAGCCTCAATCCCGGTAATCGTCCTAACGACCGATGAGACCGCTAAACGCGAGGCATTCAACCGCGGCGCTTACGACTTTTTGACTAAGCCGATTTTTGAGAAAGATTTGACACAAAAAATCCAAGACGCAATCGCGATGTTGGATTAACTTCATACTTATTCGGGAGGCCGTTTGGCCTCCTATTTTAAAACGCAATCTTTTAACGGAATTACCCTTGAAGCGATGTTTTCGTAGCCTTTTTTGGCGATGAAGCTTTGCGTGGCAAATTGGTAGTTAAATGCGCTGGAATTTACCTCCAAATTTCCGCATTTTAGGGTTTTGCCGAGCTCGAATTCGCTGATTATCTTGCTTGTTTTGCTGTTTTGATCCTCATCAAATTTGGCATAATACAAAAGTCCGCCGCCAAGCAGCGCTGTGAGGATTAAAATCACGATTTTAGAGCGCCGGCTTAAAATTTCGCTGCTGATGTAAAGCACAATGAGGACAAAAAGAATGAGACATAAAAAAAGAATGATTCTCAAATTTTACCCCTTAATTGATAGCTAATGTCACCTGCGCCAAGGCCGATTACAAGGTCTTCTGCGAGCTTTCTTTGCACGCCAAAATCATCCTCAAATTCGATCCCATTTTCAGTGCGATAAACGCGCTTTGCAAAAATCGCGTCCTTAAATTCCGCCTTCAAATCGATCTCATTTGGCTCCTCGCCAGCGGCATAAACCGGCAAAATAATAAGCTCATCAACAAGCCCTTTGAAACACTCTTTAAAGCCCGCCAAATTGGCCTTTAGACGCGTGTATCGGTGCGGCTGAAAAATCGCGGTGATTTTCTCCAAACCCAAAAGTTTGGCGTACTCTTTCGCACTCTTTAAAGTGGCCGAAATTTCGGTCGGATGGTGCGCATAATCATCGATTAGAGCGAAATTTTCATTCGCCACCAAAATGTCAAACCTGCGCTTAATGCCGCGGTAATCGCGCAATTTTTCGCGAATTTCTTCTAATCCAATCATCGAATTTGCCGCCAAAATCGCCAAACTAGCGTCGATCGCGATGTGTTCGCCCATTCCGTATGCCTCAAATTTGCCCAAATTCTTGAGATTAAAGCTCGTATACGGCTCGTAATTTCGCAAAACCATCTTTAAATCGGTAATATCGCTGCGTGTGAGCTTCACAAAGTCCATTTTAAGGGAATTCAAAAACTCATCGTCGCTATCAATTATCCTAAATTTCGCGCGCTCCAAAAATCCGCGATACGCCGCATGAAATTTATCCAAATCAAAATCGTAATGCTCCATGTGCTCAGGCTCAGCGTTTGTCACGACCGCTAAATAGGGGTTTGAGTTCAAAAAACTGCTGTCGCTTTCATCCGCCTCAAAAATGATATTTTCGCTCTCGACATATTTCATATTTGAGCCAAATTGCTTCGAAATCGCCCCAATAATCACGCTTCCGTTTAAAAGGCTAGCCAGCATCGCTGACGTGGTGCTTTTGCCATGCGCGCCAGCTACGGCAAATACGCGCTTACCATCCAAAATAAATGGCAGCGCCTCTTTTCTGGATAGGCATTTGATGCCTTTTTTTCGGGCTTCGACGAGTTCGACGTTATTTTCCTTGATCGCGGCTGAATAGACGACAAAATCTGGATCCTCGATCGCGCTTTCGCTGTGCGGGACTGTGATTTTGATGCCAGAATTCCGCAAATTTTCGGTTGTTCCGCTCTCTTTGATGTCTGAGCCGCTGATGATATAATTTTTCTCTTTCAAAAATCTCGCAATCGCTGAAATGCCGATTCCACCGATGCCGATGAAGTGTACTTTTTTCATAAATTTCCTTTTTTACAGACCTTTTATTGTAGCCAAATTTTACACAAAAAAATCAAAAAAATGGCAATTTTCCGCCAAATTTTTGGTATAATCGCGAAAAAAATTTAAGGAAAAATTTATGAGATTTTGGTTTTTATTTTCAATGTTGGTAGCGCTTGCCTGTGGCGACGATTTGGTGCATGAAAAATTTGTTAATCCAGAAAATTGCAACAGCTGCCACCAGGAGCAGTTTAGCGCGTGGAAAACCTCGCTACATGCATTTTCGCACGAAGAAAATAATGAACTTTACGCGCGTGCGGTTGAATTTGCCGCGACTAGAAGTATGCAAAATTACGAAAAAGTCCTAGTCGGTTGCGGCACTTGCCACAATCCAAGGCTGGATGTAAAAGATGTTAATGACGAATATTTGGTCGCCAAAATTTTCTTAGGTGAGTCAAAAGAGACGCAAGAGGTCGATAACGCGCTAAAAGCCTCACACATCAAAAACGGCATCAGCTGCTACGTTTGCCACAATGTTGATAGCATAAAGCCCAAAAATTCGCCAACGGACGTCGGATACAAAATCATCGATTTCATAAAAACCGAAACAATCGTTGGCCCATTTAACGACGCAAATGAGCGCGCCGCATCGTGGCATAGTAGCGAGGCGAGGCCGTTTTTTACGCAAGGAAACGATCTGTGTTTAGTCTGCCACCAAGGCCAGGCAAATTCCAACGCTTTAGCGCTTTACAACACAGGCAGCGAATATGCCCAAAGCCCAAATCACAATCGCCGCTGCGTCGAGTGTCACATGAGCTCGCTCTCAAATACGATTTTAGCGGCCGAAACCGAGCCAGAAAAGGCGATTAACAGAAACACTCGCGAGCACCTTTTTGCGGGCGTTAGAAACAATCCTGAGCTCTTTAAGGGCGCAATTACAGCGACGCTGGATAAAGAAAATTCCACTCTGAACATCAAAAACGAAATTCCACACGACCTTCCAAGTGGCTTTAGTGGCCGCAGTATGGTGATGAGCGTGATTTATGATAATGGCTCGCAGCAGTCGTTTGAGCTGCGCGCGAAATTTGTGGATAAAGAGAATTCCGATACTTTGGCGTATGTAGCGGAGCGGCTGGTGAGTGATACGCGTCTTTTAGGTGGCGAGGAGCGTAAATTTGAGCTGGAAATCCCAAATAACGCCAAAAAGATAACGGTCAAGATTGTCTATTACGTTTTGGATCCAAATTTGCAAGCGATTTTGCAGCTAAAAGATGAGAAATTTACGAAAGCGTATGAGGTCTTTAACGAGGAAATTGAGCTTTAAAAGTGAAATTCAAAGCCCAAATTTGGGCTTTGAATTAGAGTTTGACGCCTGATTTCATGAATTTCTCCACTTCAGGGCGAGTGGTAATCATATCGCAGAATGGATCTGCGTTTTTAATCGGCTTAAATTCGAGATAGGTTTCGATTTTGGTCTTTGGCTTCTCAGCAGGCTGTCCTTTTGCGTTTTTAGCATTTTTAGCGTTTTTGGAGTTAGAATTTGTCTTTGCATTTTTAGTATCATTTTTTGCATTTTTAGCGTTTTTAGCATTTTTGCCTTTTTTTGCGTTTTTATCCTGTGGTTGGATTGTGATTGTTTTTTCCTTCACGCTGATTGTAAGGCAAGGAATGAACTGCTCTTTGATTACTGGGCCGTATTGCGTTGATTGTTTTGTGCTTAAAATTTTATTCGGATTGTCGAAATTTCGCACCCAAGTCATATCTGAAATTACGACCAAACGCCCGCGCGAGCCGTAATATTGCTTGACATCTTTGACAAACTGCTCCAATTCACTTGCTGCTTGTATCGCCAGCGCTTCGTTTTTAGCACCTCCAAGCATCGGCAAGACAATAACATAAAACACAATACCAATAATTATGAATAAAATTAATTTTGGCGTACTCATACAAATTCCTTTCTGATCTGTTCGATCAAATCATCCATCTCTCTGGTTTGCCTGCTGTTTTCGTAGCACTTTTGAATGAAAGCCGTCAGAAGCACTTTTGCGTCTAACGCTCTGCCACCTTGCAAAAGCGGCTCCAATTCGCTCTCCACGATCTCTGCAAGCTCATCGTCCAAATTTACCTTATAAGGTTTGCCGATGCTCCGCGAGGTGATGATGATTTCGAGTTCTTTCATTATTTCAAAATATCTTCAATCTCTTTTAAAAGCTCGTTTTCTGTGATGTTTTTGAGCTCCATATTGTCCTCAAGGCTCGTTAGCTGCATAGTTACAGTTTCGTTTTGCGCCTTTAACTGCGCATTTTCGGCTCTTAGCACCTCGACTTCAGCCTTTAACTCCTTAAATTTCTCTATCAATTCAGCAATTTTCTCGCTTAAATTTGATGTTTGATTTGCCATAGTTATTCCTTAAAAATTTGATATAATTGCAGATTTTATCATAACTAACTTTAAAAATAAAGGATAAATTTGAGCAAATTTGAGCTAAATTCCAAATTTAAGCCGAGCGATGACCAAAAAAAGGCGATTGAAGGGATTGTAAAATCGATAAAAAACGGCTCCAAATTTCAGACACTTTTGGGTGTGACTGGCAGCGGAAAGACTTTTACGATGGCAAATATCATCAAAAAATTGGGAATTCCAACGCTCATAATGACGCACAATAAAACTCTCGCGGCGCAGCTGTATAGCGAATTTAAGGGATTTTTCCCGAAAAATCACGTCGAATATTTCATTTCGTATTACGATTATTATCAGCCAGAGGCCTATATTCCGCGGCGCGACCTATTTATCGAGAAAGATAGCGCCATAAATGACGAGTTGGAGCGTTTGCGGCTTTCGGCGACAGCGTCGCTTTTGAGTTTTGATGATGTGGTCACGATCGCCTCCGTTTCGGCGAATTACGGACTTGGAAATCCGTCTGAGTACCAAGGAATGGTGCAAATTTTGCAATTAAACGATCAAATTTCCCAAAAGAAGCTGCTTTCGCGTTTAGTCGATATGGGATATAAGCGAAATGATGCATTTTTTGACCGCGGCGAATTCCGCGTAAATGGCGATACGATCGACATTTATCCGTCATATTTTAACGAAGAGTTCATCCGTGTGGAGTTTTTCGGCGATGAGATTGACGCGATCTCCAAATTTGCGGCACTTGAAAATAAGCGAGTTGCGAATTTGAATAAATTTATACTTTACGCCACAAGCCAATTTATCGTCGGCGAAAATCGCTTGAAAGAGGCAATTAAAGGGATTGAAGAGGAGCTTGAAGAGCGGCTTAAATTTTATAAAGACGCGGACCGAATGGTCGAATTTCAGCGCCTAAAGCAAAGAGTGGAATTTGACCTTGAGATGATCGCTTCGACTGGCGTTTGCAAGGGCATCGAAAACTACGCGCGCTATCTAACCGGCCTGCCAGCGGGCGCTACGCCGTATTCGCTTTTTGATTATTATGAGATTAAAAATAGCGATTATTTGGTCATTGTCGATGAAAGTCACGTGAGTTTGCCCCAATTTAGGGGCATGTTTGCTGGAGATAGAAGCCGCAAAGAGGTGCTAGTCGAGTACGGATTTCGCTTGCCAAGCGCGCTAGATAACCGCCCGCTGATGTTTGATGAATTTTTGGCGAAAAACGGCAAATTTCTTTTTGTCTCAGCGACGCCAAATGAGCTAGAATTGGGGCTTTCAAAAGATGCTGTGTTTCATCAAATTTTACGTCCCACTGGGCTGCTTGACCCTGAAATTATCATTCAAGATAGCGATAATCAGGTCGAAATCCTCCATGACATGGCGAAGGCGGTAATCGCACGAAATGAACGCGTTTTGGTGACGGTGCTGACCAAAAAAATGGCTGAGAGTTTAACTGAATATTATCTCGAGCTCGGAATCAAAGTCAAATACATGCACTCGGACATCGATGCAATCGAGCGAAACGAGCTGATTCGTGGGCTTAGGCTGGGGGAATTTGACATGCTAATTGGCATAAATTTGCTGCGCGAGGGCCTAGATTTGCCAGAAGTGAGCCTTATTGCCATCATGGATGCCGATAAGGAGGGCTTTTTGCGCTCTACTACGAGTCTCATTCAGACCATGGGGCGCGCCGCCAGAAACGAACACGGCCGCGTGGTGATGTTTTGCAAAAAGATCACAAAATCGATGCAAGAGGCCATCGATACGACAAATTCGCGCCGCAAGTATCAAGACGAATATAATCAAAAGCACTCTATCACGCCAAAATCCGTGAGCAGAAACCTCGAAGATAGCCTAAAAATCGACGACGCTGAGGTTTATCAAATCGCCAAAAAAAGCGAAAAAATGCCAGCTGCTGAGCGCGCAAAAATCATCAAAGAGCTAAGGCGCGAGATGCTAAAAGCGGCCGAAATGCTCGAATTTGAGAAGGCTGCGAGCCTGCGCGATGAGATCGCAAAGCTAAAAAAACTCTAGCTTTTCTCCTCAATTTCGGGATTTCCGAAGAATTTCTCGAGCGTTTTTAAATTTGAGCTCTCTTGATCGGCGACCAAATTTTGGGATTTGCCGAGCTCAATCATAAGCTCAATGCCGTTATTTTCGGGCTTTTTTTCTTGTGGCACGGCCAAATTCACCAATTTATCGACCGCGCTTAAATTTTCACGGTTTTTTTTTACAGAGTCTCGGTTTTGCTCGATTTTAATTTTCGCATCACTGCCGTAAATTTGGCGCAAAACCTGCATAATGCCCTTTGACGCGCTTCGCAAAATCTCGCGGCTCTCATCCTTGGCGTTGGAGATTAGGCTCAAAATTCCATCCTCAAATTTGAGAAATTCCACGTCATTTTTAAAGCACTCGCCAAGCTCAAAATCTCGCTCATAAAGGGCGCTCAAAAAGCGCGAATATTGCGGATTTTGCGCGGCATTTTGGGCCGCTTTTTCCTTCGCTTTTTGCTCCAAAATTTCATCTATCGGCGGAAATTTTGGCTTTTGGGATGCGATTTTTTGTGCAGGAATTGACGATTCTTGCGGATTTTTAGGAGTTTCGTGAATTTCAGGAGTGTAAATTTCAGAAATTTCACTCTTCTCTTTTGGCAGAGCGCTAGCCTTCGCGCTTTCGATTATATCGTCAATGTCGCTCGCACTTACGGCTTCAGTCATCAGAAAAATGGTCATCGCGATCGTAAAACCATTGTCCGAGCTCGAAAGTAGCATGGTTTTTGCCTCGCTAATAATGCGGAAAAATCGCTCAAATTCGAGCACGCTAAAGCGCTTATCGCGGTTTAGAAATTTCTCTTTCAAATTTGCGATAAGTTCGTCCAAAATCGTTCCGGCATCGTAATTTTCGAGCTCTTTGATGATCTCGATTGCCGCGTCGGTGTCTTTTTTGATTACGATTTGCAAAATTTCATCGATTTTATTGGGATCAAGCATTCCGAGCATGCTTGCTACGGCATTTTGCGTGAGATTTTGCTTTGAATAGATTATGCCTTGTTCTAAAAGCGTAATCGTGTCGCGAAGCGAGCCAGAGCCGCTACGAGCGAGAATTTCAAGCGCGCCAAGCTCATAAGGAACTTGCTCATTTTTTAAAATATACTCTAGATGAGCGATAATTTGGGACTTTACGATCGGTTTAAAGCGAAAGTGCTGCGTGCGCGAAAGCACGGTCGCAGGCAGTTTCAACGGATCTGTCGTCGCAAGGATAAATTTCACATACGCTGGCGGCTCTTCAAGCGTCTTAAGAAGGGCGTTGAATGCCTCTTTTGTGAGCATGTGCACCTCGTCAATTATGAAAACTTTAAATTTCGCACTCGTCGGCGCATAGCGACTCTGCTCGATTAATTCGCGCACATCGTCGATTTTACGGTGGCTCGCGGCATCTAGCTCGATAATATCGATATGGCGGTTCTCATTCGCCATTTTGCAATTTTCGCAGACGTCGCACGGCGTGGAATTTGGCCCATTTTGGCAGATTAGAGCCTTTGCGAAAATGCGCGCTGTAGAGGTCTTGCCGCTGCCTCTTAAGCCACTAAAAAGATACGCATGCCCCAAACGACCGCTGTCAAGCGCATTTGAAAGCGAGCGAGAGACCATCTCTTGGCCAACCAACTGCGAAAACTGCCTCGGGCGATATTTTAGAGCGAGCGCTTGCATTAGTTGATCCCAAATTTCACTTTGACGCGCGAATTTATCGTGATTAGGCCAGTGTTGATGTTTGCGCTTTTGACATCTGAGGCCTCCAAAATTTGCGCGTTGTTGCTGTCTTCGATTTCGTCGATTTCAATCGCTTCGCAAAGCTCGGCATTTAGGGAATTTGCCATCACTTTTGCCTTATTTGCGGCGTTTATTATGGCTTGAATTCGGACCGAATTCCGCTCATCTTCGATTTGTGAATTTATGAAATTTATGCTGATTTCGCTGATTCCGCCGATTGTGACCAAATTTGAGACGAAATCTGCGTAATTTTCCAAATTTTTAAGCGTCACGTCATAGTAGCGATAGCCTATATATGTGGTTTTCGAGAGCAAACCGCCCTCTTTTTTCATGTCGATTCCGAAGCTTAAAATTTTATAATCTTTGCTCGAAATTCCATTTTCATTGAAAAATTCATCGACCTTTTTTGCGAGGCTGTTGTTTGTTTTTTTTGCATCGCTTGAGGTCATCGCTTCGGATTTTATGCCGAAATTTACGCGCGCGACGTCTGGCGGGACGCTTAAATTCGCGCTGCCATGCACGATTACGAATTTATCCAAACTTTTGCACTTTGGAAGATCTAATTTTTGAATTTCCGCCGCAGGAATGCTGGAATTTGCTTCAGTCAAATTCCCGTCCGCAAACGCAAAAACCGCCAAAAAAGCCGATAAAATCAGTTTTTTCATCATTTTCCCTTATTCGTTCATTACAGATAGCAACTCTTCGTTGTTTTTGGTTTTTAACATCTTTGAATACATGAATTTTAGGCCTTCGACGTCCTCCATGTTTGTCATGACGGAGCGAATGAGCCAAATTTTTTGCAAATCGGTCGGAGTTTGGAGCAGCTCCTCTTTGCGAGTGCCGGATTTTAGGACATTTACGGCTGGATAAATCCTGCGGTCAGCGATCGCGCGATCGAGGATAATATCGCTATTTCCGGTGCCTTTAAACTCCTCAAAAATCACTTCATCCATTCTTGAACCAGTCTCAATTAGCGCTGTAGCGATGATCGTAAGACTGCCGCCGTGCTCGATATTTCGCGCCGCACCAAAAAAACGCTTTGGCTTATGAAGCGCGTTTGCATCCACGCCGCCGCTTAGGACTTTGCCGCTGCTTGGCGTGACTGTGTTGTAAGCGCGCGCTAAGCGAGTGATGCTATCGAGCAAAATCACCACGTCTTGGCCCATTTCTACGGCTCTTTTTGCCTTTTCGATGACTAGTTCGGCAACTCTTGTGTGATTTAGCGCTGGCTGATCAAAAGTCGAGCTAAAGACCTCGCCGCGGACAGATCGCTGCATATCGGTCACCTCTTCAGGACGCTCGTCGATTAAAAGCACCAAAAGTTCCACTTCTGGGTGATTTCGTGTGATTCCATGTGCGAGTTCCTTCATGAGTTCGGTCTTTCCAGCTCTTGGAGGTGCGACAATCAGCGCACGTTGGCCTTTTCCAATCGGTGTGAATAGATCCAAAATTCGCCCAGTTAGCTTCATCGGATCGTATTCGAGTTTTAGTTTTTCAGTTGGAAAAAGCGGAGTGAGATTATCAAAAAGTGGCCTTTCTTTCGCCTCTGCGATCGATTTATAGTTAATCGCTTCAATCTTTAAAAGCGCGTAATACTTCTCTTGATCCTTTGGTTCGCGCACTTGGCCAGTGACGATATCGCCCACACGAAGGGCAAATTTGCGAATTTGAGAGAGGCTAACGTAAGCGTCATTTATGCTGTCGCTGAAATTTCCATCAATTCCGCGCAAGAATCCATACCCCTCATTCGTCACCTCTAAAATGCCCGTAAATAGGATATAACCGCCCTGTTTCGTCTGATTTTTCAAAATCTCAAAAACAAGCTCCTGACGCCTAAATTCGCGCGGATTTTCCACGCCCAATTCTGCGGCGATTTTAACCAAACTATCCAAATCAAGGGCTCTTAAATCTTCAATTTTATATCCATCGACTGGGATGTGCGTTCTAGCGTGCTTTTTTGCAGCTGAGTTACCGTTATTGTTGTTTTCCATTGGTCCTCTTTAAGAAAATTTGCAAGTAAATTCAATATTGAAGTGTCGTTATTTTATTTAAATTTCGCTTTTGTGTCAAGAATAGAGAGAAAATTTTGTTATAATCTGCGCAAAAATTTGTAGGAAAGATATGAAATTTAAGTGCGAGCACTGTCGGCTCAAATTTGACGAAACGCAATTAATCGAAGAAAACGGGCACAAATTCTGCTGCAATGGCTGTAAGCAGGTCTTTTTCTTGCTTCAAGATGCAGGACTTGGGGAATTTTACTCCAAACTTGGTGCGAACACTTTAAATCCCGTAAATTCGGCCCAAAAGCCGCAAAATTCGGACAATATTTACAAAAATTACGTCAAAAAAACCGCCGACGGATTTAACGAAATTTTCGTTGTAATCGAGGGAATTCACTGCTCGGCTTGCGTCTGGCTCAATGAGCGCGTGCTTTCGAATGCAAAAGGCGTCATCGAAGCCGCAATTAACGGCACTACGAACAAAGCAAAAATCGTTTGGGACGAGAGCGAAATTTCTCTTTCTGAAATTTTTGAATTAATCCGCAGCATCGGCTACGAGCCGTTTCCGTATGATAAAAACCGCTCAGAAGAGCGAAATAACGCGCGCCGGCGCGATTTTTACACGAAACTTTTGGTCGGTCTTTTTGCGACGATGAACATCATGTGGATCGCGATTGCGCTTTATGGCGGCTATTTTAGCGGGATTGATGCGAAAACCAAAGACATCATGCACTTTGCTGAATTTGTCCTTGCAACGCCGGTTTTGTTTTTCACGGGAAGCGAATTTTTCGCAGGTGCTAAGCGTGCGATTAAGACGCGTGCCCCAAATATGGAGCTTTTGGTCTGCGCTGGCGCGACGCTAACCTATTTTTATTCGGTGTATGCGATGTTTGCGCGCAGTGGTGAGACCTATTTTGAGTCGGTTTGTATGATAATTACGTTCGTTTTTATCGGCAAATATCTCGAGGTTTTGACCAGAAAAAGGGCATCTGACACGCTCGATAGTTTGTCAAATTTCATCCTAAATGATATTCAGGTGAAAAATGGCGAAATTTACGAATTTAAAAATCCCAAAGATGTCCAAATTTCGGACATTATCTTGGTAAATTCGGGCGAAAAAGTCCTAATTGACGGCGTTGTGCGAGCAGGCGAGGGGAGTTTTGACTACTCTGGAATTAGCGGCGAAAGTTTGCCGGTTTTGCGCGAAAAGGGCGATAAAATCAGCTCTGGCGCGGTCTGCATCGACGGCAAAATCGAATACGAAGCGAGCAGCGATTTTGAGAATTCGTTTCTCAATAAAATCATAAATTTGCTCGAAAATGCCTCGCTAAAAAAGCCAAATATCGAGAAAATCGCCAATCAAATTTCGGGCCGATTTTCGCTCACGATTTTGCTCATCGCGCTTGCGGTGTTCGCATTTTGGGCATTTCGGACCGATTTTGAGCGCGCGCTTGTGGTCGCGGTTTCAGTCGTCGTAATTGCCTGCCCGTGCGCGCTTGGCCTTGCTACGCCGGTCGCAACGCTCGTTGGATTGGGCGTTGGGCTAAAAAATAAGATAATTTTCAAAGAGGCAAAAATCATTGAAACGCTCGCAAAGTGCGATTGTGTGGTGTTTGACAAGACTGGAACGCTGACAAAATCAAATTTAAAAGTGGTAAAAAGTGAGAAATTTGCCGAATTTGACGAGAATTTGCTTCTAAATTTGCTCAAAAGTTCCAATCACATCGTCTCTCGCGCGGTTTTTGATGCTTGCGGGGGCGAATTTAAGGCGCTAAATTTGCAAAATCTAAAAAATATCCAAGCAAAGGGCGTGGAAGCGCGATTTTGTGGGCAAATTCTGCGTGGCGGGAGCGCGAAATTTATGCAAGAAAATGGCATAAAGTGTGAAAATAGCGAATTTACGCACTACTTTTTCGCGATCGATGACCAAATTTGCGCGAAATTTGAGCTCGAAGATGAGCTTAAATTTGACGCGAAACCTTGCATAGACGCGATAAAATCGATGAAAATGGAGGTTTTTTTATTAAGCGGCGATAATGAAAATGTGACGAAAAAAATCGCAAATGAGCTTGGAATTGCCGAATTTAGGGCGAATTTTTTGCCAGATGAAAAGGCGAAATTTATCGAAAATTTGCGCGCGCAGGGTAAAAAAATCATAATGATTGGCGATGGAATCAATGATAGTGTGGCTCTAAGCGTCGCTGATGTGGGCGTTTCGATGGGAAGCGGCGCGGACGTGAGCGTGAATAAAAGCGACGTCGTATTGCTAGGAGATGACCTAAATTCGCTACTTTTGGCGCTAAAAATCTCCAAAACCACGCTAAAATCGGTAAAAGAAAATTTGGCATTTTCGCTAATTTACAACGCCGTGACGATTCCGTTTGCCGCCGCTGGCTTTGTGATACCGCTATTTGCGGCACTTTCGATGAGTCTCAGTTCGGTAATTGTGGTGCTAAATTCGCTTCGAATTCGAACGAAATTTAAAGGAAAAATATGAGCGGAATTATTGCGATGATGATTTTAGTGTCCCTAACTTTGGGCATTATTACGCTGTTTGGGCTGATTTGGGGAATTAAGACGAAGCAGTTTGACGACTATTCGCGGTTTTTGGATGGGACGAAATTTGATAGCGAGGATGCACTAAATGACGCGTACAAGATGGAGCAAAAGCGCAAGAATGCCCAAAAGAAGCGCAAAAGCGAAGATGAAGGATATCGTCCGCCGGATTAAATTTGATTAAATTTGGTTAAATTTGAAGTGGAATTTGCCCCAAATTTGGGGCAAATTTGATTATAAACTCTCGATGTAGTCGGCTAAAACTTTTAAATGTTCGTCTGTAAGGCCGTTTAATTGGCCAGTCATGGTTGATTTTAGTTTGCCACCCTCGCCAGCTTGGTAACCTTTGAGGCTTTCGATTGTTTTATCAGCCGGCCAGCCTTTGATGACTGCGCTTGCGTTCATCGCCGCTTTTTCGGCATTTGCGCCGTGGCAGACTTTGCATTTGATGTTCCAATATTGTTGCACAGTTTTGCCGTTAAAAATCGGCTCGTCGCTCACTTTGATCTCTTTTTTCACCTCAGCTAGCTTTGTTGCGTTGTCTGCGGCCTCTTTTACCTCATCTGCAGATTCTGCGGCGACCTTTTCAACGGCGGCATCTGCGCTTTTTGCGGCTTCAGTTTTTGCCTCTTCTGCGGCTTTTGCGGCAGCTTCTTCAGCTGCTTTTGCCTCAGCCTCGGCTTTTGCTTTAGCTTCTGCCTCTGCCTTTGCTTTAGCTTCCTCAGCGGCTTTTGCTTCGGCTTCAGCTTTTGCTTTTGCCTCAGCTTCAGCCTTTGCAGCCGCTTCTTCAGCAGCCTTTGCCTCTTCGGCTGCTTTTGCAGCTACGGCTTCCTCAGCGGCTTTTGCTTCGGCTTCTGCTTTAGCTTTTGCCTCAGCTTCGGCCTTTGCAGCTTCATCAGCTGCAGCTTTTGCCTCTTCGGCGCCCTTATCTGTGGCAACTGTAGTTGGTTCAGCGGCAGGAGCGGCGACGTCGCCTGCTAAATTTTCTACAGCCTCAGCAGTCGCGTTCGCTTCCTCTTTTACGGCCTCGGCAGTCGCATTTGCATCAGCGGCGACTTCAGCTGCGGCTTTTGCTGCCTCAGCTTCAGCCTCTTTTGCGCCGTCAGTTGCAGCCTCGACCTTTTTTGCTGCGCCCTCTACGAATGTATCGACGTCTGAATTTAGCTTTTTGACGTTCTCTTTTTCTTTGCTATCATCGCCGCAACCAGCCAAAAATAGGCAGGTAGCGAGTGAGCAAATCGCCAATTTTACAAATTTAGTCATCTCTTTTCCTTAAATTTATTGAGCTGCCTTCTCTGCGGCCTCTTTTACCTCAGCTGCGGCCTCACCAGCTACTTTTTCAACCGCATCTGCTGCGCTTTTTGCAGCTTCGCTTGTCGCTTCGCCTGCAGCCTCGACAGCCTCAGTTGTAGCTTCGCTTGCGGCTTTTTCAGCATTTTCTACGGTTTTAGCAGCTTCAGTTGTCGCAGCTTCTGCTTCGCCGGTTAGTTTCTCAACTGCGGCTTCTGCGCTTTTTGCGGCCTCAGTTGCAGTCTCGCTAACTGCCTCAACTGCCTCGCTAGCGGCCTCTTTTACCGCCTCAGTTGCGTTGTTTGCAGCCTCAACTGTAGCATCAACTGCCTTCTCGGCGGCTTCTGCTGCATTTTGTGCAGTTTCACTAACTGCCTCTTTTGCCTCAGCTGCGACCTCTTTGGTGCCTTCTTTTGCGTCTTTTACGAATGTATCGACTTTTGAGTTAAGCTCTTTTACGTTTGCTTTCTCTTTGTCACCATTTCCGCAACCCGCCAAAAGTAGGCAAGCTGCAACTGAACATACTGCTAATTTCAAAAATTTCATTTTAAATTCCTTCTCTTAAATTTGTTATTTTAATTTTCTGCCAAGGCGCTCCATGCCTTTGCAGCCTTCTTTGTTGTTGTGCCAGCAAGCTGATCTGTAGCGCTCGTATGCGGTCGCCAAATTTGCTTGCGCGCCTTCGCCTCTTTCAAACATATTTGCCTCTTTTACGCAGGATGGAACGTGGTTAAATTTCGCACAGTTCGTATCATACGCTAAAATCGCAGATGCGTAATCGCCGCTTGAATAGTATCCATCGGCTAAGCGTTTGCAGCTGGCTGGATCGGTGCAGGCACTCTCTGAAAATGAGCTCGCGCCATTGACTGTGTTGTCATAAGTCATCGCGCTATCGACTTGGACAGCGTGTGGATCGCGTTTTGGACCGCGCGGAGATTTGTCAGCGCAGCCAACGAAGCCCAAAATGCAAGCAAGTAATAAAAGCTTGAATTTCATAATTTTACTCCTAAAATCTGCCTATAATGTAATAGGTGTCTTTGTTTGGGACTTTTTCGAGTTTGAGTCTATATTTGTCCGACCACTCAAAAACAATATCCATAACGGCTTTTTTGCCAGCCACTGTTGGCGATTCGTTTTTGATTTTGAAGTAGTCGTAAGAATTTGACATCGCGATAAATGCGCCAAAACTTTGCAATTTGTCGTTTAGTAAAACGATCTTCTCAAGCTCGTTTGGCTCGAAATCACACTTGCTCAAAATTCCTCTTAACTGCGCTCTCGTAGCGTCCGTCACTCCTAGCTTTAAAGCTACCAAAATTCCCTCTTCGTTCATATATTTTCCTTTCTTTAATTAGATTGTGTTATTAATACACCTTCAATTATTTTTTTAATGTCGCCATCAAGTATCGCATCGACCTGTGAATAGGCGATGTTTGAGCGATTGTCCTTGACCTGGCGGAACGGAAACAGCACATAAGTGCGAATTTGATGTCCCCAGCCGATGTCGGCTTTTTCTATTTTATCATTTTCTTCGTTTTGTTTCATCAATTCATACTCATAAAGCCGCGATTTTAGCATTTTCATCGCAGTCGCTTTATTTTTGTGCTGACTTCTATCATTTTGACATTGTACCACAATATTTGTCGGAATGTGTGTAATTCTTACCGCGCTTTCGGTTTTATTGATGTGCTGACCACCTGCGCCGCTAGCGCGGTAAGTGTCGATTCGCAAATCATTTTCGTCAATTTCAATCACAATATCGTCGTCGATTTCTGGGCTTACCATCACGCTTGCAAAGCTCGTATGACGTCTGCCAGCGCTATCAAATGGGCTAACGCGAATTAATCTATGAATTCCATTTTCAGCCTTTAAATACCCAAACGCATTTTCGCCTTTAACGATAAAGCTAACCTCCTTTAATCCAGCCTCGTCGCCCTCTTGGAAGTATAAAGTCTCGGTCTTAAATCCCTCACGCTCGCTAAATCGCAAATACATCCGATAAAGCATACTCGCCCAATCGTCGCTCTCAGTCCCACCCGCGCCTGGATGAATCGTAACAATCGCGTTTTTGCCGTCATCTTTGCCATTTAGCATCATCGCGATTTCCAAATTTGTGACCGTCTCTTCCAAATTTGGCGCGTCCGCATAAACTGACTCGATCGTCTCAAGGTCATTTTCGCCAACTGCCAAATCATAAAGATCCTTCGCGTCATTTACCGCATTTTGCGCAGTTATGAAGCGATCCAAAATTTGAGAAATTTTCGTCTTTTCGCGGTTTGTTTCGCTCGCTTTTTTGACATCTTTCCAAAATTCCGCATCATTCTCAAGCGCCGAAATTTCGGTCAGTCGCGCGCGAATTTGAGCAGGTTTAACAATAGACGAAATGTTTTGAATTTTGTCTTCAAGAGTTTTTAGAAGTTTTGTGTATTCGTAATTGTCCAAATTCTGCCCTTTTTTAAAATTTTTGCGTATTTTACCAAAAAAGAGATAAAGTTACATTAAAAAAGTTCAGATATAATTCGCCAAATTTCAACAAATAGGAATTAAAATGCAAATTATTCGAAAAGTTGATGAGTTGGTCGAATTTGCCAAATCAATCAATAAAACAATCGGTTATGTCCCTACAATGGGCGCATTACACAATGGTCACATCTCGCTAATTAAGCGCTCTGTGGAGGAGAATGAATGCACGATCGTTTCGATTTTCGTCAATCCTACGCAGTTTTTGCCGGGCGAAGATCTGGAAAAATATCCAAAAAACGAAGCGGGCGATACTAAAATTTGCGAAATGTGCGGCGTGGATGCGATTTTTTTGCCTGACGCGAACGAAATTTACGGCAGTTTTGAGCCGCTGATTACTGCGCCGGCTGAACTTTCGGGCAAACTAGAAGGTGCGACTAGGCCAGGGCATTTTGACGGCGTTTTAAGAGTGCTGAATAAATTTTTTAATATGATTAAGCCAAACCGCGCGTATTTCGGCAAAAAAGACGCTCAACAGCTCGCAATCGTCCAAAATATGGTCAAGAATTTCTTTTTAGGCGTGGAAATTGTCCCTTGCGAAATAGTCCGCGAGGCCGATGGTTTGGCGATGAGCTCAAGAAATTCATATCTTGATGATGAAGATAAAATGCTAGCTCTAAAACTCTCTCGCGCGCTACTAAATGCCGGAAATATGGTCAAAGCAGGCACAAAAGACTGCGCCGAAATCAAGAAAAAAATGCTCGAAATTTTAGAGCCTTTAAATGTCGATTACGTGGCGTTTGTCGATCGTAAATTTAACGAAATTGATAAAATTTTGCTTGATGACACGATTATTTTGGTCGCCGCATACGTGGGCAAAACGCGATTAATCGATAATTTGTGGCTTTAAAATGGCAAAACTTCACCTAATTTCCCTAGGATGCAACAAAAATTTAGTCGATAGCGAAATCATGCTAGGCCGCTTAAATTCTTACGAAATCGTGCCAGAGCCCGATGGCGCGGACGTTATCATCGTAAATACCTGCGGCTTTATTCAAAGCGCCAAAGAAGAGAGCGTGGCGACCATTTTGGAGATGGCGAAATTTAAGAAAAAAGATGGAATTTTGGCTGTCACTGGATGCTTAAGCGAGCGATATCGCGACGAATTGCAACGGGAGCTGCCTGAAGTGGATATTTTTACCGGCGTTGGCGATTATAACCGCATCGATGAGCTGATTTTGAAAAAACAGAGCGCATTTTCGCCTGAGACTTACCTTCAAAAGGACGATGTGCGCGTGATAACTGGCTCAAATTACCACGCTTACGTCAAGCTCTCCGAAGGATGCAATCAAAGATGCAGTTTTTGCGCGATTCCAACATTTAAAGGCAAGCTAAAGAGCCGAAATTTGGACGATATTGCAAATGAGGTTGAGAATTTGGTGCGGCGCGGATTTTACGATTTTAGCTTTATTTCGCAGGATAGCAGCAGTTTTGGGCTCGATCTTGGTTTGAAAGATGGCCTAATTTCGCTTATTGAGCGCATTGAAAAGATTGACGGCGTCAAATTTGCGCGGATTTTGTATCTCTATCCGAGCACGACGTCGAATTTGCTGGTGCAACGGATTATCGATTCTAAGGTGTTTTTGAACTATTTTGATATGCCAATTCAGCATATTAGCGACGATATGTTAAAGATTATGCGTCGCGGTGCCGGTAAAAAGCGGATTTTAGAGCTTCTAAATTTAATGCGCAGTGCGCCGAATTCGTTTTTAAGAAGCGGCTTTATTGTGGGGCACCCAGGCGAAAGTGAAGCCGATTTTAGCGAGCTTTGCGCGTTTTTGGAGGAGTTTAAATTTGACCGCGTTTCGGTTTTTGCCTACTCAAAAGAGGAGGACACTCTAAGTTACGAAATGGCGCAAATCCCCACACGAACGAAATCCAAGCGTATAAATTTGATTGAAAAAATCACGACCGCAAATTTGCAAAATGCCCTAAAAAACGAGGTTGGGCGCGAAATTTTGTGCGAAATCGACGGAATTAGCAGCGAAGGCGAGATGTTTTTTGGCGCGAAAAATGTGCTTTGGGATAAGGATATCGACGGCGAAATTCTCATAAACGATAGCGCCGTAAAGTCCGTTGAAATGGGCAAAATCTACACCTGTAAAATCACGGGAATTTCAGGAGATAAGCTAATTGCCGAGATTATTAGATAGCGAAGTTTTGGGCTTTTTGCGCGGCAAGCGCCTTCTTTTGGCATTTTCTCACGGCGTCGATAGCACGGCGCTTTTTTACCTGCTAAATTCCCAAAATTTGGACTTCGCACTCGCATTTGTCAATTACAACACGCGCGAAAACTCATCTCTCGAGGAAAAAAGCGCGCGCGAATTGGCAAAGAAATTTAATAAAAAAATTTTCGTAAAATCGCTTGAATTTGACCTAAATTCAGGCGATTTCGAGCGGCGTGCACGGGAGGCGAGGTATGAATTTTTTAAGCAAATTTGCACCGAATTTGGGTATGAAATTTTACTCACCGCGCACCAATTAAACGACCTTTTCGAGTGGTTTTTGATGAGATTTTCCAAAGGCGCTGGGCTTTGCAATCTAATCGGAATGCGTAAAATTGACGATTTTGGCGAGTTTAAGATCGCGCGACCGCTGCTTTTTACGCCCAAATTTGAGCTTGAAAATTATCTGAAATCCCAAAAAATCGAATATTTCGAGGATGCGTCGAATTTCGATACGAAATTTGAGCGAAACCGCGTTAGAATGGAATTTGGAAACAAATTTATTCACGATTATTCCCATGGAATCGCAAAAAGCTTTGAATTTTTGATGCGCGATTATGAGGCGTTGCTCGATTTTTTGATTTATGAAAATCGAGGCTTTTACTTGCTCGAAAAGCGCAAAGGATGGGAAAATGCGGCGGATAAAATCATGAAAAAATTTGGCACGGTTTTGAGCCAAAATGAGCGAAGAAAACTGGAAAAAAGCTGCGTGATAAATGGAATTTGCGTCGCGCAAAATGAGAAATTTATCTTTATTCATGCACGTTCTCAGGCAGTTTTGCCAAAAAAATTTAAAGAATTTTGCCGAATAAACGACATTCCAGCGAAATCTCGGCCATTTTTGTACCAAAATATGGATATTTTGCGCGATTTATGCGAGCTTAAAATTTGCGGTAATATTACTTCTTAAAAATTAATATTAAATTTGGCTTTTTTTGTGTAAAATTATGCTTCAAATTTTATCACTAAAGGAAAATTTATGAGAATCAAAACCCTTCTTTTGGCGCTTTCTTGCACATTTTTGTATGGGCATTTTGGAATGGTAATTCCCAGCGATTCGAGCGTTGAAAACAGCGGAAATTTGGCACTTGAGTTTAAATTTGGTCATCCGTTTGAAAATGAAATTATGAATTTAAGCCGCCCAAATGAGGCTGCAGTCGTCAAAAATAGCGAAAAAATCGCGCTTTTGGATAAATTGCAAGAGAAAAAAGAGGGCGAAAATGCCTATTTTTCGCTTGATTTTGAGATTTCAGAGCCGAGTGTTTATCACTTTTTTATGGATCCAAAGCCATATTTCGAGCCCTCTGAAGACCGATTTATTCGCCATTTGACGAAAACCATCGTGAATGCGTTTGGATACGGCGAGGGTTGGGATGAGCCGATTGGTCTAAAGGCTGAAATTGTGCCGCAAACGCGTCCATTTGGGCTTTATGCGGGGAATTTGTTCGCTGCAAAAGTCCTATATAAAGGAAAGCCCCTAAAAAACGCGATTGTTGAGGTTGAATATCTCAATAAAAACGCCTTGAAAGCGCCATCTGAAGACCATATTACGCAAGAGATTAAAACCAACGAAAATGGCGAATTTGCCTTTGTGATGCCGATTGCTGGTTGGTGGGGATTTGCGGCGCTTGTTGAGGACGATGAGCACCTAGAATTCGAAGGTAAAACTTATCCAATCGAGCTTGGCGCCGTAATTTGGGTAGAGACGAAAGAGTATCAAAAATAATGCACATCAGCGAAGGTGTCCTAGAATCCGCGATTTTACTGCCATCTGCGGCGATTACTGGCGCATTTTTGGTGGCAAATTTAATCCGCGTAAAACCCGCACAAATCCCTAAAATTGCCTGCATGAGCGCTATTTTTTTCATCGCCTCATTTATTCACGTCCCACTCGGCCCAGCCTCGATTCACCTTATTTTAAGCGGCATCGTGGGCACAATCTTGGGGTTTGACGCCATTTTAGCGATATTTGTGGGACTTTTATTTCAAGGGCTGTTTTTTGGTTACGGCGGCGTCGCAGTTTTGGGCGTAAATTCCCTAATTATCGCATTCCCAGCGGTATTTTCGCGCCAAATTCTAAAATTCACACAAGAAAAAGTGAAATGGCGAAATTTAGGCTTTTTTCTCTGTGGATTCTTGCCAGTTTTGCTTTCTAGCGTGCTTTTGAGCTTAATTCTCGTCTTAAATGGCGACGAATTCGTTAAAATCGCGAATTTAATCTTCGTTTATAACCTAATTTTGGCAATTATCGAAGGCATTATCGCTCTATTTTGCCTAAATTTCATCTTTCGCGTGAAAAGGGAAATTTTATGCTAAAGCCGCTCATTTTTCTCGCGATTTTTTGCGCGTTTGCTTGGCCACACGCTTTGAAGGTTTTTGTTAAGCAAAATGGCGATAAAATCGAGCTTCAGAGCTACTTTTCTGGCAACGCAAAGTGCCAAAATTGCGAAGTTTTTTTGCTCACAAATGAAAACGAAAAATTTCTTGGAAATACCGATAAAATGGGGAATTTGACTTTTTTGTTACCTGCTCAAAATTTTAAAATCAAAGTAAAAGCCGGCGCAGGACACGAAAAAATCGCCGAATTTAGCGCAAATTTGCCAGCAAGAATCGAAAACGAAGAGAAAAACGAAGCCGTCAAATTTATCTTTTCGCTCGCCGCAATTTTAGGTATTTTTGGCATAATTTGGGCAATTAAACGATGAAAAATCCGGCATTTGCACTTTTAAATTTGACGCTTTTTGCCTTTATTGCGGCACTTTATGAGAAGATAAATATTTTTTATTTTTTGCCACTGATTTTTGCAATTTGGTTTAAATTTGAGAATTTTGGGCAAAATTTGAGGCGAATTTTGTGGCTTAATATTTTTGTCATTTTTGTCTGCGCAAGTGCCATTTTATCGGCAAATTTGCCACTTGCGACGCTGATTTTTTTGAGATTTAATTTTATCGTGATTTTTTTGGTTTTTTTGACGCACAATCGTGGCGAATTTTTCCTTGCCGAGGGGCTTTTGGGGCTTAAATTTCATCACAAATTTGTCTCGATTGTTTTTGTCACGATTGGTTTTATAAATGCCCTAAAATCCGAGCTTAAACGCAAATTTCGGGCGCTAAAAGCGCGTGGATTTGGGGCGAAATTTGACATTTTTACCTATAAAACTTACGCAAACATCGCCGCGATGCTCATAATTTCGGCATTTGATAAGGCTTCAATGATGCAAAAAGCGATGATCGCGCGCGGATTTAAGGGGAAATTTATTTTCAAAAAGGCGAAATTTGAGCCAAATTTGGCAGATTTTTTGCTTTTTTTTGCGATTTTGCTCGCGCTTTTTGCAAATATTTTTGATTTTGGGATTATTTTTTCGCTTGATTAGGCCCGATTCTTGCGCATTTTGCGGCGTAAATTTCGCAAGCAGAAAAAATGCGCGAATTTTCAACTCCTTTTAAGCATTCCTTGTATATAATTCCAACTCGCTTTTATGAAACTCCGTTTCTTTAAGCTTGTTCTTTAATAATTTAGTGTTAATTATCTTAGTCAATCTTTGAAATCTAAACAAGTG
>Ga0065711_1034453_pt1 | contig 23745 bp, 12 predicted proteins | sample Hoacrofraction12_FD_59098 | JGI IMG/M metagenome (GOLD analysis project Ga0065711, IMG submission 59098) | Hoatzin crop microbial communities from Cojedes, Venezuela - Epithelial fraction 12 v2 (version 2) | ecosystem: Host-associated > Birds > Digestive system > Esophagus > Crop | place...
TTTTCTTTTCTTTTCTTTTCTTTTCTTTTCTTTTCTTTTCTTTTCTTTTCTTTTCTTTTCTTTTCTTTTCTTTTCTTTTCTTTTCTTTTCTTTTCTTTTCTTTTCTTTTCTTTTCTTTTCTTTTCTCTTTCCTTTCCTTTTTTCTTTTCTTTTCTTTTGCCACCCATGTTACCTCTTAGGAATATATATGCATCAATATATAAAGATAATTTAAAATATATAACACAACTTTGTATAAAAGATCATATAATTATTCTGGATAAATATTTGCCTGTACATTTTTACATCATTATTTACACAAAATCTTAGCAAATGCTTTAAAAACTTTTCTATGAATGTTCACCTTATATTTTTCTTTTTTTTTTCTCTTTTTTCATTTTTGGCTGTTGTCATTTTTTCTTCTTTACTAAATGTTCCAGTCCAAGAATTACCTCATGTGACACAGGATTTGTTTATATTTCATTGTTGCTAAGTACATATAATTTGAAACATCATGCACCATTACTGAAGTTTAGTATTAAACAAGCCTATAAATGGGTTTTAAAAAGTTACAGAAGAGTTAAACTTAATGTTGTTTTTTTTAATCTACACATTGTATCTGCCTCATTGACTTCTCAGTGTGTCTGCTAATGAACTACATGGTGTTCTAGCAGACCCTGAGGCAGAAGCTGAGAGGAGTAACAATCTTATGAATAAATGTTATTAAAATCATTACGTGACATGCTATCCTGCCATGATGTTAATCTGTTTGGGGATACAGTTAAGATGTCGTGGCAAGGGAACAAAGTGTCTCACCAAATGTTGTAAAAAATGAAATTTGTACAAGCGAGCTGTTGTCAGAAATTGATTTGTTACCATTCATCCTAAAAATTTGATCTGCCATTTATATTAAAAAAAAAAAAAGAAAATTTGCGTACTTGAATGATTTATTACTTCCTTGCTTCAGTATCTCAATTATTCGTTGGAATATAAAATACATTTTAAAAGACTGAAGTCTGAAAGCATTAAGATCATAAAAAGCCATTTTCTTATTATGGCTATTATGAATGTGCATCTGACGTCAAAAACCTCAGTTCAGTGCATGTGGTATTAGCTGGAGTTTTCTGTGATTTCATTGCCACTTTAGCTATAAGATACATGCCTAGCACTAAATCTCACGCCTCGTTTGACTTGCATCTCAGGGCCTTTAACCTGGGTGCAGGTAACGTGCCTCAAACCCTGATGTGCAGGGTCTGACGACACTGGAGCACTGTGCGGTGGCTCTGGCACTGTGCAGCAGCTGGCAGTGGGTACAAACGCTGATGGTTACAGGTGTCACATGTCGTGGCTTCCTTCCTGATGGAGACTCCATGCTGGGAAAGCCTGCTGTCCTGCCATAGGTCGTAACTCCAAACTACAGCTGGGTCAGAACAACCAAACACGGGCGGGTCTCTCAGCATGTTGCAACATACTCAGACTCTACCACATCCTTCAAGTGGATCTCTATTTAGGCAAGTGTTTTCCGGTTTAATAAAAATGGATGGTAAAAGGGGAGGAGACCTCAAATGTTTGAATCTGTTTGCTCAGCTGTTAGTTTGCTGAGTGAAGTATGAGTAAATATCTTGCAGCTTTTCCTGCAAAACGTCAGTTCTGGTGAAGGCCAGTGTTGAATACGTATTCAGAAAAAAAATTCACTGGCTGTTTGAGGAGTAATTTGTATCATTAACTGGGATGGGATTTAGCTCTTTAACTTTGCAAGGAATTTGTTTTCATACCTTTGTAGTCCATGCAGAAAAACAGGCATTTCTAAGGTATAGAGTTATTTTGATATTTTCTCTTGGGTAAGATAAATCATGACATATAAAAGTTTATTCATTTTGATTGATTCAGTGAGGAGATGGCAACTGGGGCACAATTCGGTTACTTAAATATAAGTGTTTAGCGCACCCTGAGATGTTGTTCCTTCCACAAGAAGCAGCGAGATACAACATTGTATTTGTTTTACAAGGTGCATTTGCTTATGAAAGGAAATACATCCTTATAAAACAGCATGCGGGATAAATGCCAAAGCAGATTCCTCACAATGTCTGAGAATTTCTTGAACACCAATGTTTCAGCAGCTGAAACACGTTTCCTAATTTGCTTGTAGATGACTCTAATGTCTTTGCTTACATTGGGTCAGTCCCATTTCTAACATGAAAGCAAAAAATCATGATTGGTGCATCCCTTTGTCTTCCCTTGGTCCTTTAAAATCTAATAAGACACAATTAGTGCTTTACCTTCTTAGGCAGAACATTGCCACTATTTTCTGTGAAGTAGATTATCACTGTATGTGAAGAATTCCTGGGGTCATTTACACTCAAGGTTATCACCCTTTCATGTGCGGCCCAGATCTGTAGTGATGTACCCCTTTCTGCTTAGCAACCTGATTGGAAAGCTCTAAATGACCTACATTTACATGTGGTTACGCTTCTGCTTTAAGAAGGTCTAAACAGCATCGTTTTTATGAGTTTATGTTTTGACTGTAATTCCTAGTTACTGAGAGCAGTATAAATTGTTGCAACTTCAGTAACTGTAAGTGTGCCATCAAACTCGCGCATTTCTCTTAGCACATATAGAATTTGGCCACTGCATTAGGTCATTATAGCAACTTACATTTGAATCTAGTTTTATGGCTTCTGCATTTTCCCCAAGAGGCAAATCAGAGCTTGAATCTAAATGTTTATCACAGGGTCTAGGCAGGTTTTGTAGCTCTGTCAATAGATGGGGTTCTTATTTAATTCAATTCTGTTGATTATAGTATTCTGTATACATCATGTCAGATAAATAAGGAAGTTTTAGTCTCCAAAAGAGAATAAATATTGATATACATACATTTTTTGGGTAGAGTCATAGTTTTATATCAACTGAATTGAACCTTAGTTTACAGTGTTTAAATACTAGGTAATGCATACATTTCAAGATTAGTGTTGTACTTAACATGTAGCAGATTAACTATGCTTCTAATATTTTAAGGAAATATCTCAGGCATGAGTTATTAAAAATTGCTTAGCAAAACTTTGTAAATAAAAAATATTCAACTCCTCCATTATTCAGGGCTTTTTCCAATCCAAATATGTTTCCCGGTGCTCATAATTTTACATGGAACCACTACTGAAAAACTACTGTCAGAGTGGGGCAGTTTACTGACATTTAAGAGAAGATATTATGCAGCCATAAGTCCAAAGTAAAATGTAGAAGAATATGGCCCAGCAATTGCCAAAGTCCTGTCACTGACACAATCATCAGGAAAAGAATGAAGTAAAACTTGCGGCCTGTCAGTGCAGTTGAAAAATCATTAGCAAATTATCTGTCTGCTTGTATTATGAAAGATTCCTGTAACCTTTTCTTGGGCAAAATCATTCTCTCGGTGACATCTTCATTATTTGCAGCCTCAGTTGACATTCACGGGCCGCTCAGCCTCTCGCTGCAGCAGTGTTGCCCTGCCCTGCCGTCCCACTGCGCTCAGCTGTTGCTGACAGCCACTCCCCTAAATTCTGCTGCTTCTTTTACACGCTTTCCTTCTCTAAGGAGACCATGGCACCCTGCCTAAGCAATAGCTAAGACTCGAGGACCAGACTGGCACCACCAGGAAAAACGTGGCTCTGTTGAGTACCAGGGCAAGACAACCACACCTTTGCCTCTTTATAGCGATGCATAACAGCAGGGGACAAGACTGGGCCGGTGGAAGAAGATACTTCTACCAAATTATCACTTTCTGCCTCTAACTATGTTTTTAGACCTTCTTGTCTCCTCCCTCAGGGCTCCGCGGGCACTGCCAGCCCTGTCTGCATCTGACCATCCACCCCAGAGCTCCCTGCACCCTACCCACAGCCCAGGACCCCATCTCATCCCCCCAGGGCCACCAGCCCCAGCTTCAGTGACACCACAGCAGCACCAGCCTCCAGCTCCTCACAGCTGGGCCCCCCCACCGGCCCACATCCCAGCCTGTTTCCCGATGCCTGGGGCTGGGGCTGCCCCAGTGCCCCCCGGCTGCCCTGTTCCTGGCTGGGGTCCTGGGACGGGCCCAGGCTGCCAGGCCCTGCCCGGCCCCCGCCATGGGGAGACTCCAGCCCACGAGGAGCTGCTGACCTTCACAGCACAATGACAGCCTTTCCCCTTGTTCCCCAAGACAGCAAACCTGATGCGTTATTGCAGTTAGACCTGTAAATCAAATTACAGAATTCCAAGTGAAAGACCATTATTTCATTTACAAAGCCTAGTATTCAAGATTTTTAAAAAGCTGAATTTCCAGCATAATCATTAGCACATGCACTTTAATTACAGGCTCAGAGATGCCAAATTTACGTCTTACTTGGTAAACATGTCAGCTGTGCAACAGGCCCAGCTGGAGTTTGTGCAGAGCTCAGAAGCGGCAGCTGAGGGCGAGGAGCCCGGCTCCTTGCATGTAGTTCTCCTCTCCACAAATGGTTTCCCCTGGCCGCAAGGAGGAGAAATCAGCGGTGGAAACAACCTCTCACCAGGAACCATGCTCCAAAAAGTATGTGACCTTCTCCCCAAGGACTATCCTGCCACAAAAAAATATTGCTAGGAATGAGGGCAGGGTCATGGCATGCAGCACTGGGGGATATCTCATCATGAGAAACCCTCCAGAGGGAGTGAGTTATTGGGAACTACTTCTTATGGTCGACAAGGCAAATAAAACACAGAAAAAGAGATAAAAATGTTACAGAACCTGTGAGCTGATTTTTTACTATGTATTTTTTTTCTTTTGCTGTGTACATGAAAGTTCATCACCATGAAATTCAGAAAATTGTCATATTTGCCTTTGACACACAGTGTCTTTTATGGATTCTGTCCTTTTTCCTTCCTTTTTTTTTTTTCCTGTTTTATCTCTCTTCCTTTTTATTTTATCATGATACAATAAAATAGAGACATGGATGGGAAACCTACCGTGAGTAGTAGTCTGGATACGGACATCCACATTCAACAGGATAACCTAGTAAAGCGAAGTATAGCACAAAGCTGCTATTTGGGGATTGTTTGGGCTTTTTATCTACTGCTGATAAGATGTCCTTTTGCCCCACTATGATCAGCACTATTGAACAACACGATGTAAAAATGGCTTCTGTGACTAATGCAGAATGCAAAAAATGAAAGCACCCAAAAGCATGATATAGTTTTTGCTTGCGATAGTCTGCATTTACATAAATTACAATGTCTCCTGTCATAATTTTACTAAGTTTATGATGCCTTTTAAACAATAATTTAATCTTAATGCAATGATCCCAAGTTTTAATTTAAAGAAGCCATCTCCTGCTCTTCTCATATTTAAAGCTGATGATGAGATAACTGTCTTTATAAATGAATTACCATTGGACCGTGACCAACAGTATCTCAACTGAATCCATTAATTCCTAGCTCATCTTCAAAAGCAAGTCTGTTATTAACCTTTTTGTCCTCCATCTCTTCCTCTAAATAATTTGCTACATTCTTTATCAATCATGAAGTGCAACAACTTGTACATTTGTAGTCAAGCTGCTGAGGAATTTTTGACTAACAGCTTTCATGGCAGAAAGTTCAAAAAAACTTGACACTTTCACTAAGAACTTCACCTAAGTGTTGATCAGCACTGTTCCCTAAACATCTAAATTTTGAGAGACAGACAGAAAAATTTCAGAACAGCACATGACGGAAGAGAGGGCAGAACTTTCCCATTAAAAGCTTGAGTCACAGACCCTCTGAGTGCTCCCAGAAACACAAACTTACTTCCCTTTGGTATCCTTCTTTCTGTGTGCCTGTTCACCACATGCCCTGTTCCCTGCTGCTTCTTTACCCTTCCAACCCATCTCTGTGATTATTTATTATCTGTCTTATCTATAGATAGTGAATGGGCTGAGAGTGGCAGAGAGCAATAAAGGGAAAATTAAATGGCCTGGGATAAAATGTATGCTGAATGCCCCCCCCCCAAAAAAAAAAAAAACACACCACAAACTGAAAAAAACAGAACAGAGAAGGAAAGAGGAATTGAAAAAGAGGAAAAATTAGCAAATTTCTGGGAAAAAAATGAGGCAGTATGAGAGAGGCAGAATAAAAGAGCTCTATGAAATAGCTGGAATAAAGAAATAAAAATAAAAGTTGTAATTTCCATGTCAGCAAATTTGTAAATCATATCTGTGTTATAAAAAAATATTTCAGAGTAGTATTCATTCTTGTATTTTATCAGACCAATAACAATTAGATTATTTTATTTACGTAAGCATTTTATACATGGAAGCAGTTATGAATGTCGTTATCACTCAGATGACTTGGAGACAGTTGCATAATTATTTCTTGTTATGAATACTTCCATATTTGATGTTCGTTACAAAATTGATTTAAATCCTTTGTATTTACTTATTTGTTGATAGTCATAGTACCAATATACATACTTAGTGTAATGATCTGTGTTTCATTGTCAACCTGGGTGAAATCTTTGACCCCCTGAAATTGGTAGAGCTGTACGTGAATTGGCAAAAGGTTGGCTGAGCTCTAACAGCTAGCTCTGGGGCTAGTTCTGGAACAAGAAGCAGCATAACTGTGTTAAGTATAGTAGTGCTGTGCCTGAAATAATTTCTGTTGGGAGGTGAACTTAGTAGCACATGCATATCACTGTGCTAATATTAGTTGTCCTGCCCTAGGACAGGAGGTAGCGTTTCTGTATGGCTCCCCACAAATAGAGAGATGAAGCAGCTGTGGTGAGAATTAGCACAGGCTTTTCCTCTACTGTCCATGACATTAGATTTGCTGGTGTTTGCTAAGGCTTCATCATTATCAGCAAAGTCCCCCTGTTGCAGAGAACAAAGAGCAAATTCTGAGGAAAAGCATGTCCCGTGAAAGCAGGAGTTGTATTTAAGCATGTATTCATGTGATGCTTTTGGAAATTTCCCAGCTTATTCTTTTTCCTCCGGGGAACACTGACAATATCTTTTCCCTTTCAATGCTGTGTTTGCCTGATGTCTCTAAAAAAAGGGTCTTTACTAATACAGTAGACTCCTGTGTTGTAGACATACTCCACCTATATTAAAGCAGTCACCTTCTGTAAAAGACAGTACCTTACACAGCAGGTTGCAAACTCTTGGGACTTGCTGATACAGGAGGCTATGGAGGGAGCTGTAGCAGCAGGGTCAGAAAGGGCTTAGGCACATTCACAGGCAGCAGCTTCACATTAACACTTGTGGAAACTGAGTTTTGGTAGGGGTATGCTAGCTAACATGTCCAACTCCATATTGTCCAGGCTCCTGTGATCTCCTGAATTAATATCTTCTCCTGCCACTGTCAGAGAGAGCATGTGCACGATGATGGGCAATGCTCTAGGGCATTGCTTATATACTTATTTCTTTTTATCACTGCAGAGCTGCAGATCTTTAAAAAAAAAAAAAAAGAAGAAAGCACCTGTTTAGCTCTATAATGAGCCTCTGTGATTTCAAGTCCATATATCATGTGTCATATATACAAGCCCTCTTCTCTTTTCCAAGTGCATCAATATCTGATTTCTCATTCAAAGTGAAGTATCAAAATCTGAATCTCAAAACACACTGGTCCATTAGAATACCTTATCAGAGTTGTAATTTAAATTTGCATTACAGTCCTTAAACATTTTCCTGTTATTTTATTTCTTTACTCTCTTTGTAAAATATGTTATTGCTGTGTACCACAGGGCCTTTGCTTTGAGGGCAACTATTTTGACAACAGCTCCATTTTATGTTTTTTACTTTAGAGAAGCAAAATAATCATAAGGATTTTCATTAATAGAGGACATCTTACTACTGAGTACTACAAGACATCTTTTATTCTTATTGAGGAAAACAATTTAGTGATTTTGTTTCTGTTGTGAATAATTGGATTTTTTTTTTTTCCAAACGAAAGAGGTACTGCAGATATTACAGGTTTAAATGTAGTATTGACAGTTCTTCATATTGGGAAAAAAATGTAGTGCTCTCAACGGCTGTGATATATCAGTCAAACTCAGAACATTTTCTATACTCCACATATCCATATACAATATAAAACATCACTATACCATTGTCCTTCCTGTATATGTTCATATTAGCATAAAGAAGAGAAACTTTGATCATTGGTTTTTGTTTGAATGTCAGCAATTGTCTTTTGATTTAATAGTTTGCTAACCTATCTCTGAGCGCAAATTTCACAGTTGATCCACAGTGAATAACTGAACTACCAAAAATTTTGTTTTCTTCTTTTAAAAAAATCGCCTTTTTCAAGTCACATATTTTCCTAGAAATTGAAGTGCAACTGTAAATATATGATATATCACATTGTTGAAGAGTTAGATAGATTACCCCATAATATATCTTTAGAACATAAACCAAAAATTAATAAAAATCATAATAAGATATTCACTTTAAAATCTTAATTTTAGGTTATTCATGTTAAGTGTTTATGTTGCTTCTTATGTTAAGGGTAATTGGAGCAGATATTTGTGCTCTCACTTGTGCATTTAGCAAAATAATTTACAAATTTGTTTTCAGGCATTGCATTTAATGTGAGCAACACTCATTCTGTATGCATTTTTATGAACATTGTTATGAATTAGGTTTTTCACAGATGACATAAAAAGTACAATGTGAAATTTTTGGTGAACATAAATTCAACATTACTTCCATGCATATTCATATTGGTGACCTCATTTAAAGAAATATACTTTTCCAGCCAGAGAACCAAAAGATTCTACCTAATCCATCTTACCAGGTTTCCTTAGGGAATTTATGATCAATTGAAATATTTTTTTTCTATCTGTAAGACAAGATTAGTAATTCTTAATAAACTATTCTTGTTAGAATGGGAGTATCATCCTATTTAATACAGTTGGAGTACGTTAAATCTGTTCATGGGACTTCTTTCAGAAGTATCAACATAAGATGTCATTCAGGAATAACTGTTATGCATTAATAAATATATGGTTTCATTAATCTCATTTTTATGAAAAAAACAAACCAAAATAAGTATATGTGATAACAGGAACTACCAATAAGGTCGGTTTTCTGACAAAATTAGCCCCAGTTTCCAGGAGGACCAAAATAAAACAAAACAAAAAAATGCCACCAAACTTATTTGCTAGATCTGTTGGCAATACCAAAGCATTTCTGAAAGTGCCACCTTTAGACTGGTCCAAGTCTTCATGTAGAAAAGACTTCTCCCTGAAATACAAAGTAACACAGTCTTTTTCTGTAGGGTAGACAACATCATATAATAAAGAAATAAATAAGCACAATTTTCTTTGACAAAAAGCACAAACGTCTTCCCAAGTCTGTAGTTCTAACGTAGAGAAATTGTACTGCACAACAAAAAAAGAACATGTGGTCTAGTAGGTAAGAGACTACTCATACTGATTGCTCTAACTGATAAAACCATACAAATCAAATCAGGCTCATCAAGTGCTTTTGACTTGAAAAGAGAAAAAAAGACTATTATCTTCACATTTTAAATATACAAGCTAGAAAGTTTTGTCGGTAACATGTAAATGTTCAGACAGCGGAAAATGAATAGATGAGAGTGAAAAACAATTAATAAAAGCCAAAAATACTTGTTCATATGGGACAAAGAGAGTGCTACTCCCTTAACAGAAGCAATCAGTTTGGCATAGGACTGCAACAGCTTAGGTCTTCTCTGCAAGGACTGCAGTAATTCTTCCACGGGATCCTCAAGCCTTTCTGTTGGAGTTACAGAGTGAGGCACTAGGTGTAGTCAAAAGAAGTAAAAACACTTCCAGTTTTTTGATAGCTGATCAATCTTCTACAGTGACCAACAGAAATTCCTGAACAACCTAAAAAAAAATAAGAATTCAGTTACCAGGTTCACATTGTTGTAGGAAGACCGTATCTTATTTGCTAAGAAAGAGACTTGTCTTTATGAGTTAACACAACATGATGCTGTCATCTTCCGCTGCAGAAAAGACTAAGGAAACTTTTGCTATCCTGGCACCATCTTCTCGAATGTCTTTTATTTCACTAGCATCCATGGCTTCCAGTCATGTTCTCATTACATTCAGGGGTATAATATGTAACAAATAAATGTGATATGGAACATACAAATTCAGAGAAGTTTGCTTTCTCTGTCAGACAGGAGATTGGACTAGGATGATCCTGGTATTGCTTTCTGGTCTTTTTAATCTTTGAATCTTTGAGAATTCTGATCAGTTGCTTGTAAAGTATGCCAGAGATCAGTATAGCCTCCTAACACAATAAAGATCCACACAAAAAGCCTTAATAAATTAACATTTTGTCGTTGCTAAACTGTTGTAACAAATCATTCATGGAAGTAATTCTCAAATTCTTTTATATTTTGGAAAATTTATCATCCACTCAAGGCTGCTTGCCTTTTGAGCCTCCTTCCAGATTTTATTTTAAGCAAATATGACGCTTGATTATATTACTAAGAATGGCATTAGGTCCTTGAAGTGAAAACTGATTTAAAACAAAATCAGTTTCATACAGATGGCTGAGCTACTTGATTGTAGACCAGTTGTGTTCCCTTTTTGAATAAAACAGCAATACAGTTACTAGCACTGTCTATTTTTTTTTACCATGGCCTATCCACATCTTATTTTTACAGATTATTTTTTTAACATCCCTTTTCTTTGCCTGTGTTTGTGATCTTTTACATTTTGCTGTTAATTGTAAGTTTGAACATAGGTGCATCATGATAAAAGACATAACGAAGATGGATAACAGACAATCATGAGAGTCCAGAGAAATTTTTTTAATTTTTCTGCTAGTATAATTACAGAAAATATTCTGGAAAGCTTAAATAAGGGACAGGATTTGACTTCAATATTCATCAGCAGTGTCACTGATTGGATAGTTGCAGTGTTTGAGTGGTCTTTTAACCATGCAACAGTGTAGTACATACTGACGGTTGAAAATGTCAGTTATTAATTATGTGATGTGCATCAGGCCCTCAGTTTGCAGAAGTCACCCCTCTTGAGTGAAAAATAAAATAAAAAGTTTCTGAAAGATCCTAACCATGTTATTGCCATACAGATAGAATTAAATAAATTATTTTGTTTCAGATACTGAAATGTTATCTTGATATATGCTATGGTCCTTAGAAAAGAATAAATCTTGCTGAATTTTTAATAACTAAGTTCTGACAAAAAGTAGGCTAAATATTTTTAATCTTTTAGGACCATGAAGTGCTATGTAAGCAAGATGTACTTATTCTTTATGTTGACAATTAATAAATCCTACCAAAAGCAGGAATTATTTGTGAATTTGCCAATAGGATCACTGCCTGAATCCATAATCAGAAAGTGAAGGCCTGATAGCTATCAGACTGCATGCTTCTTGCAGCATTTTTTGCTAACATTGCTTTTGCCCTTAGAGCTTCATGTGAGACTTTTAACTTCAGGTGGTATTGTAGGGACAAATGATTGTACAATAACAGATTTGTTTGGTTCGGTGACTTTGTTCTCTGTATTTTTATAACATATTGCAAATGAGTCAAAGGATTAACTACAGTGACCCAAATCAGTAAAATGTACTGAGCACATTATTCCTTCCATAAGCTGCAGCATGTCAAATCTGATGCTGAATTTGTCTGTTAAACCCAGTGAAACACAGAGTATTCCATCTGATTCTTTCCCTGCGACTAATGCACCATAAGCCTTTTATCCTTTATAGAATAAGCTGTAACTGGGAGTCCGCTGTGACTCATAGTTTTAAGAATAATTGGTTTTGGCAGCTGCACTTCTATTAGCTCTTTCCTGCCTTTGCATGGTCTTTTGGGCAACAATCAAAAGCCAGACAGACCCCAAGACTTTCTGCAGTTTTCCACCAAACCGACATCTACAGCAACATCCCCTGAGAAAGCTTGCATGTGGCTAAGAGTGGCTAGTACCACGCAAACAGTATCAGCCTTTATATGCCAACCTATGCATTTCTGAAATATTGAGATCCTTGCCACTAATTTTACTGCAAATCTTGTTTACACTTATTGTTAACTAGACGGACCTCATTCCCTTCAAGTTCAGATCATACAATAGCACCAAAAGGGGAAACGGTTCTGACTTCTGAACCTTTATTGTTTAGAGTGTCACTGAGCTGAATTCTGCCAAATTAATACTTAGTAATGTAAGTAAGACCAGAATCGGTGTTGAACAGCAGAACATGTTTCAATGAAGTTGTTCCTTCTCCGCATGGGAATTTCAGTGATGCATGTATGATCTTTGTATCACTACACTCATTCCTGCTTTGTGGCATTTTTAAAGTTTCTTTTCAAGAAAGTAGCAAATATGTTTATCGGGATTATTTTCCAAATAATTGCTACATGATTAACTTAATGTGTTACTGACCTTTTATTCCTTATTGGTAAAATGGCAGCCATCTTCAGTGAAGAAACAGTGGTAACTAAAACCATTTTTTCTCATTCCTTGCAAATGATGCAAAAATATCCTTCTTGTTAACTATCATCATTAATATTAAAAGTCAGCTAGATACATAAATATCTTACACTTTGATCTGTTTATGGTAATTAAAATTTTCTAAAATTGCTCTCTGTGTCTTTCTCGATTGATTACGTGTAACTTTAAGCGGCTCCAGTACTTTCATTAAGTACTACCACATCTGAGATAAAACATTTCATAAATGTTTTCAGCATATTATATTATAAAAAAACTTTGCAAACAGTTGCATTTAACAGCTCTTATACCTACATGTTGTTTAACCTGAGCCAAGTTCCTTCAGGCACATCTTAACTTTCCTGCTCTTACAGAAGCAGAAGGTAAAAGAATCTGTGTGAGTATTTTGCTGCGTGCTCTGCCAGAGGTAGAGCTCCTCAGACCTTTGCATCAACTTGCACTGTGGGTATCAGAAATCTTGTCTCTGCGTATTTATGAATGTGGTTTTTTGGGGGACAATCTGTTATTCACTGCATACTATCTAAGACTGTTAAATGTGTATTTTTATACAGCACAGAAAAAATGCCATCTTATTTATTATAATCTCTGTAGGTTTGATTTTTTAAGAAATTCTTCAAAATATCAATTGGTACATTATTTTTTTCCTGTATCATATAAATTCTATCACATTTTTTATTCTTTTTTTCAGAGAAAAGGAAACTGGATAAAGAGTATGGTTGGGGAAAATGGATGAGAAGGACACTTTCTAACCGACAATGTAGGATATTTCTGGTTTTCACACCTGCAATATTCTTACACAGAAATTGTCATTCATGAGTCATATCAATGTTCATTATTTATAAAATTCCTGACATGAATTCATTCTTCTGAAAACTGTGCCACTTACTATGCGTTTCACATGGCTGAAGTCAAGTAATCACAAATATCATCCTATTGTCCCTAGTTTGAGAGGCAGGTAGACCATATGAAACGTAGGATTTTAGCTTGAAATCCATTCAAATAAGCTCTAAAGCTGGGAGATTTCTTCCTCTTCTCTCTAAACCCATCTGATTTTAGTGTTACACATTTTGAAAACTTTTTATATTTTTTGCCAGTGGTATAGCAATGCCAAATCAGGCTGTCTGGTTTATTCCTACCATTTCAAAAGTTATCTTAAAGGAAAATACTAGAATTTCCTGTGGTTGGAACAGCAGAAATATATTGATGACAATGGCTTCAAAATTATGGCAGGAATTTCTTTAAATGTAGTTTGTTCCTTTGACAGCAACACTACAAAGTGTGCAAACAAAGATATTATAGAGTTGTGCAATCCCACAATTACAAGGGATAGAATAGAAAACACTTGTTTAAGGACACATACTTGTTCTAATCACTCAGGTAATTTACAGTTATTTTCTTTGTTTCTTCTAAGTGCCTATGTAACACGCAAAAATTTAGTCCCTGAATAACAAAATGAGGGAAAGAAGTTCTGTTTCATCTTAAGAATGAGGGCCAAAGTTGTACCTCTACAGGCATTGACACACTTTTGTAGTCAATGTATTCATTAAGATTCCTATTTTTAAGCACAAATATTTGAACATACTAGCTATGAGGAATATCTGGAACACTGAAATTGCTATTCCAGTAACATCGGTAAATGCTGCAGAATTTAACTTTTTCTCCCTGCACTACAGATAACCTTGCAGTTCTCTTCCATGAGAGACCTTTGCGTCCACCCTGTTGATGATATGGTTGTGTAATAAAGCATGAACATGTATGTAGAGAAAACTTGCAATGACATCAGGATTATGAAGACAGTTTCATCTTGAAAGTCCTTTGACTTATATTAAGTAACCATCTAGCCTGGAGTAAGGAGGTGTTGTGCAGCACTGAACAGCTGTTGGAGCAGAGAGTGGGGAAGTACGCAAAAAAGAAAAAAAAAAAAGAAAACAGGGGTCTCACCATTGCCTTTGCTCTAACTGTATTTTAGTAGCATAGTGGAGCCTAGCGAGCTGTCAGTGTGGCACCTTTCATGAGCACAACTATAAATACACTTTAAAAAACAGGCCATAAATCATGTTTTGTCACTGGAGAACATAAAGGAAAATTATAGTTTTTCCACTGACAAAAGCAGGAAAAAAAAAATCATGGCTCTAAAGTCACCTCTACTCTTATTTTCCATTCTAATCTAGTATGCTTTTCATTTTGCAGCTGGGCGATTGATTCAGTTAGGCATTAGTTTTCTTGGCTGGCTTGATATCAAAGTTTCAGCATTTGCAGCCAAAGAGTGGATCCTTTATCTGAGCAATCAGGGTTGTACAGGGCACTGCAGTGCCTGCAAGGAGGGAGGGCAGCAAACTCACCAGTAACAAGCAAAAGTTGGATGCAAAAAATTGCTTCACATAGCACAAAACCAAGAAACTGCACTGATCTTGTTAATAGCTCTTTTTCTTCCCTCTTGACCTCAGCTGATTTCGATATGAAGGAAGGCTACCCCAATACGGCCTTGCATCTTAGCAGCTGTCTTCTGCACAGAGGGGATGCTCATTGTTCCACTGCAGTAAAACCTTTCTGTTGTGTGTGGAAAGAGCAGCAGTGACTGCAGAACCTGTCACTTAGTACTGATATATCAAACTCTGCAAAAATTAGCAGATTCAGCACAGAAGCATGAAGTCAAAAAATTAATAAAAATTATGTTTCTGCTACAAGATCCATTAATTATGTTAAATGTTCGGATGCAAGCATATGTTTCCAAGTTCTTATGAGTGAGAAGATCTGGGTAAAATTCAGTTCTGACATTTGTTCCCAAATCCTATTTTTCAAAGGAGTTAAACAGGTGTACAGGCTGAATAGGAAGGACAGTAGCTCTAACAAGTCCCAAACACGGCTGATGAGCCCAAGGCACTCCTGAGAAGGTTAATGTAAGATACAGGCAGAGATTATTTATCTAATTCTCTTTTTTTGTTAACATATTCTAAGTCACAAGACAGAAAGCCTGGAAGGAATGCACAGCCTAGAGCATGTGACAAATATCTGACAGAAAAACAAAAGTCTTAAAGAGGTCTTCAGACACAAAATTAATACTTACGATTTTCAGGTGTCACCGAGACATCAGAAATGCAGAAACAACTGCATGTTTATGAAGGTCTGGAAAGAATTTAGAGATGAAATGCCAAATCTGAGAGTTTAGAATACACTTAGAATAAAAAATTACCAGAATAGGCTTGAAAAGAGGGAATTTAGGGAACAAATATATATAACCAAAAGTTTATGACATATAAGCAGTGTAGGTCTGGAATTACTCTTTTCTTTTCTGTGAAAAAGTAGCAAATGCGTCTGACCTGAGGGACTTCTGTGTTTCAACCACCCTACATCCAGTGCCTATTAGCTAGTGCAAAGTTCCCTTTGACTTCTAAGCTTTGGATGAGACCTTTCATGTCTGCCAAAACTTCTCTCTAGCGTGCAAAACCTAGCATGATTTACTTAAAAGTTAGATCTGCTCTCTGGTGGCATAATAACAGCACTAATATGAAGGAAAACAAGTGTTTCAACAGTTGACCAAGGGTAGGCAGTCCAAGACATATATACAACCCTTTCAACTTTGTGATCAACTTCTCCAGAACATGTGAAGACAGTCTCAAATGTAGCCAACACAGGTATAAAAAAAATAGATTATTCAATGAAAACTTGAATGAAAGAAGGGAATTAGTTAAAAGACTGCAGCAAGAATTTGAGATAATCTGGCAAGCTTCCACCCAAAAAATCATGACAGTATCATATTTTCATATGTTTTGTTTATTGTTGTTGGCATTATTTTCTCATAGCCTTTGTTTCTTTGTACATATTTGTTTAACAACTATTTTTGCAGCCATGTTGTCTTTTCCACATGGATTATTTCAAAATGTAAATGAAAAAAAACATTGTCAAAAGCTCACCTCTCCATTGTATGTGCCTGTAAGTCTACATTTATATGATAGCTGGATTTCTGTCTTAAATAAACAGTAATACGTACATTTGAAATGCATGCTTTCAACATTAATTAAAATGAAATTTACTTTTAAAGATTGCTACTAAATCTATTTTTAAAAATATAGATATTCTTATCTTCCTTTGGCAGGGCGTTTAATGTATGTGTTTTCTAAAGTTAATTTCAGTGTAGTACCTCAATTTGTTTGGGATTCATATAAATGATTCACTACTGATAGGTTTGACACCTAGAATAATTAAAATGATTTGTTGCTTCTGAATGAAACACCTAGATTTCTTAGACAAAATGCAACCATATTTGGTATTCATCTCATTCATTTACTTTAGGATTACAGAAAGCCACAATCATAAAGAAAATAATTTAAAAATATGTCTCAGAAAGCAGAGTAAGTATGCATTCTGTTGCATCCCATCATGCAGTGTAGGTGCTGGCTCCAGGAGACGACAGATAAAACCTACAAACAACTGCAGAGGAAAATCAAAAGTGGGTAGAGACAGGGTGTTCTCTTCACTCTCACAAACACAAGTACAGAACTTCCATTTCTTCTCGTGCTGGGTTTCCGTGTAAGGGCTAAGCAGTAGCTGGCCCTATACTGCGATGTGGAGCACAAGCACCCCATTTATTTTCTGTGTAGTTGATAGGACACTTCATGATTTGCAGTAAAAGACAGTGTGTCGTCTGTACACTTGGCAGCAAAATTATAACTCCCACAGCTGAGGAAATTGCATCAAAGCTTTCCTATTGATATGGAGAGTCAGTAAGGGTGAGAGCTGGTATTTTCACCTTACAGTTGAAAAACCTTGTGACTTATAGCCATTGACACAAATCTTTCCTTTGAGGATGCGATATCCCATATAAAGTTCTAAAAAAAGCAACATCTGGATAAAGAAGTACAACTAACTTAGATTTTTATTTTTCTCCTGCCTAACAAATTCATAAATCTAATGTTACAGAAACACATTCCATGACTGATTTAATGACTTTCAGCCATTTTTCTTCCTCCAAATTCTATGTGTCTTCTTTGAAAAGATGTATTTCAGAGATAGGAGAATTATAGGCATGGCTGTATATTTCAGAAGCAGCACCAACTAAGCATGAAGCTGGGAATGAAGCTCTTAAACAGAACTCATTTTATTTGTTCTCACAGGTCTCAGATTGCACACACACACAAATATATATACATGTAAAAAATGCCAAGAGGATGTTTACTATTTGTCTGAGGCAATATACCTGTTTGAGGGCATCAGTGCAGAAGGATTTATGACTCCTGATGATATTGACAAAGAAAGACTACAGGAAAACATAAAAAGCCTTGTAGATTTCCAATTAATTACCTCAAGATGAGCATCTGACGCTGCATAACATACCAAATAATTTTAAGCCATTTTGAATTTCACTATGTAACAATAGCAATCTTACCAAAAAGCATTGCCTGGAGTCAAGCCCCAGAATTTACAGCTAATATATCAGATGTGATTTCAGCATGTGTCTGAGTTTTGGGGCATGGGGAGCTACAATATTTGCCTAGAGCAGCAGATGATCAGACTTCAGTGACAGCTAGAAGAAAAGCTTGATCGAATTACCTTAGACTGATCAGTAGTCTTACATTAGCACACCAGCCGCATGAAACATGGATGTAAAAGGGAACTTGAAAATAAGGGGAAAATTTTGAAGAAGGGAAGACCACACAAGCACAACCATTTTTAAAATGAATTAGTAAAAAGGAAATTACATAGAATAATACTTTATATGCATCCATGGAATTATCTGGGGCTGTGTTTATCAGAAAGGAGATGAAATAAGTTTAAAACAAATAATGTTGTGTCCTCCACTTGCACAGGGTCAGCTTGTATATAACTTGATCTTCATGATAATCTACAGCATGTCTGATACACCTATTCTATTGCATACAGGCCCATTTCGTCCTGCTCCAAATGACATGAAGTCTGGCAAAACAGTCTGCTTTATGATATTGACTAGCAGGTTGATCAATAGCTGAAGAGAACAGAAATCCCCATATCTTTAGCACCTGTGCTAACATATATACATTTGCAAAACTAGACGAAGTCTGCTGCCTCTGACTGGCTTTGTAACGCCTCAGAAAACAGTTTAGCTTGCAAAGAGCATGTAAAAGCTTATAGACAGAGATGTGAGAGCAATAGTGCCAGTTATCCTGCTGTTGGATGAAAAAAGAAGCACGTTAAGTAGCTCCTTTTTCTTTTGGCATGATATTTTATTACAGAAAATAATGTACTTTCCCACACACTTGCCAGGAGGGGCTACACAATCCACTTTCCCACCTGCACCTACTGCTGAAACTAGTTTAAAACTCTAATGTACTCTGACATTTCTGAGTACCCTGGGAAAGCATAGCTGGCTACCTCCAGTCATCCAGCCTGTTAGCAGGTGCTGCAAATCTAGAGGCAGATGTTAATTGATTCACACTGACGGCTTTGGCAACTTCAGCTCGTTAGCCTACCCTGAATGTAACTGCAGCCGAGAGTATCTCCCTGTGCAGAGGAATTGAGGGTTAAGTAGTCCTGGTGTGCTAATAAGACTCTGCCTTAGGAGGCAGATAAGCTTGTGACTGCTGCCTGTTTGCAGTTTTGGCTTATAGTGTTACTGGAGAAAGACCAATGTATAAGCAGCGTGCAGGTATGGGGGATGTTAAGCCCTAGGTGACTTTGAGATTATCCTTCCATGTACAAGCAACTAGATTTTTAGCTTTGCTTGCTAATCCTAGTTTTGGTTTGTCTCTTAGTGTGAAAGTGTTTTGAATCAGAGCTGTGCATTACTGCTAGATGTAGTAATTAATACTGACTCTGTCCTTTAGGAGCTATAGTAAAGAGTTTTAGAATAGGTGTTTACTTCCAGTTTGATGGAGTCAAGTCTCTGCTTACAGCTCTTCCATAGCCAGTATCATCATTAATTTAATAGTGGAAAAAGAGGTAAAAAATCTCTTCCTGTGAGATGCCAAACACCTTGGTTGTCACTAAATAGACTAGGATTCCTTTTGTGATGGGATCTAAGTTAGGAAATGATACTATAAGTTTTTCCTGATGTGAAAGCAAAGAAGATATAGAGACCTTCTGTATGCCTGTATAGGAAAGTGAAAACAACAATAAGCTTCTTTTTATGTCAGTTCTAAAATGCTGTGATATGCAAACACTTGCTTTATCTTGGACCAGAAGTGATTTGAAACCCTTTTCTATAAAAATGACTGAGGAAAAAACATTCAGGTCTTACAGTTCTTTGTTTCATTTTATAAAACAGTATTCTCATGAAGCTGAGAGGATTTTCTTTATAGGTATATTTTACAATTTCTAAGCTTATAAACTAATATTTCTCCAAGATACACAAAGGAACTCTCTGTATTTAGACCTAGGAAAAAAGTAGCCAAAAAATAGATAGGACTCTACACCTCTGAGTGAAAATACTCACAAAGGAAAAGTCCCCTTGGCTAGTGAAGATGCAACTATTGACTCTTATGAAGATCAAATTCCTGTGAAAAAGAAATAAGTTATTCTTCAGAAATAGCTCAAAATACATAGTTTCAGTTCAGAATCTTGAAATGGTGAGAAAGGAGGCTGATTGATTACTTTTGAAGGTAAGTATGGAGGAAACCTCATTTTTCATGTCACACATGTTACAGAAAATAGGCACATCTTTGAGATTCTGACTGGAAACTCAATAACAATGGAAGTCTAAAGCAAAATATTCTCTTTTCTGTCTCAGTTGTCGGCACTGCATATGGATCTTGCGTTGTCTTTTTTCTCTCTAGCTCTAAAAAAAAAGTCCAGTGTCAGGTACATTATGCGCTTGGGGTTTTTTGTTTACTTCAGACCCCAAACTTTACGCTTATTTTCTGGGTTAGTAAATTATGATCAGCTAAATCTCTACTCATTCCTTCAAAATCCATAGCAACAAATGTTTTTCTGTCTTTGTGGCTGAGGGAGGGGAGTGGGAAGAGATGCTAGGCTGTTTAAGTGATCTTGTACCATTGTTAAACAGAGATAAGTTTTAAATCCACTACAGAAAGGAAAAGAAGCATTAGTGTGATACACAAGATACTGGCATGGTGAGAAAGTGAGATAATTGTTAGAAAAGTTGCCTGAAGGGCCTTTTGTGTTTCCAAGTCACCCAGAACTGGAGAAGCAGTTAAAGTGTGTCCCTTAATTAATGCAACAGCATGTGATAATTTAGCCTCTAAGAAGCCTGGGTTTAAAACTCTTTTTAATCTGTCAAATTACCGAAAAGATTTGCTTTTGCTGTTTAGGGGGAGGCAGGGGGAATGGCTTGGGGAAGCACTGAATACTTAAACAGATTTGAGCTATCGAAGGTTAGAATCGTAACTGATGGCTTATTTCACCTAACATGGTGTCTCATATAATAAAAGTAAGTAGGTAATTTTTATGGCTCTAAAAGTACTAGTAGTTTGTATAATGATGATCAGCTAAATCTCTACCCATTCCTTCTCAATCCATAGCAACAAATGACCTGATGAGGTGCATCCATGGGTCCTGAGGGAACTGGTGGATGAAGGTGCTAAGCCACTATGGTTCACATTTGCGAAGTCGTGGTGGCCTGGTGAAGTTTCCTCTGACTGGAAAAGGGGAAACATCACGCACATTTTTAAAAAGGGTAAAAAGGAAGACGCAGGGAACCGCAGGCCAGTCAGTCTCACCTCTGTGCCCAGCAAGATCATGGAGCAGATCCTCCTGGAAACCATGCTAAAGCACATGGAAAATAACGAGATGATTGGTGACAGCCCATAGGGCTTCACTAAGGGAATATCATGCCTGACAAACTTTCTGGCCTTCTACAGCGGGGTTACTGTGTTGGTGGATAAGGGAAGACCAACTGTTGTCATCTACCTGGATATGAGCAAAGCATTTGACACTGCCTCACAAAACATCCCTGTCTCTAAATTGGAGAGACATGGATCTGATGGATGGACCTCTCGGTGAGTAAGCAATTGGCTGGATGGTCACAGTCAAAGAGTTGCAGTGAAAGGCTTGATGTCCAAGTGGAGACCAGCGATGAGTGGTGTTCCTCAGGGGTCGGCACTGGGACAGGTGCTGTTTAACATCTTTGTCAGCAACATGGATAGTGGGATTGAGCACACCCTCAGTAAGTCAGCCAACAACACCAAGCTGTGTGGTGCGGTTGACATTCTGGAAGGAAGGGATGCCAATCCAGAGGGACCTTGAGAGGTAGGCCTGTGCAAACCTCATGAAATTCAACAAGGCCGAGTGCAAGGTCCTGCACATGGGTCTGGGAAATCCCAAGCAGAAATAGAGGTTGGGTGTAGAATGGATTGAGAGCAGCCCTGAGGAGAAGGACTTAGGGGTACTGGTGGATGAGAAGCTCAATGTGACCTGGCAATGTGCAGTTGCAGCCCAGAAGGCCAACCGTATTCTGGGCTGCATCAAAAGAAGCATGTCCAGCAGGTCAAGGGAGGTGATTCTGTCCCTCTACTCTGCTCTGGTGCAACCCCACCTGGAGTCCTGTGTTCAGCTCTGGAGCCCTCAGCACACGAAAGACATGGAGCTGTTGGAGTGGGTCCAGAGTGTGGCCACAAAGATGAGGAAAGGCTGAGAGAGTGGGAGTTGTTCAGCCAGCAGAAGGGAAAGCTTTGGGCAAACCTTACAGCAGCCTTCCAGTACCTGAAAGGGGCAAGACAGCTGGAGAGGGACTTTTTACAAGGGCATGTAGTGACAGGACAAGGGGTAACAGCTTCAAACTGAAAAAGGGTAGGTTTAGATTAGACATAAGGAAGAAATTCTTTACCATGAAACTTGTGAGACACTGGAACATGTTGCCCAGACAAGTTGTGGATGTCCCCTCCCTGAAAGTGTTCAAGGCCAGGGTGCATGGGACTTTGAGAAACCTGGTCTAGTGGAAGATGTCCCTGCTCATGGCAGGGACTTGGAACTAGATGATTTATTAGGCCTCTTCCAACCCAAACCATTCTATGATTCTATGAATATTGGTGATATCTCAGCTTGGACTAAGAATAATGTAGAAATCTTGAAAAATAGCTATTTCTCTCTGGGGCTTCTAGGCAGTGTGACAACTGCTACCTCAAAACTGATAGCTTCCAGTGTTTTTTAGTAGATATGCACTTTAGATATGCAAATAACTTTAAAATATTCTTCACAACTCTCTACGGTATGACTCTGACTTGTTTAATTTACACTGGGCAAGAAATTTAGTTAGAAGTTTCAGTATATCAGGAAAAGTTCCCACAGTCAACATGTTTCTCCCCCTTAACTTATACTTCAAATATAATGTCCCTTAAAGAATAATAATTTCTAATACTTAAAACTGCAGTCTGCTGAAAGTCAGCAACCAAATAAACTCTGTTGTAATTAGGTAGTCCTGACCACTGCCATTTGCGACCGGCCCAGGTACTGTTATTTGTCTATAAGCCATTTCATGACACTGCAGTTAAAAAATAGTTTTAGAAGAGAAGTTGTCCTTGCTGTTTAAAAGTGTATGGTGACAGACAGTGTACTTCAATTAGTATTTGTCTCTTGTCACAATTTTACTGGAAAACTTTACAGGAAGTAAAAGGTTGTCTTCATAATGCCTGTGATAAATATCACCACAGTAGACAATGAGGCTGGAAATAACTTTTTCCCAATGCCTGTACCCTCCTCCCCCTTGTATTTAAAATTTTGCTGCTGTCAGGTATACTGCATTGCCATTGGCTTAGTTATTGCTACTGGGCAGAATTATTTACTGTAGAATTACTGGCTTCTTGTTAACGTGTCCAACTAGGAAATGGCCTCCCACTGTGCTGATGTAAGTAGTTACTGCTCACTGTTGTCATTCTAAGCTTTGTTGTACTATTTAGGTGCATCCTTCTGGCGCATCTGACTACTCTGACAAAAAAGACCAACAGTGACAATAGCCTTCATGTGACAGTCAGTAACATTCCTCAGCATCATGCACGAAAGATGGCTTTGGTTGCCATAGTGATATCAGCATCATTTGTCTCTAAAAGCTGACACTTATTTTTTCCTCAAGCTCTTTAAATGTTTTATTGAAAAAATCTGACAACTACTTGATATTGATCAGTGAATGACTGAATGAGCATTGCAAGCAGTAGCATTGTATCATTCACTAAAATGTGCTTCAATGCACAGACTCAGGCACTTTTGTTTTTCCTAGCTTCCTTATAACTTTTTCTTTTTTTTTTTTTTAATAATAAATAAGTATAGCTTTTGTAACTCAGCAGAACAATGATGCTACAGCTTTCTTGTTTTGAGAATATTGATGGAGACTAGCCACTCAGGTCATCTTGTGATATTTGAAATAATCCTTCAAATAAAAGGAGATGCCTTTGTGATATGCCACATAGTGCACTACTTCCCCC
>Ga0065711_1034454_pt1 | contig 23745 bp, 9 predicted proteins | sample Hoacrofraction12_FD_59098 | JGI IMG/M metagenome (GOLD analysis project Ga0065711, IMG submission 59098) | Hoatzin crop microbial communities from Cojedes, Venezuela - Epithelial fraction 12 v2 (version 2) | ecosystem: Host-associated > Birds > Digestive system > Esophagus > Crop | place...
GGAAGGGACCTTTGTGGATCATCTGGTCCAACCCCCTGCCAAAGCAGGGTCACCTACAGCAGGCTGCACAGGACCTTGTCCAGGTGGGTCTTGAATATCTCTAGAGAAGAAGACTCCACAAGCTCCCTGGGCAGCCTGTTCCAGTGCTCCGTCACCCTCAAAGGGAAGAAGTTCTTCCTCATGTTCAGACGGAGCATGTTCCTCTGCTTCAGTTTGTGCCCATTGCCCCTTGTCCTGCTGCTGGGCACCACTGAAAAGAGTTTGGCCCCATCCTCCTGACACCCACCCTGAAGATATTTGTAGGCATTTATAAGGTCCCCTCGCAGCCTTCTCTTCTTCAGGCTGAACAAGCCCAGCTCCCTCAGCCTTTCCTCATAGGAGAGATGCCCCAGTCCCCTCACCATCCTCATAGCCCTCCGCTGGACTCTCTGCAGTAGCTCCTCATCTTTCTTGAACTGGGGAGCCCAGAACTGGACAGAGTACTCCAGATGGGGCCCTCACTAGAGCAGTGTAGAGCGGAAGGAGACCCCTCCCTCGACCTACTGGCCACACTCCTCTTAATGCACCCCAGAATAAGTATACAGATAATAGGCTTACAAATTGGGCAAAAAGCTACAAATGAAAGCATATAAAATTTTGCCCTGTATCAATTGCTGACTGATTGTGTGGTAGCCTAAAGGTGGTTTATGTCTTTTTTTTTTTTTTGTGAATTTTATGCCTCTTTCACCAGAATTAGTGTACCCTGTAACTATTAAGTTATGTCAGGGTGAGGTTTGGTTTTGTTTTTTCCCAGGTTGTGTGTATGTTGTGCTAGCATCTAGGTATCCTTGTCAGGATGGAGGGCTTGTTCCAGTTGGCGCACAATGATTTGTTCTCGCAAGAAAATGCTTATACGAACTATTACTATTGTTACATTACATAATTAAATATATGGGTAGTATTGAAGACCCTTTTTTACACTGTTTTTGAAAAATACTCTGAAATTGGCAGTTTTTTCCAACTGTGCAACTCAATGACTTTTTTTTTGTTAATAACTTTCTGAGGATGGATTTTGTGTCACTAGGGAAATGTCCTTGGTTAGTAAAAGCTGATGGGGGCAGGAACTTGACACTACGATTTTTCAGAAAGTGAGTCATACCCTGAAGACAGTATTCAGTCTACTATCTGGGAATACTTCTAAAGTTTATTTGATTGGCTCATACAAGGTATAAATATGGTTAGGAGCTTGGTCTTAGTCTGGAATAGCAGAATAAGGATGCTGTAGCATTTCCTTCAGCACAGGTGGATCTGTGGTCCCTGTTGCACCAGTGTGTACTCGCAGGATCAAAACCGAAACCTGATTGACTCGGCTCTCACTCCGTTAGTGACAGACGAACGGAGCTGGATTCGTGCTTGGCTGTTTGTGGTGCAGCAGTTTGAGCTGATGCTGATCAGCATGTGTATTCCGTAGGAGACATTCCCATACAAGCACATAGCAATCTAATTGTTGTTTTTATTATGTATCAAATAATGATTCACAGAGTCTGGTGTCCTCTTTAAGGTGTGTGCTTGCTCATGAGTAATTTAATCAGAGGGGTTACCAAGAGTGCAGACTGCTACAGAGAATGAGCAACAGAGGGAAAAGATGTCTGCTTACATATTGACACAGCAACTGGTTCTACTTTCTCACCATGTGTTGCGAGCACGCAGCTCAATAATGTGTTTTGGTCTTTCCATAGCATTGAAAAAAAGCTGTTTAATCCCACCAATGTTTATGTTGTTAGGACTACTAACACATGCAGAAGGAGTATGGGTCACCTTTTAGATAAGGGGAAAATAATACTATTTCTTTCCAAAGCACTGATGGATGATTTTGTTTGTTTTAAATAGAGTTGTGAGGGAAGCAATGAGACTGAAACTTCTGCGCCTTCAGACGAGATCTTTCCATGCTTTAACAACAATATGTCGATGCCAAAGCTTTAATAAAACTGGACGTCCACTACTGAAGCTGGATAATGAAGTTGACAGAACAGCTCAAAGAACAGCAAAGGCTTGGAATGTGTATTCTATGAAAACCGTTTCCCCTTGTTTGACAAGTCAGTGTGTGCAAGAGAAGAATTGGCACTTGCTCCGAGGAAATGTATCGGCTTTGGGAAAAAGCGTTCATTATCAGGGTGGGGAGGTTTTTCTTCCATCCTGGAAACGTTTTGATGTGGCGATGATGGAAAACTACAAGCACAATACAGAGTGTATTAAAAAGCTTAGGAACATATCATCAAGATTTTACTCCATTGTATCAGCTGGTAAAATTATTCCGAAACATGGTAACCAGCCAGTTAAGAGGCCACCAAAGGCACCGAGGACCAAGCAACCATCCAGAACTAACCAGCCACTACTGTCAGCCATGGAGGTAAAGTATAAAATTTACAGTTGATGTAACATGAAACAAACTTCATCAATTTAATTTAGATGCAGGTTTGGGTTTAGATTAACATTTTAATGATGTTAACGTGTTTATTTGGTAAGGAGGATTTAATTTTTTACCCTAGTGTTGGAACCTTGCAGACAGACACAAGCTTGATAGAAACTAGTGTGTCTGGTATTTTGAAGATAAAATGGAGATTTACTAGCAGTGTGTAAACAAAAGTGGAGGGAAGATGGGTGGTTATTAAAGTGGAAAGATGAAATCCATTGAAAATAATTTTAACCAGTGCTCTCAAATGACGTTTCATATTGAGAAACAAAGTCTAGCTCAAGCATAATTTAACTTTCCCTAGGTATTCTTGCTTGTCCAATTCTACCCAGTTTTAAGACTTCACTCAAACAGAAATCAAGATCAAAGTAAACAGTGTAAAGTTTACATTCAGACAAAGTTTCAGATGGGTGTGCAGGTGTAGGCCGTGTTACTTGAGGAAAATTATTTGATGTGTAGAAATAGCACCTTGCAGACTCCTAGGTCTACAGAGTGACTGCAGCAACAAACTGGATAAAATGAGATGCAGTTAGGTGGAACAGTGCATACTTGTGGCTGTTTCTCCTTAAGGCAGTTCTTTGCAAGCCTCAGTACTAGCCAAGGCAGACCGTAAGCATAATTATAAGCTCTCCAAGGAAAATCCTGGTGGCAGAAGTGTTACAGTTCTCCTCAAGCTGCAGCAACAACTGAGTTCCAGGGTACTGTTAATAAAATAGTATTATAGATGAGACTGAAACAAGTAGTGTGCTTTCAGAAACAGCTTCCACATCGCAAAATGTGTCTGTTGCATGATCTACTGATTGTGAATTACAGACAATTTAGTTCTCACTTGTATTTTCCCCTTGCTTTGAAAAAAAGAAAGTGAAGAATATGAGTTCTGAAACACCATATAGTGTTTCAAGTTTGTTATTCGTGCTGTGACGTTACGTTCACAGGTTGCTTCTTTTTGTTGAGTGAATTGAAGTGACAGTTTTTTTAGATTCTTGAGGCTTTTTAATGGCAGCATAGAATGCAAACAGTTTCTTTGTTTGACATTTTCATATATATTTGTGCAAGTAATACGCACTGCTATTTTACTTTCTTCCATTGTGAAGAAATGGAGAAAATCCTGCTTGATATACTAACCTAATAATATACTTTTTGAGGAAGCTTCCACATGGCAAAATGCTGTGCCAGAAATAACATAAACTCAGACCTGACAAAAACATTTGTTGTTTTCAAATAAATCACATGTGGGTTTGTCAGATATGTAGCCCCGTCTACAGGGGTACGGACAGGCTAACAGTATTTTGGAATAAGTGTTATTTTTTTTACCTGTTTGTATATTTCATTATAGATGTGCAGTATAGAGAAATAGCTTGAAGATGTGGCTGATTTCCATGAATTGTAGAGCAAATGGAGAATCCTTTAGGTCTTTTAGCGTCCCATCGGTTTTCTCTGAATCCTGCTGTCATGCAAAAGCCGATCTGGCCTTCCTTGTGGGTGGGGGGGGGTCAGCAAGAGCCCTCCCGTAAGGCAGTGACCTGGGCCAGGCTGCTGCGTCTTCTCCTGCTCCCTCCTGCTCTGCCCCGTGAGACGCCAGCTCCGGGCCTGCTCCCGAGGTTCTCAGGAGATAACCCCGAGGACCTCTGGTGCTCTCTGTCTGGAAGGGCCTGGCAGTTGACACCTTCCTTTTGCAGAAGACTCCATGAACAAGGTCCTTCCCAGCCCTCCCCAGCGCTGGTCTTTGCCTGTTGTTGGCAGGCAGAGTGCTGAGTGCCAGCAGTGATAAAGGGTTGCAAGACCAGTTTTTCAGGATAGATGGAGGAGTTACTTGAAACCAGTTAACTGGTTTAGTCAGTCCATCAGTGAGCAGTACCACTACTCAGTGTAGTTAATCTCAGGAAGTCTGATGGCATGAAAAGCCTCTGAGCTGATTTTTAATGCTATAGCTAGGTAGTCTAGAAAAAGATTGAAAATCAAGTAAAGATGCAGTATTTACTCTCCTTAAGATAAAGACTGATCCGTATGGTGATGTGAGGATTTAAGTTCATCCTAAAGGTTTTCCTTATTTAAAATTTTTGTATGTTTAAAGTGGAAGGGATGGGCTGAGGAGATTTATGGTTCCATGAGCCTGTGCAGTTTTGGGGGGCGTGAGCTGTTAAGGTACTTAGGAGGGCTGCGCGTGTAGCTGTTGTGGTGCTCTGAACAGCATCTTGGTGAAGCCCCAGCTGTAGGCGGAAAGGAGGAGGATGGTGAGTAGCTGAAGTTTCTGTCTAGCACCCGTACAGATCTTGTATTCTGTTATTCTGAAGTTTGCAGGTGAAAGTGGCATAGCAGAAGGCATGGGATTAAGGTTGACCAGCCAGTTAAGACATCTGGTTTGGGATTAGGTGAATCACTCATTATAGATTTTCTGGCTGTATCTCCACCAACTATCATGGGAGTGTAGACATCTGGAGAGTCCATGAACACGTATTTTAGGTGTCTTAATTTCAAATTACACCTAAGCCAAATGTTCCCCGTCAAACAAGATGTTATTGAAAAGTTAGGTGAAACAGTGCATTGTAAAACGAGCAAAAAAACTAGTGCATGTGCAGAATGATGGTTCTAACTAAATGTAAAGTCTTTACGTTGAAACTAAAATTGCAGCAGTAAGACAGAAAGTCTGTCTTGTAGTGCGTCTGCCTTGAAACAAACAATAGCACAAGTAATAAACTATGGGAAGCATGGAACAGTATAGAGACTTTCAGATTATATGCTAGCTAGAAGGTAAGTTTGCTTCCTTAGCTCCTGAGAGAAGAGTTTCATGGCAGACCATGTGTGCTTCTAATAACCAGAGCTTTCTGGAAGAATCTGAAATACAGAATTTGCATTGGCAGTTTAGAGATGGAAAATAGATTTGTACAGATGAAATTGTGATAATGCAACTTTTGAAAGGCACTGCAGCAAGGGAACTGAAAACACATTTCTGTTCCACTGTTAACTCAGCCTCCTAGCACAGTCATGTGGACATACCTACAAAATTGCTTACTGCATATTGTAATTACTTTTATTTTCTGTTAGTGATCATCGAATTAAGATGGTGTGTAAGCGAAATCTTGGAAATGATAACAGAATGTTAACATCAAGAAAGAAAAGAAGGTTTAGATGTGTGGCCGTGATTCTGCTGACTGGTAACGGGCCCCCCAAGGAGTAGAACACCTTTTTAAGCCTTGCTGTTTGATAATGTATGAGTACTGAGAGAATGTCTTTTGGGTTTTAAATATAAGTGTGTTGTGGGTATAAGTGCTTGCAGATGAGTACAGTTCTTTTGTTAATTTGTTGTTAGTTACATCCCCATTTGTATTAGTTACAAAAAGCTGGGAAGTAAGTGACTGATGCACAAGGAGGCACATTGCTTTCTGGATGTCTTCCACTACATTGTACTGAAAAACATTATCATGGGACATAGATGATATCAGAACAAAGAAATCCACGTAAAATGAGTAGGAGAATTTCTAAGTGGGTTTATTGTGACTTGTTTGATTGATCAAGAAAATCTTTACCCAGATAACTTTCTGATTTCTTTGCCATGCATGAGTCAGTCACTGCAAGGCAATATCACTCTTCCAGTCATTTGTTTGACTGTGGCACTTTGGTTGTTTCTGACTGTGGCATACCGAGGCAGACTCTGGCCGTTGTACACTGTCGGCTATGGAGTCAACTGAGACCCCGCTGTCAGCTCAGGGCTCGGCTCGGGGATGGGGACACCGTGGGTCTGCAGCACCCACAGCTGGCTGGGGGGGAAGGAAGGTCTGCGACTGCCCGTGCTGCGCTGCGGCAGTGGCCCGGGCGCTGGGGGCTGCCCAGGCAGCGAGCCTTCTGCCTGGAAGCATGTGATGTTCACTGTTGGAGCTTCTGTTTGATGAGCAGGCTGGGATTCTATTTATACAGATCTTAAAGCTGGTACTGGAGGTGTCTTGCCTTTGGTTTTGGTGGCCATCTGAGTATGTAGCAAGATGTAGGATGGGAGAGCAGTAGCAAGCGTAGCTCTACTGTTAAAGCATCTGATTGGCATTCAGGGAAGAAGGTTCACTTTGTGGCTCAATCACAGTTTTTTGGTGCATCTTACTCGTGTCACCTGATGTGATCTCAGTCTGTGATTTCCTTTCCCACTTAACAGGGAGCAAGTAATCTCAAGAGTACACCAGGTGGATAGCGTGGCAATTATATCGTAGAGAAGAGTGAATAAATGAAAAATGTCACTCGTGATAAATTTGAGGCAAACAATTGTCTTATGAACATCTTGCTTCAGCCTTTCCCTAACTTAAATCTTTATTCCTTTGGCACAGAATCTGATGCAGTGCACAGCCTTTGCAACAGCAGATGAATATCATCTTGGTAATCTGTGTCATGACCTGACTTCACATGGATATGTTGAAATAACAAGTTTGCCTAGAGGTAGATTTTTGAAACATATTAAAAGCAATGTTATACTTTGGGAGATGAAATATGGGTGAGGTATATAATTTTTACTACTCATGTATTCTAATTTTGTTAATACCCTGGAATATATCATACTGCCTATAAAAATACTGCTTTGCTTTAAAATTCTATTTTCTTAAAAAAACACAACCTTTCAGAATAGCAATATCACCAGTCCTTGCTGTTAGTCTGTGATAATTTTTCGCAAAATTACAATTACACCAAAAGAATTGAAAAATCAGATGCATGCAGGAAAAGTAAATTTGGAAATTTTCTGAAACAAAGAATTTCTATAGAAGTTTGCTAACTGAAATAAATCTGAAATTTTTCTTTATTTTAATTGATCTTTGTGTAATGTGATACCATAGTGCTTCAGCTGTCAAAACAATTTTGTAGTTTGGAGTGTTGTATCTTCTTTCCATACCCACACTTCTATTAATGTAAATCACTGAGGATTGGAGAGGAAGGCATGCAAGAGAGAATCTTGCTGACTAAGTGAAATGAAAAAGATATACACATAAATACCCAGTTCTAGTAAAGAGAATGCAGCTGATCCTTTTTTTTTTCCTAGTTGAGCCAAATATATCCTAGAAATTGTTGAATGCTTCACTTAGTTAGGCTTCAGCAAAGTAATTGGTTCTGGTTACCATACAAAGTATCTCTGAAGACTTGGGAAAGTATGGCTTGGAAATAGCTGAGGTATACTGCAAGAGAAAAACAAATGGAGCTTTTTATAGCCGAAGGAACCTTATGCCCTAGAACAGCTGTGATTTTCATATGTTGGCAGTAGAAGGCGCTTTTTTTTTTTTTCTTTGAATGAACAGATTATATGAAGCTGAGAGAATAACAGTGTTTAGGGGCATTTCAGTAGAGGTTATCAAATATCTGGCTGCCTCTTAAAGACTTAATAATCCAAGTGCAATAATACTCCAGTGTGTCTCTTTTAAATACAAATTTTGCTAATGATCGTCTTGCTCAGAAAGACAAACGTGGAAAGACGAGGTGCTGTGGAGTATAGGCTTCATGTTCCTGTGTAGTTCCTTTGTGTTAAAACCAACACCGGTTTCACAGCTTCATGATAGAAACTTTGTACAGTCCACCACCTGGCTGTGAATTATTGTAAGGCAGATGTTGCTGGTATTTTAGCCTGAGAGTGTGGGTTTTGCCAGTTCTTCCATTTCTTCATGGTATGTTTTTGACTCATCACGATAGAAACCCTGTTTATCAAAAGTTTGGAGGAAGAATGATGAAAGGATATTGGGTTGTGCCAGCAGAACTGATGTTTTGTGGTAGGTGGCTTGTGCATGTAGCAGTGGTTGGCTGCCAAGTCGAACATTAAATCTTGGAAAATCAAAAAATGTTAGCACATAAAAATCTAACTCAGCAATTATTGTGTGGATTTGTTGCTTTATAGTGTTCTTCCTAAAGCATTATTCTTGTTTTTGACCTCTTTAAAAACATTTTAGAGGCAGATCCTGTATTTCCACTTACAGTGGGCCAAATTCTCTTCAGTTGTGTATCTTTGGCTGGAGTGGATAAATAGAGATAAGGGTGATATTTGAAAAGGCAAATGAGAAAATGCAGACAAATGTTTCTTGCATGGTGAACTCAAACTTCACACCCAAAACTTGCTCTAGTGATTCATCAAATCACGTGTTTCGGAACTGGAAGCACAAGTGAAAGGAAAGTCTTTAAAGAGTTCATGCAGATCAACCGCGTGGCCTCAATTCAGGTATTAGCACAAGCGTTTGCGATGCTTGGTCGTCTCTCTCTGCTGCCTGAGTCTGCCTGGCCTCTGTGGCTTGAGCAGTAAAGCAGAGAGCGAATTCGCACACAGGCTGAATTCAATGCCTTGTCGCTTGACTTGTGATCTTTCTGCAAAGGGATTGAACTGTTTAAGGCTTAGTTGTTAGCCTCTGTAAATTCCTCGTTGCTGAGTCTCACTTTTTAATAGAGGTAGGGGGTTTTGCTCATCTAGCTTCCACTACATCTACAACAAACAAGTCATGCTGGAAAGTAACCCTTTTTTGTCAAAACCATATCAGGGCTTCTAAAACTTTTATCTACATTAGTGAGTAGTACAGTGGAGCAGACATGTAGGAGAAAAAAACAAAGCCCTGTTTTGAGAACCCAGCATCCACATTTTTGCAAGTTTTGGGGCATTCTACTTATACTAGCTGAAGTCTGGTCCTCCGTAACAAATACCCATTAACAGCTGTAGTACCACAGGTGCATTTTTGGAGCTTCTTCCCCAGCTTAATTTAATGCAAAAAAATTCCGGTTTGCGTACTCTGACACTGTTCTGCAGTGCCTGTCAGAAGTGTAGTAAATGAGGGTGGCTGGAAGATTTGTGTCAAAAGCACACTTCTAATCCAAAGGAGAGCGCAGGTATGCCCTCTGCTCTCTTGGGGGTGTGCTCTTTCAGGTTTCTGAATATCAAAGCAAAGTTAGCAAAATTTTCAGTGCAGGTTAGTCACTTGCTGTATAGAAAAGAGAAAGATCTTCTGGGCAAGCAGATTTGAATGGTAGTTTCTCTGCAGCTGTGGGCAAACTTCCTCACGTTTCCTGTCCACTTCTGTGTTCTGTTCCTTGTTATTTACTATGCCCTTGCATTCTTTTGTTCTTCAAAACTATTACATTTCATGAACTAAGCATTCCAGTGAAGTTCAGCATAGTGACTGAGTCTGTCTGGAGTGTGACACTTCAGAGAAGCAGTGTGTAGTCTGACGTTGTAGTTCTTTCCTGGCAAGCATTTCCATCAGAAGAATAAAATACGGGACTGACTGGCATGTTAGCGTGTAACTGTTAAACTGGAACGATATGCCGATAGCTGTCTTGTTTAGAAGTTCGAATAATTCTTCAATTTTTTCGTTTATTTCAAACTAGATGCTGCAAACGTTTTGGTGATCAGTACTGAGAAATCTGCAAAAGATGATGATCGTGGCATGATTTTTTTCTTCAGGTAAGTTATAAATGATGACCAGAACATTGTTTTATTAATAGCAGTGGTGTGAAAGAAGTAGTGCCGTTTGCTAGATCATTGCATCATATTGCCTCATGAAACTCAAGGAATAACTGTCCAATCAGAATGATTAAAAAAAAAATATTTAAATGGCTAAAAAATAATTTCTCGTGTTTTCTCATTAAATTATGGTTAAAAACAACTATTACGTAGTTTTTGTGAAGATAGCATTAAGTTTCCTTATTCAGAATGACAAAAATTGCCACTGTACAATTTGAGTATTGCACTGAAATACATTTAAAACAGCATAATTACACCTCAGTTTTTCCTTGAATTCACAGGGAAGGGGCTGTTGTGTTTTGGAATGTGGAAGAGAAAAGTGTAAGTAAAGCAAAACCGTTTTTTTAAAACGTCGTAAGTGGATGTTTTGTCAGTCCCACAAAGCCTGGCGTGCCTGGGCTTTGTTTGGGAGCTTGGGTCGCTCCATGAAGGAAAAGGACTGATTCTTCTCCTAATGAGTGCAGGTGCTTGCCTGCTGCTGCTCTCAAGTGTGTGGGATGCTGATATATCACCTCTGAAACTTGGCTTTGTGCACAAAGTGAGCCAATATATGTGTAACGTACGAAGTGGATAACATTGTTTACTTAAGGCCAAAAATCTGAAACATTAATCTAGTCAGATTGACAAAAAGAAAATTCTTGCAGCGCTGCATTCTGAAGAAGTATATCAGAAAAGTCAGCCTGTGAATGGTTGTTTGAAAGGCACTAAAGTAACAGAACACATGTTAGAAGAAAAGGATTATTCCACAGCCATTTAATGCAAAACTTTTCAAAACTTAATTTTCGATAACTTTGAAAGAGGCAAAATTTGTAAGCAACTTTTTAATACTGTTTTGTTTTTCTACCAGTTAGCGATTTTCCTGAAGGAAGACTTTTATTGGTTGGTATGATTGTTAAAATATGTTGATACTGAAATGAAATACCCCTTATGATAATTTGGTGTTCTTTGCTCACCAAGAGGGGTGTGGCACAGGCATATCTATTTTTATTAATATATTTATAGTTATTTAAATTTTTTAATATATTGATTTTTATTACTGTGGTTAAATAAAACTGGATTCTAGATACAAAACGTATTGATCTTTTCTGTAGGCAGAGTGTGTGAAATTAAATGGTGCATTGAGTAGATGACAGATGCACAGAAGTTCACAGGAGGGTTTTCATTAAGGTGAATGAAAACACAGAGCAGTTGCTTCCAGACGTGAACCATTTCTGGATTTGAGTTCACTTTTTCTGTTTCATACCTGGCATGTTCTGTTTTAACATGACCTGGCATGTTCCTGATTTCCTGTCTGTTTTGGGGAGGTTTCAGTATATCAGCTGGCCTGCAAAAAGATACTAGTTCTCCCTTCAAACCTTGCCTGTAGCACTCTTGGGATGCTATGGCTGTAACTGTGCTACTGATTCACAGATATTACTGAAGACTAGCTGACTAACTCCTGTTCACGTTTATGCGCTGGGCACCTCTACCCACTGGAGTACGCTGAAAAATCTCCGTTCTGTTGTACATGCTTAAGTGCCTTTGAAAATTTGATACCACGTTTTTCTTGTCAGTACTAGTAACTTTCGTTGGTCCCTTGCTAGCTTCATTTATAAAAGAAGAGGAAGATTGCCTTGTTCTGCTTATTGAAATCGTAGTCAAAGTTGTAACTTCCAAACAACTTGCTCAAATAGAGGAGGTGTTTTTATGGACACGTTTTAAGGAACTGAAACAAAAAATACCCCCGAACTAGTCTCCAGAACAGAAACCGAAAGTAATTCAGTAAAACAGAATGTAGAGGATCACTGTGAATGGACAAAATTGCTTTTTAAAAAGAGCTCCAGAATGACTGTTAGGAGAAGAAAAACTATTTTAAACTAACAGACACTCAACAGAAGAAGTAATAACTACAGACTGATCACAGAATAGAAATTTAAAATGTAAAATACCATTTTCAAATACCTGAGTAGGGAGGTTGTGCAACAGCTTACCCACCAAAAATAGCAAGGGCAAAAAGAGAAACTAGCTTTGAGGCAGAGTTTCATCTCTTTTTTTTAAAAGGAAATTGGGTGACATGATTGCCTGTAGTAGCAAGATTTGCATTTAGTGCCTCCAGAACATCTCATTAAATGTGCTGTGTCCCAGGCAGTCCCTTCTATAAAATTGTGCTGGGCCTAGAAGAAACTCACGTCAGTCAGTGGAAGCCTTTGTATGACTCTGACCAGATAAAAGAAAGCTGCCACTGAAATAGCATTTCTCATTATCCAGAGCAGTGGACGAACTTTGGAAGTGTGCGTGTTACAAGACATATGCATTTCACAGAATCGGTTACGGTCTGTGAAGCTTTGATAAGTCTTGCTCTGTACTGGCCTTGGGGAGCCTGAGCTGGTTGTACTTCTGGAAGGGGCTGTTAGTCTATTAACAGCACAATTATTACTGTATTAGTAATGACTTCGCTAAGCCAGCTAGAGCACATGGATCCAAGGGGACGCACTCCTGAAGTCTGGCACGCCGCGTTACGGATTGGCTATTAACTCTGGCGTTGTTTAGCGGGGTTTGCATTGCTGAACTGTCCCTGGGCGCAGCGTAGCTGCTTGGCCACGCTGACTTGCTTAACAGCAGACGCTTCCTTGCTTAAAAATTGGAATGGTTTTTCACTGTTTTGTACCACAATTCTTGGATTGTGTGGCAGGTACCAGTCATGCTAATATTAAAGTCAGGATTATGAAACAAGCAGTTGCAACTGTAGGGTTGGGCTCTTTTTTAGTGAAAAATTGTGTCTTATATAGATAGTATCAACAAAATCGTGAAAGCAGTGAGGAAAGCTTGCACTGCAAATAAAATCCCTCTTGCAGGTGATCCAGCAGATTTTTTTCAAGTACTTAACCTGGAGAATGTGCTTCAGGCACAATTTACGAGCATACAGTTTTGCACTAAAAGATTAAATATTATTTATTATTTTGAAGAGAGTGTTTTTAGTATGGCTTACTAGAAGATTCACCTCTTCAAAGAATTTAGGCATCAGAAGTGTATTGTGATGTTTCGGGTTTTTTTTCTATTGGCTGTTGTGTAAAATGTAAGCTAAATGCCTTTTAAAAACCTGTAGGTGAGTGCTGGTTTTACTTCAGAATTTGTTCGAATTGCAGACTGATTTTTATGAGGGGAGCCTTGTAGCACACAGAAGGGAACAAGGATGAGGGATCCTAAGTCAGATGTCAGAGGAGAAAGTTTTGTGAGAGAAAAGGGCTTGTTCTTCCTGCATCAGGTTTTAGGGTGGTTGAGAATAAAATGACAGTGAGATTAGTTCTGCAAGTAAAATCGCACATTTAACTGTTCACAGGGCTGAATGTGGGCAGCTGAAACCATTTTTACAGATTTCTGTAGTGGTAAAGGATTTGTGTAATATAACCTCTGGTAGCTGAAACAAAACTATTGATTTTAGCAGCAAATCAGTAATTTTGGCAGAAACAGCCACCTGATGAACTTATCTGAAAGATGGATTCCCACGCTCGGACATCTGCCAAAATCTTGTAGAGCTCATTGTTATAATACTGGATACGTCCCTGTTGTCTTTACTGCTGCTATGGTCAATCCGTACCCTGTTTTACCTATGCAGACATTGAATGACGTTTTAATCTTCACAGATTCCTTGCCGTTGTTCATAGGCACAAATTCTTCCACACAGCTACAGGTAGCTTCAGAAGGAAACTCTGTTGATAATCACTTTGCTACTTAGCACGCCTGTTCGTTGTTATTTAAATAACTTCAGCATGAAAGTTGCATTCATCAGCCTATTATATGCTAGATCTTTGCAGAGTGATAGTATACTGCATGGTAACTGTTCCTGTGTGTGCAATTGTCTTTTTCTTAGATGAAGAATGTCATGCAAGTGCTAGAACAGCATGAAATTCAGCCGTATGAAGTTGCACTAGTCCACTGGGAGAACGAAGAGATTAACTATAGAATAGGAGAGTAAGTATCTTAAGGCACTCTCGGTATAAAAGCTAATCTAAAACAAACTCAGACAAAAGCAGCTAGTAAAATGATACTTTTCCGTACTTTTTTTCAAATGAGTAAAAGAAGGAAAGGAGAGGACAGTAAATCTAAATTGACAAATTTTGCTGAACTGCTAAACTTGCAACTCATGGCCTTTGTGACCTGGTTATGCACTAGATTTTATAAATTATGAAGCTCCAGGCCCACACAAGTGAACATGTTCTTCAGCAATCCCAAACAATGTACCTCATAGAAAAAAAAAAAAGCATTATTGAGAAAAATCTGATTTTAAAGAGGATTTTTTGCATAAGCTTTCCTTAGTGGCCTCTAGATTCATATATAAAGATGTAATTCTGCACATACTTCACTTCCTAGGACAGTTGCAACTTGAATACTGTGGAACAATAAACTTAGCGAGTTGTCTTGGCTTGTTAACTAATGTTTTTTCATCACTGGGAGCAAATGATCTCTACAGAAATATTTCTCAATGTAAATGACTATAAAAATTATCTGTAATTTTCCAACAGCACCAAAACCCAGCTCCTAGACAGGACACTATTAACACTAGGAGCTGAGCTAATGAGGTTGAGCTTGTTTAAGGTAACCTGATAAGAAGACAGGTTTTTGTTTTTTCCTGGCCGTTTGAAAGCTGCATGTACTATCCAATTGTGTAACGTGTGATTCCTGACATATTCCATTGTGTTCATGCAAGTTTCATAGCGAGATTGATGTGATAAATAGAACAACTCTCATGCCCCCTTTTCTTTGCTGCTGGCCCCCTATACAGTAGAGGTTTCAGGGAAAGTAACATCATAGGAGAGAGGGAGCAATATTGATAAAAGTGAGGGAAGGAAAGAAAAACAGAAACAGAAACAATACAGGAGAGAGGCCAGCATCCTGCTTACTCTGAATTATCTGTGTGTAAATAGTAGTGCTGTAGTTACCATCGTAGCTTGCTACGGTTTCATTTAAACCTAGAAAATTTGGTCATAATGTTAGTCTTAGGCTGAGGAACTAATTACGAGTGATTTGGTTTGGTTGTTGTCAGGTTGAACACGAGTAAAATGCAAGAATGGGGATGATATCCATATAGATACGGCATGCTTTATATAAATAACCAACCGACCTTTCTTGCATTGTTGATTGTTCTTTAAATGGGCTTTTGCTGGTGGCTTAGTCACTGAAGATGCTTCAATCCTGTTTTAACAGAGGTCAGTCAAAGCTTCATAAAGGAGAAATCTTGTTAAATTCTGAACTGGATAGTGATGAAGTTGTTCTGCAGAAATTTGCCTTCTCAAATGCCCTTTGTCTTTCTGGTGAGTTAATATCATTTGTAATATCAGCCTATGCTACAGATTTTGTGAAATGTCAGAAGTGGGACTTGTACAGTGACAGGTTGGAGAAGGCTCGGTGTCTGGTTTAGGCAAACTGTAAAGATTGATTGTGCTTCAGTGGGAGGATTTGTTTTCAAAGCTTTTGCCTTGTTTTCTGTAAACTGGAATTATTCCATTCAATGTAAATCATCTTAAAGATGAACAAAGCACGTAAGAAACATACTTTGCAGAAGATACACGCTCTACTGAGCATCCCGTTCCTCACCCTTGAGAACTATTCTAGGGTAGCAATGAGTGTAAAGTCCAGTGTTAGAAACCTGTCAGTAATCCTAGGTAATTCACCCTGACATCATTTCCTCTGACAGAAAACACTAGATGCCAGCTGAAGAAGCACTGCAGAGCAGTGATTCCCAGCTGGGGAGATGTACCAGTAGCAAAGGTGTGGACCAGCATCACAGATAACGTTCTCCAGCCTTGCTAGCCATGGCAGGCGACAGCGGGAGGCACTGGGAAGAAGTGAGGCTCGGCAGTGGTGCTGCTGCTGCTTGAGGAAATGCACCTCTCTGCTGCTTCAGCCCTCGAAGGAGGTAGGAACTGGGAGTAGCAGCGAGCAGCAGTGAGGCTGTCCTCCAAAAGACCTTTAAAGGAAATCTGGTCTGTCTGCCCCTGCTGCTTTTAGGGTAAATTATAGGATTCCTGTAGTATGTGAGGAAGTGAACCTTTAAACAGAAGAGACAGCAAGAAACAGAAGTGATGTTTTTGAAGTGGTACACCATTTGATCAAGGAGTGTGGCGTAATTAAATGGTTCTTGACCGTCGAAGGAAGAGCTATTGAGAAAAAAAGCCTTTCATTTTCTATAGTTTTCCTATTCATAAAGCCACTGCATGGAAGAGTGGTGCCACATATAATGGAGAAAGGGATTTATTCCCAGGAGATAACTGGTGCCAATTTATGTTAATGCGAGGCATGCACATCGTAAAGGAAAACAGTTCAATAATGTTCAATAAAAATAAAGGGTGCAAGTCTAGTCCAAGTCAAATTTATGACACAGCAGAAATCAACCTCTGTCAAATAACTGGTGATAGCTGAAATGGCTGTTGGCTTTTTTCAGGGGCTAAATTAAATGTCATTTAAGTCACTGACTTGGATTAGGCCTCTGTATTTAAAAGATGAGTGTGGAAAGTGCTTGGCATTGTATTTACTGTCAGTGTCCTGACTAGATGATACTATCAGTTACTACCACGGGAGAGTTCCTTTTGACAATTAAATCTTCCCTGATTCATTTTTCTGAGTGAATAGGTTTAATTTTTGATCTGTTGCTACTTTATTCTTGTCTGGGAATCTGCAAACTAAAGAACAAAGGCCTGAGTTGCATCATCTTCCCATAGAAACAGCTTTCCAGGCTCAAGCTGAGGCATAGTAGAGTTTGTGTTGCCATTGCCGGCACTGAACAGCTTCCACAGAAGAGAAGTTGTATCTTCAGTGAACAGTAGTATATTCACTTAAAACGAAATGGGAGATTGCTTAAGTTTGAGTGTAGCTTCAGCAAGTACAGGTGGTGTGTCTATACAAGCTAACTCTCCATGGTTTGAGCATGCTGCATCAAATACTGGATGAGCGGAGAATGGGAGTTCTGCAGAACACAGGAATCGCAGTGGCACCACATGAAGTCAGCCTGACTCCAGCACAGCTCGTTATCTCCAGCCCCCTTGGATTGGTTTGCAAAAGCTTCATACATACAGTAGAGCACTTAAACACACAACTTGTGAGCTGAAGCAAAAACTCCCCCGGATCTGAACTGATCGTTTGGAGAAGAGAGCTGGGCTCAGGGTGGTTCTGCGTGCAGAACAGTGTCAGTGCCCAACCCAGATTTGTCCCTACATGTCTGAGCACCGATGTTATAACACTAACTGTAACTTCCTACAAATAACACTTGTATGTATCAATGTGTCTTGAAGCAGCATGTTGGCAGATTTAAAGTTATGATTACTTGAAAGCATACGTACCTCTCAGTGTTCTGCTTTGTCACTCTTGTGTTGCAGTAAAGCTGGCTATTTGGGAATCATTATTGGATAACTTTGTGGAATCTATCCAGTCAATTCCTGAGGTGAGGTCTTGTTTGTACCTCTCTCCTCCTTTTCTCCTGTGCTTTATAAAAGATCAATCCAGATACAGTTGAGGATATGGAAAAAGCAATTGAATGCTTCACACATTTGATGGTAAAGCCATCAAGCTCAAAACGCCTGCAAAGGGGTGGGACAAGAAATCATCACTCTTCAGAGGGGTGGGAGTGGGGTTCTGCATTGGAATAATGTTTCCCGTGTTGTGCCACTGCTGAATGTGTTTGCGTAACAGGACAAGCAGCATTTAAAAACCTGGCCAGGCACCATCTCTGGCACCTTCGGCTGAAAGTAGTGTGCTTTAACTTGAATATAATGAAGAGCTTGAGTGAATTACTTAAAACACAGTTTTTTGTGAGACTTAATAATTAAGTACAAAATCCATATGATGTCGCATACAAAAATGAGATTCACAGGGTTCAAAAGATAAATAGTAATTTTTAATTTTGGGGGGGGAGGAAATAAATGGCAATACATTGTTTGTTGTAAGGAAAAAGTCTATAAAAAGGCTAAGTAGTGGCAAGGAAAAAGAACATTGTCATGACTTAAAAATTGCAATAGTAGGAAGAAGAAACAAATGATCTCATGTTCAGGAAATCGTTCCTAGAAAATGCTCCAGGATTTTGTATTGATACTGATGGCATAGTCAGTGATTTATTGAAAAACCTGGATGAACATTGGCATGGTGATACTCTTACAAAGCTGAATAAGCGGGGGTACTAAGCAAACAAAACTGAAATGTTGATAAGTATGATACGCATTCAGATTTTACCTCGACATACTTCAGGCTGTAGAACTCCAGACTTCTTAACTTCTAGTACATGCTGCTTGATCAAGCAGTGAAAAAATTGTTACTTTGCAGATACTGAAGTCACGAAGGAAGGTGAAACTGTCTCATGCAGATGTAATGCAGAAAATCGGAGAACTCTTCGCATTGAGGTAGCTTTTTTTTTGTTACACCCAAGACATTGTATTACACAGAACTTAACGTGTAAGTTGTGCATGATACAAAGACCAGAATACGCACTGAACACAGCGGGGTGGGGCGGGGGGGGAGTTCCTTCAGCCTTCTTTTGGCTGGAGACTGTGTGCTGCTCTGTTACTCAGAGGACCCACTGGCTCACCATCTTGCCACTGGCATCTCAACTAGACACACATTAAGCAGCATATTGTAAATGGCCAGATTCCACACCCTTTTCCCTCCCTGGGTCCAGCAACGCATGTCTCGTAACCAGTAATTATAGTAGATATTACATTATGCAGAGGATACCAGGAGGAAGCACAGCAGTAGGTAGAACTGTCAGCTATGGCCTAGAGTTAGCGAAACTTCTCTGTGAGTTCTATTCTTCCCTTGACTTACTCAGAAACCACTGCTGCATTGTAAGAATTTAATAGGGTTTTTTTTGCTCTCAGGTGAAATTTGGCCATTGGGAATACAGAGCATTACACACTCTTTTATTAAAAAATCTCAAAATCAGTGAGGAAAGAGGTAAATTTAAAAAGCAATTCCTATCTTAAACATTGCATTTATATCCCTACTTGAAGGACTGTTCAGTAATGAACAATGATGTTCTAAGTGTCCAAAGATTTATGTGAGCAGTGGCTTGAGGCTGGGAGATTTTAGCTCTTAGCCTTTATAATGCTGAGACAGGAGCCTGGTTCTGAAAGGTGTGCTATGCTCGCATAGCTGGCAGGCAGTACCCGTCACACTTAAAGAGTTCTGAGATGCAAACAAGCTGTTAAGGAGCTCCCCAGTAACTTTAATTCATTTACCACTTCAGCGAGCTAGTAGCATAGTCGAGGACTTCTCTGCAGATAGCAAAAGTTCAGGAAGGTGAAAAGTTAGAAGTCAGTGTTGCCATAAGGCAAAAGCCATTTATGCTCAGAACTGTTACACAGTACAGTATTCTTACAGAAGGTTCAGGAGATATGACCAATTTTAAACAATCACTACAATTGTATTTTTATTATGACAGGAGATTCTTCTCATATTTTACTTAAAATTACAGGAAAATTTTCCCATTTCTTTTAACTGCTATGTTAATACTTGCTCCTATATCCACCAAAAAGAAGTTTGAACTACCATAGTACCCATTCTTTTTAGACACCGTATAAATCTGAGTTCAGACCTGCTAATAACACCCGATTTCTACTGGGATAGAGAAAAACTGGAAGAGCTTTATGACAAGACTTGCCAATTTCTCAACATTAATCGTAGAGTTAAGGTAAGTGTCTTACCGTTATGAGAATTTTCCACACTCAGATCAGCTGTCTTGTGGCTCAGCAGGGTTACAGACTGCTCCATGAATGTCTTTTTAATTGTAGAAACTGGATAAAGGACAGTAGGATGCTATACACTATTCCTTTTTCTATGCGTCTGGAACCCACTCCCACCTGTTACCCAGTTTACATTAACAGCCCTGCTTCACGTGAAGGGATTGCGTATTTCCTGGGCAACTAAATTAGGCTTTGAATAGTTATAAGAAGAGGAAATTTAGTTCCTGTTCTGGAATGCATGCAAGAAAACCAGTTTAAAAACTGGGATGTGAAGCAAGTCTTTTTACTGACATGATCATTCAGGTCAGTTCACTGAAGGGCGACATAACACATATTGCTGAACCAGAATAAGAAGCACGAAAACTACCTCTTCTGGTGGTACAGCAACCTCAAATATTTATTTACTTTCAAGGCATTCCAGTGAGCTGCATCTTCTTTTGCTCGTGCCTGTTTTCACGAGTATGTATCACCCAGAAGCAGTTTAATACCTGCAGATCATATGTAAATTTATATTATTTTTGTGAACCTACTGAAATAACAGACTGATTTATATTGAAACTTGTGTTGTGCATGTTGCCTTACAGGACTTTCTGTTCTATTCTTTCGTGGAAGAGCGTTAACACCTTTCTAGTTCAGTTCAGTGAGCCCTTCTGTGGATTGTGTTCCTTTATTTAGTGATCTCATTCCACTTACGGAATCCAGATTTGCCGTGTATTTGGAATCTCTTGCAGGTAATGAATGAAAAGCTTCAGCACTGCATGGAGCTGACAGACCTAATGCGAAATCACCTGAATGAAAAACGTGCTCTGCGTCTCGAGTGGATGATAGTAATACTCATCACCATAGAGGTTGGTGGGTTTTTTCCCCACTATCACGCTGAAAATGTAATAATAAATGCAATTTATATACTTTTTAATTTGAGACGCAAGATTATTTTATTACTGTAATGTGCTGAACAAGGGAATGTACGAGGAAAGGCTGAGAGAGTTGGGGCTGTTCAGCCTGGAGAAAAGGAGGCTCGGGGGAGACCTTCTAGCAGCCTGCCAGTACCTGAAGTGGGCCTGCAAGAAAGCTGGAGAGGGACTTTCTACAAAGTGACAGTGGCGTGTAGTGACAGGACAAGGGGTAAGGGCTTTAGACTGAAAAAGGGTAGAGTTAGATTAGATACAAGAAATTCTTCACCATGAGGCTGGTGAAGCACTGGCACAGGTTGCCCAGAGAAGCTGTGGCTACCCCCTCCCTGGCAGTGTTCAAGCCCAGGCTGGATGGGGCTTTTAGCAACCTGGTCCAGTGGAAGGTGTCCCTGCCCATGGCAGGGGGGTTGGAACTAGATGGTCCCTTCCAACCCAAACCATTATACAATTAGTCTTCGGTTCTTTGCAAGTAACTTTTGAATTGCAGATACAGTTATTTTTCAGATTATCTCATTTACAGTGTAAGCTGGTTTCGGCATTTATTAAATCAAATAAATATTCATATCAATGTGTTTGCTATTCCACAGGTTCTGTTTGAACTTGCAAGGGTAGTTTTCTGATGACAGAATAAACTCAGGAAGAAGAAAACTGAAAAAAAACATAAAGAACATATGGCCCAGAAAATCCCTGTCTATCATTGCTTCTGGAAAATAGTAGTATTGTGTCTCTTGATAAATATGTACATCTTCTACTCAAATAAATAAATAAATAAATAGTCTGTGAACTTTATTCCCAGCTGCTGTACTAGTGATAATAGAGAAGTCTTCATCTACAGATGTGCTAGTGTAAAGCTGAGACACTAATGACGCATTTGTAGGTGAAATTTTCTAGTGAGTAGGCCTGGATGCGTGCAGGACTGATGCAGGGAGAGATTGAGCTTTGTCTCCTTAATAATCAAGGACAGAAGGATGGATCCCTTCTGCGCTGACTGTATTAATTTGGTGCAGGACTCCACTGCCTTGCCCCTTGACAGTTAAAAAAGATGCTGAGTACTTGGCTACTTTATGCATCTCTGACTGATTATGAAATTTTCTTTCATTTTCCCGGCCTCTTGGATAGCTGTGACACCGTCCCAAGCTTGGAAACAGCACTACTATTTGTTCTCCTCAAGTTACCTGGCGTGACTTTAATATACCTGGCAGGTATATTTAATGTTATGTTCTACCCCATCACAAAAAGGTATTTACATATTCGTATGTGAATACATTTATTTAGAAGGTCTTTATATGAAAGGGGAACTAGCTGAACTTTATCTGAGGTCACAGGAAGCTGTAGCAGAATGAGAAACTAAAGCAAGGTTCACAAAATTTCTCTTATTACTAGACTGTCCACCTTATCCTATTACCTGATTCTTACGGTACAATTTGCAAGGAATTAGCATAGGGTAAGATGTCTCAATTATCCTCTAAAGTAAGAGGTTTTGGTTTTTTTTTTTTTAAACCTATTCCATGTCTACAGGTCTGTAGACTGCTATCTCCAAAATGCTACCACTTAGTCTTATGAGAGGATGAGGGGATTTTTTTTTTTCCCCCAGCAATGTCTCTTGCTAAACACGTTTTCAGGAACTACTACACAACTGCTACTTTATCACCTTTTCAAAATCGGGTTAGTGCAGTGTATTGCCTTGGGAACATAACCTAAGAATTTTGTGAAAATTTCCTGCAGCATCATTAACAAGCCACGAGGACCACATTCAGGCTAGAGGCGCGATTACGTTTGCAGTAGCTTACTGTTCTCTCTTCACTTGAAAACAGGATTTCCGAGTGTGATATTAGACTCTGGCTGAATACATCAGACACATCCATGGGGAAGAGAATAGAGTCAAGCAGAGCTAGGAAAAACATCTAACTACAAACCCATCCTTTTGCCATAAATTATGTTACCAGTGCCACGGGAGCCTCTTAAGAAGCAGCAGCTCCTCTTAAGAGTAGGCTTTCTCCTCCGAACAGGTCATACCTGGAGGTCTTGGTTCTGGAACAGCTCAGCTGCCGCTGCTCTGAACTGCTGAGAAGGTCTGAGCCCTCAGTACCCATCTCCTGACTTACACAGTGTTATTACAGAAATAGTACATTAGGTCCTTTATGCAGTAGAAAAACTTGCCAAGCACCATTTAATTCCAGTAACAGAATTAGGTTACATTTTCATTTTTCTAGCAAACATTTTTCAGCCCTTTAGACAAATGGGCTTTCTGCCCCCCCCCCCCAATTTGGCTAATACACTCAAGAACGTAAGGTCCCAAGCATCTCACATTTAATGTTTTGGTATTTCAGCTAAATGGCTAAAATGTAAATTTGCAGGCCAACTGCATCTATCAGGAAAAGTGGTTTCAACAAAGTCATTTGAGGACTCCTAGATGCTCTTTACAAGCATGGCGTGTCCAGGCTTGCTTATCTCAAGTATTCTGTCTTGGGACTGTATTTAAGAGTTACCAAGTCAAACACCTTAAAACAAGAGAAGCACAATTACTTCTGAAGCCTTAAATCAGTTTATATCATCACATCAAATCATAGCCATTAAAATCACACTCTTTTTCCCCGCCAAGCCCCTAACCCCATTCACTGTGGTGAGTAGCTGTTCACAGTTTCGTGGCTTCAGTTAAGCCTAACTGTACGTTAAAACTTTGTATCCATCTTTTTCACAATGTACCCAGTGGCAGCTGCATCAAAACAGGAGGGATTTTGTTAAAAAGTACAACCTCTGACCAAGTGAGAGTGTTCTCGCTATATCACACACAGAAAATCAAGACCGAGCTGCGAAGCCGAGCGCACCGAGAGCCTAACTTGAACTTTCGCAGCACGATACACGCAGAGAGCAGAGCCCTCCTGTGACCAGACAGCACTTAGGAAGCTCCCCCCGCCTGCAAGCTCTGTTTCTGCTTGAACCTGGAGATCTCATGGGGACCGTGTGCAAGTGGATGCGTGGCCTGACCAGGAGGAACTTTTACGGCTGAGCCAAGATGAGACTCCATTTCCAAAAGCAACACAAAACTGCCTTAGCTGTAAGAACACACCCGGCTTTCACCCACCTCATCCACCAGCCACCTTCACTGTGTCACTGAAAAGAGCCATCCTCACTACACAGTTTGCACGGTTCGAGTCTTCACCAAAACGAGTCTGTTCTAACCAGTAAGGGTCACCGAGGGGG
>Ga0065711_1034455_pt1 | contig 23745 bp, 9 predicted proteins | sample Hoacrofraction12_FD_59098 | JGI IMG/M metagenome (GOLD analysis project Ga0065711, IMG submission 59098) | Hoatzin crop microbial communities from Cojedes, Venezuela - Epithelial fraction 12 v2 (version 2) | ecosystem: Host-associated > Birds > Digestive system > Esophagus > Crop | place...
ATTCTGCCCCTCTACTGTGCTCGCTTGAGACCCCAACTGGAGTACTGTGTCCAGCTCTGGAGCCCCCAGCATAAGAATGACATGGTGCAGAGGAGGGCCACAAAAATGATCCGAGGGCTGGAGCACCTCTCCTAGGAGAAAAGGCTGAGAGAGTTGGGGTTGTTCAGCATGGACAAGAGAAGGCTGTGGATAGTCCTTATAGCAGCCTTTTAGCACTTAAAGGAGGCTTATGAAAAAGATGGGGACAGGCTTTTAACTGACCCTGTTGCAATAGGAGAAGGGGTAATGGTTTTCAACTAAGGGAGGGTAGATTTAGACTGGATAGAAGGATGAATTTTTTTGCCATGAGGGTGGTGAAACACAGGAACAGGTTTCCCAGAAAGGTAGTGAAGGCCCCATATCTGGAAACATTCAAGGTCAGGTTGGACAGGGTTCTGAGCAACCTGGTCTAGTTGAAGATGTCCCTGTTCATAGCAGGGGTTTGGACTAGGTGATCTTTAAAGTTTCTTTCCAACCCAAACTATTCTATGAATCTATACTTCTATGGTTCTCAGTATATTTCATTTACAGTTGAGAACACAGAAAAAGCACATTTTGAGAAAAGACTACATTTTTTTGTGTAATTATTTCCTTTTAGACTTACATGTAGTAGACCCCATAGTTTGCATCTGATGGTTTGATAGAGAAGTAGCAAGCAGAGGTAGTTGAAATGATATCACTCTGGCCATCAATGCCTTTCTAAGATTTTTAATATTCCATGCAATAGAATTAGAAATGGTGTCTGATTAGTCTCTAAAAGTTATCCTGTGACCAGTGTGCATTCTTCTCAGTCTTCTGATCTTGGAAATATGATTGTTTGATCTGTCCTAATGCATTGATATAGCACTCCAAAACTGCTCCAGAAAATCCTTACCTGTAAGAATTTGTCCCCACCGAGCAGAAATTTTTTTCTCTGATAGCTGCCTCTTGAAACTCCCTCAAAATTTTGAAGAGAATAATCATCTTCCTTTCACACTCTTCTTAAGACCTGCCGTCTCATAAGGAGAGAAATCCTGTCTCCTGGACATTTTGTTTTAATGGTTGCAAACACCCAACTGGAATGCCTCAAAGTTCGTGGCTTGTTCACCTGTAGAAACTGAATGTGTAAAGCATATTCCCTATCTTTGACTGGACAAACCCCTTCTATAAATAAGAAAGCAGTATTAGTGAAACCAACTTCTTGATGACTTTCTTTCTTGTAATAAGTGTAAGAAGACTCTGTGTTGACTTGGACTACTTAATGTGTCTGCTTTGAAAATCTGCTTGGGAAACTGGTATATTCAGGTTCTCTAATGTTCAGGGCCAAAGCTGTATACTATAAGCCTGAAGTGACTGCGACTGTGGGCCAGCTCCCAGTCATAAAATAGCAATAGCTAATTTTCACCAACAATGTGAAGTTACAGTTATGAAGCAGTAACAAACACAGAAATACTCACAGCAGTCAGTGGGAGGTACGGAACTAGGTCACATGAGCTTTGCACTTACAGTGAAATACATCCTCACTGCAGCTAGGTGTATTGACACCAGTAGAAAATTTTCTTCAACAAGGAAGAAAACCACTTTACTAGAGTAAAGCTATATAAGCTACTTTTTTTGAACAACAGCAAGCTCACAAACTGTGGTTATTCTTGTCTTGTGTTTTCACGATTGTTATAAAGTTTGCAGACTTGTAAAACTGTCCCTACAAAGCCAGAAATTAATGCAACTTTGCATCCAGAAAAGACTGAAGGTGATGCTCCCAAAAAGAATAGTCAGCATATACATGAGTCATGAATTCAAGAACATCCAGAGTTTATTTTACTACTTCTTTTCTTACATATGCTTGCTAGCTGCTTGGATTTTTTTACCTCTATTCTTGTTTTGTTGTTGGGATTTTTTTAATATATTACTGTTAGAATATTTTTATTTTGTATATATATATGTAAAAGGTACATATGAGGATATTTAAAAGAAATAGAGCAATTCTGATCTTTTTATTATTTCCACAAATAGCAAAATATGGGCAAACAATTTAGGTGAATTAGGCAGGTAACATGCTGGATAGGATATTTCAGGTTGCCTTGATTCAGTGGCCTCTTTGAAAGGCAGACAGCAGAACACTGTGACAAATCTCTCTCTTTCCATATATAGAATTATTTCAAGTATCTTTAAAATTTAATCTTTATGGTCCCTACATCCCCTACATCTGCCTCTCATTCTTTTCCTTCTTTTGAGGAAACACAGAATTTAATTTGACGTATAAGGAATCAACATGTCTAAATACAGCACTATTTTAATTTGTGTGTCATAAAATTCAGTGGCAAACTGCAAACAGATGAAATAATCCGAAGCTGGTAGACACATGACTGGGACAGAAAATGAAATCGTAATAGATACACAGGAGGCAGTTATTCAGAAAGAATATAATTTCCACTAGAATGCAAGTAGATACTGAAGGAGGATAGAGTTAGAGAAAAGAAAAAAAGCACTGCACAAAACATTTGAAGAGCCAAAAGCGCAATAACCATCTCGATACCATTTATCATATCTCAGCCATTTAGAAGAAACCTGCCCCACTACTTCTCGTTCTAATCTGGAGAAAATACAAAAAGCAATCCTATGAGTCTAAAATTAAATATCCCACACACTCATCAACAAAGGCTTTCTGATGCATGAGTAAACACAAAAACATGCAGAAAACTCAGGTCTTCCTGAGTATATGGAAAAAATTCTAAGGCCTTAGTTGCACTAAACAAGCATGAAATAGATTGTCATCTGAAACAAATACTTCTGGCCCTGAATAATTAATCAAAGCCATACTGTTATATGACCTAACATACATGCAGATTGTAATGAGCCCTTTAAGGAAATGTGCTTACATTCCCTTTAAAGGAAATAACTTCTATTGCCACAGAGAAATGTTGAAGAGAATATGTAGGAGTATAAAATTCCATGGAGAAATTATAGGGCTTTTAACATAACACTATTTAGTTAAGGTTTTTTAATTAGAAGTTGAATAAACAAAATGAAGGAATTGAAAATGTAGATTGAAAAAGTTATTAAATTTTATTTGGTCACCTGTATTACTACATCATCATAGTATTCAATTTTCAGAGTTGGTCTTCCTAAGGAGGTGTTACTGGGATAAAACGGTCGTCATGGGTGTCTATCATTAGGCAAACACTAAAGCACAGGAGCTTCCAGTGGGAAAGATGCACTTGTTTCTGTTTACACATTTAGGTAAAAATGTGTAAGTGTTCTTTAAAAATGCAAGAGTACATTTCAGAGTACATTTTTCATTACTTTAATAAGTAGGCCTTGTGGAGAGAGACTTTGCCATGGCATGGAGAAAGGAAAGAGCTTTCTCTCCCACAGCTCAGACAACCACTGTATTTTCCCAGTTTTCCCCAGCTTTTCCCTGTAAAATACCATAAAGAATATCAGTGCTTTATGCAATGTTAATTTGACAAATCCCCTTATACAACCTACTTCTTTCCCCAGACTCTTGTTTTGCTGCTTGAAGGAAAGCATTGAATCTTCTAACCAATATACCTGATTAGACTAGCCGATTTTTTTTGTTCGTTTTGTTTAATGAGGATTTGAACTATTGTCCACAAACTTCATGTGGGCACTTCGTAAATTTTTTCTTCCCTCCAGGACTCCATCCTGCCCCTTGCTCAAAACCATCACATGACAGGGAAACTTCAGTCATACAAATGACAGCTAAATGACTGAGGAAAATACATAGGGAGTAGGACAGTAGGTAGACTTTCTTTAACTGCAGTTGACAAAAGGCCACTTTGTTTCCCTATTTGTCAAGTGTAACAAATATTTCCAGCAATAACTGTTTTATAGAGGCTTTTATGATGTCTCAGGAAAGCTGTCAAGTAAATAAATTGCAGAAGCATCACTAACTTCATCAGTGTTTTAGTTGTCAGCATATGCTCTGTCAGGAAAACAAGACAGATCATCTACTATGTCCCACCATCCTTGATTTTCCTATATTAGTGCCCCCTCTCACATGTCACAAGCTCTTCATAGTATTTCATAAAGACGGGGTTACGTATGCCTCCATGCATCATCCAGCTGGTCTAAAAAATATTGATAAATATGTCAAGTTATTTAAAGAAGTACTAAACGAAGAATTGCCTGTTCAGACTGTGCTCTACTCAAGAATGGATATTCTTCTAGGAGGAAAGAAAGGATGGGATATGAAGAAGGAAGGACTTTATCTCAAAGCCTGTTTTGCCATCCGTCCTCTTCTATCTAAAACATCATCATTTGCCTACTTGAGTTCTTCAAGCAAGCTACGCTGTCAGTATGTAGATGAATCATACAGCAATATAAGCTACATATGGGCTATGCATTTAGGGAAAAAGTCTTATTATCTGTCTTCTTTCACAGCCAAAGAGAAAACTCTGATCTATCAGTGTTGGGTACTGGATTGGGCTTTTTTCCAGGCTTCCTAAGAGGCGGACATGAGAAAGACCTTTGAGAGGTAGTATTTTATGCTCATCATAATCAGGCCCCAAAAACACTGTATGAAATTACACTGGGGATCACGAAGTTAAGGGTAATAGGTTTCTAAATAATGTATACATATTTAGATAAACCCAAGATACACCCAAGCACTGAGACCTCAAGCCAGGAGCCACCACTATATATATAGTGATTTTATTTTATTTTATTTATTTAAATAAGGGAAGAAAAATAATTTTCTAGTCCAGTCTATAGACTTTCAGATAACTATTTTTAATCCTTTCTTTGTTTCTCTCTGAAGTTTTGTTGTTTTTTGTGGTTTGATTTCATTGCTTTTAAAGTTGAGCTAGGAATTCAGCTGTCATTGTAACCAATAGTTGATTGAAAGTATTTACAACTATGGTGTAGTTATAGACTTTAATAAAAGAAGCATTAGGCTGTCATAGTATTCAGTTTCTCTTAAGAATGAAGCTAGGTTTTCTGACACTAAAATGCAGTAAAAATGTAGCTTGCAGACAGATAAGAAGAATGTTTTAAAATATAATTTTCAATTTGTTTCAGAACAAAATAGTACAAAAAGATGTGTATTTAATAACTAGCAGTTAATGTGATGTTGTGATATTGTAAGAAAAATTTCCTCCTATACCATTTTATAAAGTTGGTTTTGGACAATATTTCTGCAAAATTACATTGCTGTATGAAATGCAAGTTACTATTGTTCTTTAGTCTTTTTATGATGATCATGTGAAAAAGTATATTTTAAAAATACATGACTAATACACAGCATGCATTTATAACATTCATACAAGCAGTGTAAATTTTAAAAAAGCAGATAATCACACTGTTGCACCGTTCTCTTGTATATACTCTTCTTCAGATGTCTGCAGACACATATTGAGTGTTTGTGAAAGATTTTAGGTAGGTTTTTATCAGCATCTGAACAAGCACATAATATGCCCTAGAAGAAAAAGGGTTCCCGAAAGAGAAAAAGGTAATTTAATCCATACATCCATTTATGTCTCAGACCTCATGATCACCAACAAGGAGATGATCATTGGGGAAGTGAAGATCAAAGGCAGCCTTGGCTGCGGAGACCGTAAGATGGTGGAGTTCAGGATCTTGAGAGCAGAGTGAGAAGCAAACTGAAAACCCTGGACTTCAGAAGAGTAGACTTTATCTTATTCTAAGATCTACTTAGAAGAGGCTCATGGAATAAGCCCCTGGAGGAAAAAGGGGCCTAAGAAAGTTAATTAATGTTAAAGATCACCTCCACCAAGCTCAAGAGAGTTCCATTCCAACAAACTCAGGCAAAAGTGCAATCAGGCCTGCTTGAATGAAGAAGGAGATCTAAGTCAAACTCACAGACAAAAAAGAAACATACATAGGGTAGAAGCAAGGACACAAAACCTGGGAGGAACATAGAATCAATTTTCAAGCACCCAGAGGCAAAGTTAGGAGAAATCTAAAGGCCAAATGGAATTGAGTTTGCAAGGAGGGTCAGAGGCAAATGTGTATAAAAGGGCTTCTATAAATATAAAGGCGACAAGGGGAAGCTGGAATGCTGCTGAATAGAGCAGGAGCCCCAGTGACACAGGACATGGAAAAAGCTGAGGTCCTAAATACCTTCTTTGCCTCAGACTTTACTATTAAGAACTGCCTGCAGGAATCTCAGGCTGTGGAGACCAGGAGGAAAGTCTGGAGCAAAGAGAAGTTAACCCTTAGTGGAAGAGGATCAGGTTAGAGAATACTTAAAAGAAATGGACATATAGAAGTCTATGGGTCAAATAGGATACAACCACAAGCGCTAAGGGAGCTGGCTGATGTCATTGTGATGTCACTCTCAGTCATCTTTGAACAGTCACGATGACTGGAAGAGGCTTCTGGGCACTGGAAGAGAGCAAATGTCACTCCTGTCTTTAAGAAGGGAGAGGAGGAGGACCCATGCAGCACAGGCCAGTCAGCTAACTTCAGTCCCTGGCAAGGTGATGAAGCAGATAATCCTGGAATCCGTTTCCAGGCACATGAAGGACAAGAAGGTCATCAGGAGTAGTCAGCATGCCTTGTCCAAGGGAAAGTCGTGCTTGACCAACCTGAGAACCTTCTACAATGAAAAGACTGGGATGGCAAATGAGGGAAGAGCAGTGAATGTTGTCTACCTGGACTTCAGCAATGCTTTCAATACTGTCTCCCCTAAGATCCTCAGAGAGAACTTGAGGAGATCCAGAGAAGGGTGATTTTGAAAGTTAAAGGACTGGAGCATCTCTTGTATCAGGAAAGGCTAGGAGAACTGAGATTCTAGAGAAGAGAAGGTTCAGCATGGGAATCTGATGAATGTGTACAAACTTCTGACAGTATAGTATAATGAGAATGAAGCCAGGCTCTTTTTACTGGTGCCCAGTGACAGGACAAGAGGATGTTGCCTACCTGGATTTCAGAAAGGCCTTTGACACTGTCTCCTTAAAGTGCTGGATGTGCAGACAGTGAGGTGGGCAGAAAACCTACTGAATGGGTGAGCCCCAAAGGTGGGGAGCAGTGGCAAAAAATCTTTTTGGAGGCTGGTAACTAGCTTTCAATACTGGGTCCAGTCCTGTTCAACTTCTTCATTTACGGTCTGGACAATGGGGCAGAGTGTACCCTCAGCATATGACACAAAACTGTGAGGAGTTGCTGATAAGCCAGAGAGTTTTGCTGCCACCCAGGGAGACCTCAATAACCGGAGTACTGTGTGGCTCCTCAATACAAGAGGCGCGAACATACTGGATAGGGTCCAATGAAATGCCACAAAAACAACAAAGGGACTGAAGTGTTTCTTCTGTGAGGAAAGGCTGTGAGAGCTGGGACTGTTTAGCCTGGAGAAGAGAAGGTTCATGGGAGCTCTAACAATGTGCACAGATACCTAAAGGGAAGGTGCAAAGAGGATGGACCCAGTGTCTTTTCAGTGGTACCCAGTGATGGGACAAAAGACAATGGACACAAACTGAAATACAGAAGGTTCCCTCTGAACATCTGAAAACTTTAAGGGTGACTGAGCACAGGCACAAGTTGCCCATCACTGGAGATGCTCAGGAATGGTTTGGACATGGTCCTGGGTAAGTGGCTCTAGGTGACCCTGCTTGAGTAGGGGGGGCTGGACCTCCAGAGATCTCTTTCATCCTCAACTGTTCTATGATTCTGTCATTCTGCTTTACAGCAAAGTAAGTTTTGAGGGGGAATGGTGCTGGAGCAGCACTTTTACAGAGGACTCAAAAATCTGTATGCCTCTGGAAAAACGCCTACAGGTAAAGGATTTGCTTCTCATAGATTGTGATTAACCTGGTCTACTTTATTATTAATGTTACGGCAAATGCAGAAACCAGTGTTTTCATCTTCTGATTTGTCTCATTAAATTGTATACAACAGAAAATAGCTTACATACACCTAAACAGACTTTTCAAGGGCAAATATAATATACCAACACAGTGCCCAAGAAACAGAAAAAATGAATCTTCATTAAAAATGTCATTCATTACAAAAAAGTAATATGTATTTTTGCTTAGATGGTACTGACATTTTAGCAGTGTAGCACCTTAAACATTTTCTTATTAGACAAAATTACTTATGCTTTTTCTTCTAAAAGATAAAAAAAAAATAGACTATGACTCCAATAAAAATCATTTTTTAATTGGGAAAATCCCAGGCCAAGGCTGCTTTACCTTTGCTGCAGTAGAAACTTCATGCTGAGACTAGAGGTGTCTGATTGACCCATCATCCCTGCTGGAAGCCTCTACTCTTCTGCTAGCCTTGACTTGTGCGACCTCAAAATAAGTGCTGATATTTTACAATTCATGACACAAAGGAACAGGGAAAATGAAAATGGAATATATGATTAGGAATGTCATTTTCAGTCACTGCTGTCTCCTGAATGCTTTGACTCCTGGTACCAGCAGTTTGAAAGCATCTGTATACTATGCTGGAATCCTTCTTCCTCTTAAAATAGGCTAATGAGAACCTGGATTTAAGCCTTTTTTCCCTCCTTAAATGGCATGCAAAATGAAAAGAAAAAAAAAAATCTAAGCGTCAAGTGTGAGTACTTGTCCTCCACCAACCAACAGAGAATTTAATTAATATATTTCAAAGAACTTTATCAGGTGTGACATGACTCCATTGTTGCTACTGGAATGTTAGTGGATTTACATTAGTTTGCCATTAGTTAGCTGAATATCAGGTTGAAATCAAATGAACATGTGCAAAACACAGAAGATGACTGCATGAAGTGCTGGAATTTTACTCTGTTTTAGTTAGGAAGACGCAAAGCCATTTAAAATCTATAGTGAAATAAACCAGAGTGGATTATGTGTACTCTTTACCAATTCTCATGAAAAAAAGTTAAAAACTTATAATATACTCTCTTTTAAGAATTACTTCATTTATGAGATCTACATAATGGTATGTTAGTTTGGGGTGCTGAGATATTTCTTTAGAAAAAATAGAGTTAAGAATGTTGCTGTTTCAGACAAAAAAGTGTATTCTGAATCTCCAGTATATATGCAGACATGTGAAGCTACTTCTCCAAATTATCTGTTTCTGAGTGACCAGTCATCCCTATTAGTACTCAGGTTCAGTCTCTTCTTACTGCTCTACCCATCACCAAGGGAGTTTACCTGACTAATGCTCGTTACCAGGATATTTCTTTTCTGCTTAGGCTACTGTGTTACAAGTATCTAATCCTCCTCTCACGGTTCTGTGGAGTGTACCCCTTGATTTTCTGGAGAACTTGTTTAGAAGATATGTTGGGACACTTCAACTGCAAGACTGTTACAGCTATACAGTTTTAAGATAGTCATCCTATAGGGATGGATGACTACATACTTAAAAAAAGCTTACTTTATAGTGACCCACTGAATGCTGGCCACTTGCCTTGAAACTTTCCTGGACTCATACAAAAAGGTTTGTAAAACATGAGCCTATAAAAACAAAATTTAAATTACACCTCTTTCTGTATTCTATTTTGGTGAGTTCCAAGTTTTTCTCTGTCTGCTCAAAGTGACCATGACAGTGTTAGAGATTCAGAGCTCAGGATCCAGTTCACAAGTAAAATTATAGTCAATCTTACAGCTGTACACATGGAAAGACCAAGATTTGTCAAGCCTTTTCCCTTCAGTACCCAAACCCCAGTTGAGGCATTATTGATATTGGGGCCTTTTTCTGTCCTTTTCTTTCTTCCTTTTTTTTTTACCTTTAATATTGCCATGTGTCTTGATGCTAAACAGCAAGAATTATTTGGTCTTTATCAGAGAGAAAAACAAACTGATACCCTACATCGAGGTGCTGTACACTGAGAAAGTTTAAATCCCAGAATAAATTTTCCTTCTATATAAACATGTTATTCTTATTTTATACAATTATATAACTCAGATCAATGTACACCTGCATTAATAGCTCTCTTTTGGAAACCAAGAATTATATATATATTTGTGCATATATATATATCTCAGTAATATTTTTTTGACACTACTAAATTTGAAGAAGGACGATTATAAATCCTACTCTGAAGGATGTTTTCCCTGCTCTTCTATTTTTTCCCCTTTCCATACACATTTTCCTTTTCAAAGGGAAAAAAACAAAAAAAAACCACCTAAATATTTTCCTTTGTTTCTCGTTGTACCTATTATTCTGAATAAACTATTATTTCAGAGATACAATAGAAACGTTGGTTCTAAAGGTAGTTGTACTGAGGGCTTTTAATACTAGAGTAGGGTGAAATACTAGCCTGGAGCAAGAACCAGAAGCAAATGTACTTTTTCCTGTGTGAAGGTACTTCAGAGGCATTCAATGAAGTTCAGGATTCTTTCATTTTTTAGTTTACTTCACCTTTATGCACCAACCTGAATTTAGTTTTTTTTCTAGCTAGAAGTGGCTGTCTGGACTTCAATCTCTTTTAGCTTAAAATACCTTATTTTTATCTGCTGGGAAATTTAACTAAAAGTTGTTTACCTTTTCAACCTTCACTACTACCTGTACGTACAAAGTGAACTCTTTAATAACTAGTTATTTCTGTCACTACAGATAAAATATGAGATGACGTCCCCTATTTCTGAAAGGTTGATTACTGCTTGAAGGAGCTGATATTCATTTCAAGTCTGCTTCAGACACAGTTTTATATATCACTGAATATTATGATAAAGGTCCATTCGTCACAGTTACTACCTGAATTATTCTGTACCAGTAGATCTAGCACAAGTTATTAAAACACACAAAAAAAATGTATTTTGCTTTCTGTCTACCAGTGAGATCCTGAAATAAAGGATGTTGCCATTGTCATGTCCCTTAGCACTGTCAGACAACACTTTCCCTATTTGTATGTGCTGATTAAATTTCTTCCTGCTGTAAGGGATTATTTACTGCATTACGTTTTCCAGAGTTCATTTAAGTTCCACTTATGTTCAGCTTTTCAGCTTCCGTGTCCCTCGTGTCAAACTCTTAACCTCCTGACATCTCACAAAATATTAAACTTTAATGTACAATATAATGGCCTATCCCAGGGCCATGCTGTGTATCTTGGTTAGATTGATTAGGCAAAATAGTACCCAGGGCAGCAAACTACCAGGGGCAGCTCCTTTCTCTGGGTATACACTAGACTGATCGATGCTGGCAGGCAAGAATGAGTGCTTTAAAGTGACAGTAGCAGTAGCCCATCCAAGGGACATTAGCTATTACTGTCCTTCCCAAAGAAGCAAGATGTCTTTTTTGAGTTCTCAGCTTATCTTCTGCTCCCCAGGGTAATCTCTTTCATTTGAATTTATGTCCTTTCCCATAGGAGCAACAGCCTCAGTCTGTGACTCACACCTTAGTACTCAGTAACTCTCCAAACTGTATTTTGCAGTAATCTCCCATAAGCCTTGGACTTTGTATGGTTATCCCCTGGTTATGGTTAACAGATCATGTCATAACAATCTGTGCAAATCAACTCTCCATGTCACTGGACAATTACTAATATAATTTTCTCTCTCTTAAAATAATGGAGCTCATTTTTCTATCAGGCAATGACAACTTAGTCTTTACTCTGAGTTTAGCCTTGCATCAATTATTGCTGAGTCCATGCACATCTTATACTTGCATGTTGTGACATTCTGTCTCTACTACTACAGAAAGCAGTAGACATAATGATAAAAGAAAAAAAAAACACCACATTTTTCTTGCCTGGTTTGATACCTGTAAAAATCAGCCATTATTAATTTCTCTGGTCTTTTTAATTACAATATTTTTCTTTACTCTTTTCTTCCTTTTGGATTTCTCTGCCTCCAGGTCTCTTTTCTCAAAATACAGATTTGAGGATTTAGTGTAGAATGTCTGCTGTGACCATGTGTAACAGAAAGTGCCAAAACTGATGTGACAAATCTGTCTCTTCAAACCCCACTGTAGCATCTAAATATTTTATACACCCTGTGCAGGCAACACTAAGCAATGTAAAGTACTTTCACTTGATGATTGTGAATTATGAAACAGCTCCCAGTTTTCCTGAAACCCTAGGTGAAATCTAAGAATGCTTGCAAAGATGTGTCTTGTAAATAAATCAGCTCTACCTATACGAGGAGAACAATTTTGACAGATGGTCATCTAAAATTCACTGTTTCGCAAGGGAGGACAGAGGCAAGAAAATGAATAAAAGAAAAGACCATATTAGGACAAATCTTATGACAAAGTATGTAATTTTGCTTTCTGTAATGCACTATGAATTGAAAGTGCTAAATAACTGAAAGGGGAAGAAAGACATTTGTAGCAATAATATTAAAAATTATGATAATAATTAAGGTGAGATTTGAAGTAATCATAGTAACAAAATGATAAATAGCCATTGTTGGATTCTTTGTAACAAAGCCGGCTCATCTGCAGAAGTGTGCCCCAGATGATATTATAAAATCTTTCAGTAGACTGGCAATCTAGTTACAGCAGGTGTTTGCCTACTCGTATTGGGTGAGGTCTTCCATGCTGTACTAATTTAAGAGCTAGGCTACATGAAACTCATATTCCTTGAAAGACCCAAGCAAAACCAACTTTTCATTCTCTTACCACATACTCTTATGAATGCTACCATCTGACTTCAGAACTCCACTTCAAAAAGGATTTTTCTAGATCATCAGATAATTGCTTTTAAATTTCCAAATCACCCAGGTAACCAGAAGAGGAATTAAAACAATTGATTTTCAGTAGATAAATTTAAAGGAAAGAGCCCAAACACCCAGATATTTTGGACCAAGTTTCCTTATAAGGTGTGGTATATAAGGTAAAACTTGTTCCAGTTCTTCATATAAAATAAGCCATAAAAATTATTATTTGTTATGTCCTATCAGGCTGGCTTCCAATACCATTTTTTTCAGGAGGTCATTGATTTTCCCTGCAGAATCTTTCCAGTTGGTAACTCACCTGAGAAGGAGAAATAATCAAGTCTGGAGGGCTTTTTTTTCCACTGAAATTACACTGAGATAGTTTTTTCCTATAGTTGCCTGGCTTGGTGTAGTATTAGAACTCATGGTTCTCTGTATTCTGACAGCACGTGTCTGTTTCCACAGCTTGCCAAAGACCAGAACATTTTTTCAGAGATGCATTTGGAAAACAGTTTCAGAAAATGCAAGGGCACTTGAACTCACAAGTCTACTTACTGAATGCAACCTGTGTTCCCAATTTGTTTCGCTGTACCTGAAAGCCCTACTATTATCCCAACATCGGCCTGTGCTACTCAGACCAGAGCATTCCTATCAGCTCCTCATCTTTTGTAAAATCACATTCATTCATTCTTATTTGCTAATGTTCTGGCTACCTCTCATGAAAATCTGTAAGAAAATACACACAGGATATGAATCACTCCACTTCAGTCAAAGTGTGGTTCCCTGTAACAGCATTACATCACTGGAGTTATTCTTGAGAGCAGTATAATGACCATTTAATCAGTGGAAGTACTATGAAAACTAGCACAGACTGAATTTTCAAACCGCTTTTTAGAAATAGACAAGGAAGCTACAAGAAAATGATGTAGGGAAAGGAGGAGAACAAACTTCATAGAAAAACCCTAATGAAGCATCTAATTCACTTCCAAGAATTGTGAATAAAACTGTGCAAAAATACTTTTATGGACTGGACATAACTCTATAGGACTTACATTTTCTGCAGTTGCTACACAAGATTATTATTTCTTTTAGAGATAACCATATAGAATTCATCATTATTATTTCTACTTTTGTGTTGCACACATATCTAATCTTTTTTATTATTTAAATTGATTGTTTCTTTTGAACCCTTTTGTCTCTCACAGAGAAATACTATGCAGACATATATAGCATATCTATTGTATGCCTTAGAAACATTCCTTCTGGTAAACACTTAGAACCAGAAATTTACTAGAGACCTGTGGCCTCCCTTGACAGGAGCTTTGTTGATTTATGCAAGAATTGGACCTTTTTCTCTTCATTTCCCCTCTGCCTTCTTAATTCTGATGAAACAATTAGTGGCAGAAAAAACTCTCCCTAACTTGTGACGCCAATAACTTAGTTGACTTGTTATTTTTCTCCATCCATATCCATATCCACATATGTATGTGTATATATGTACACCTATATATGAAAGTAAAATATTTTAAAAGTATTTTCCATAACACTAAATACCACACTAAATACACAGAGGTTTCTATAACACTAAATACCACACTAAATACATAGAGGTTTTTGGATTCTCTATATTTAAGTATTTCAATTTTGGCACTCTATGAAATACTATGGCATCAGATAAGTAACTGGAAAGTAATTAACAAAAGATATTGATATAGGATGATTTAAGTAGTAATTAGTATAAGATATGAATGTTTAGTTCTAAAGTATTTAAATATGAAATTGGGATTTCCAAAGAAGCTCACTAAACATACAAATAAGTACGTCATCATCTCTTTTGTGAGGTTTCATCTTTCTCCCTAATGGAACAGCAAGTTCTGAAGAAAAAAGATAATATTTATGAAAATTTGGCTTTAACAATACAAATCCTCTTAAGTCTTTCAGAAACAGTATATTAATGATGTAATATCATGTCCCAAAGCTCACCTTCCATGACATCAGTGTTTCCATCTTACAGAATGAATGAAGCATTCCAAAACAATAGGAGTCAATTTTTAGTTTATAGTTTCCTAAAAGATGTTCTTTAAATTTCTGATGCCCTCAAATGTTTTGTAAGTTCTGTCATATTTTTACATTTTTAGTAGTCAAAAGTTAAATTTTAAGTTGGTGATATTCAGACGTTCTTCCACTTCCCTTAGTTACTGGGTTTTCCTTTTGTGTAAACTGCTGCTTTTTCCTACTTTTTGGTAACTTTTCAGGTTTTAATGGTATTTTAAATTACTAAATAAATAAATCAATAAAATAAAATAAAAATTCTATCAAGTTATTTATTTGCTAGCAATGGATATCCAATAACTATGTAATTTTTTTTTAAATTTTACACCAGATAGAACACTTGCACATATTCCCATTGCCATTAGACAGTATGACTGTAAGTAGATGCCTCCAACACCATAGCATTTTGCAGCTGTCATGGCTAACAGCACGAATGAACGTGGTGGCACACAACTTTACTGCAGGTGAGTACTTAGGATTCGTAGTATAACCGTACCTGATGCTAAGCCGCTGCCTCACGTTGGCTTTGCTTAGTTCCATTCTCACTGCTATTGTCATTGTCAGTAGACAGATAAAAGCTGACCAATCTTAAAGCCATATCTTTGGCTGCAATATAGATATGTCCTTCATTTTGATAGGAAGGTGTAAATCTACAGGGCACAGCAGAGGTACTTTAGCTCCTCATATTCCTATGCCAATAGAGAGACTCAAAGAAAAGGTAGTCAGTTGCACATATACATAAGTTAAAATTTAACCAAGGCATTCAATTCAGCACCATACATGTGTGGTATAAAGATATCATGCAGAATGTGTTAAACAAGAAAGCAAATTTCTTTAAACTCTGGATCTCTCCAGTATAATCCAGTTTTTATGTTCCATCTTCAATTATTTCCTGAAATTAGCTACACACCATTTTGAGCAATTCTCTTTTTTATTCCTTATCTCATCTTTGTTCTGTCATAATGTCTTGCATTGAGTTCTACAGATAGAATTACAAAGGAACTGAGTAAATAATTCTGATTCTGTAAATCATCTAAACTCATGATAGATGAAGCTCTGCAAGTTGTTCTTGATTTTATTCATACAAGAATTATATTTTCTAGTGGAACGCAGATTTGAATGCATTTTATTGATGTGAGGAAAAAAGAATTCTACACTGAAACATGGAAACTGTTGGTTTGTTTTGCATTTTGGAAAAACTGCATAAATATGGAAATATAAGATGATTAAAAATCAAGACTTTTCTTTAGTGAAAAGCTATCTTTGTAGTGTTATACTAGCAGGAAGTCATTCAGATAGGAATAAACACTTTCAACCCACTCAAATTATAAGCAATCACCTGAGATAGAAATTTGGTGACTAGGTTTCTTCCTTAGGTAAAGGAGACAGCTAGACCTCTAGCCAGACCTAGGGGACAGTCCAGCCTACCTAAGATTTGAACCATCCTTCTCATGGCACCCTTCTCTCTGCCTTAATTATATAAAATAATAAAGAAGGAACCTCAAGTGACAGCACTCCTACTTTAGTTACCTTTGCACTATGTCAAAGTTCAGTGGAATAAATGTGTGTAAAAAAAAGCCAAAGTACATAACATGTTAAGACTTTTATTCCTCACCCCAAATTTTTTTATCACATGTACCTGATGAAGAATTTCTGACTTGCTGGTATGGAAGAACATGGAGAGAAAGAACTTAATCTGCCATTTCTTCATGAGATGTTGTACTGGGAACAGAGGCACAAGCCGAAACCAGTTACTGTAGAGAATGTCAAAATACAGAGCCTGGGCATTTCTATAAAAATTTAAATAACAGAGTGATTTCATAATGCAGATCCCATCTGGACCTGAGTCTAGTTTTTCTGCCAAATTGGCACCTTGGCAAGGGTATGAGTTGTTAATTTTGTGGTATCACGTTTATTAAATATTGAGCATGTAGCACTGTGAATTTATGTCATGCTTTACAAATAGAGAATACAATGCTGTCCCCCCCCGCCTTTGGTCATGAGATTGTAAAGGACAAAACAGGATATGGGATGTTATTTCAGCAATGAAAGAAGTGAAAGACAATGATGAAAGGAAAGGAAGAAAAGGATAGAACTTTATTTCAAAATGAATGTTTTGAAGTGAAAACGGTGACAACTTTGGCAAGGAAAAGAATCAGACTTTCCAAACTACATCATGAGAGGAGGCATGAAAATTAATTTGGGAGAACAAAAATATCAGGTGTACAGAGAAGAGAACAGGGAAAGAGAATTTATCTAAAAGATCTGTCTCTATATCTCATGATCAATTTATATAATGAGAACTTTCTAAAACTCCTTCATTAGCTTCTATTTGGATTATTCTAAAAACATTGATCCATTTAAAAAGTCAGTTTTCTAAAAATTAATGTTTTTTACATTTATATAAGTGTGTTGAACATCCTATGATTGAAGTCAGATCATCAACACTGACTTCTCTCCTTCAATTCTTACCTCTTGTTTGGCTATTAATCAGTTGAAATATCTTCTGTCTTCTCCTTGGCAGTTCAAACTTTGTAATATGACATGGAAAAGTAAAAGAAGTTAACTGAATTGTGCCTCCCACATAACCTTTCACTCTGTCAAAGAGCTCTACTAAATTTATTAAATATGACTTCCTGTTACAAGAACAAGACTGAGTTTTTGTTCTGGGTCAGATAGATGTAGAAATAACAAAATACAAAAGCAGCTGACACAGCCAGAAGTATAAAAGAAGAAAATATCTTTGGAAAAGACATTTTGGATACTCAGAAAGGAAAGATGAGAGGCCAAAAAGGAGATGGCCAGACAAAAAATGGTGCTGTGAAAATCCCATTAACAGGGCCTGAGCAGTCAGTCTGCTTAAGGTTGGAGAAACAAAACTCTGTATCAGTCTCATGTATCAGCTGTTGCAGAGAGATCTCGGTAGCTGAGGAGGCATGAAATTCACCCCTTGATAAAATTCTCGCTGGGGTAGGTAAAAATTATTTTTCATGCAGTAAAACTCAGAGAGTCTGTTGAGTTTTGGGTTTTTTTTTTAAATTTAAAAAAGTGTGGATGTACCATAAGAGGCTTTCACAAAAATCTCTCCTTTCATGCACAACTAATTGATACTAACCAGAAGAATCTGGAATTAGTAGGAAAACAACAGTTTGTTCTATTGTAACATTTTCTGTCTGCTCTTCTAAGTAGGTAAGAATTTAGGAAAAACAAAAAAAAAATCAAGAAATTTTCACTTTAATTTTCATTGTATGAAACTGAAAAAAATTAGGAGTACAAAGATAAAGAGTGGTCACTGTATGACTGTACAGGAAAGTCATTTAAGTCGTCAAGTATTGTACACTGAATTGGAACATATCTGGCAAGCAAATTTTAAAGATCTCAATATGGTCAGTTTTTTTGTCACTTTCAATTAAATATTCTTAAAAAGAAGAAATAATATGCATGGTGATTCTTTTCTCTCAATAAATCTGTACTTCATACATAATACAAACCTGTATGATTACTAATACCTGGTAGGGGTTTTTTTTGTCTATTTATTTGTTGCAGTAATTCAAAATTCTTAGTGGTTTCTCTGTTCATGTACGTGTATTATGAGGAAAATATACCTTCTAATGAAGTAGGACTGAAGCTGAGCTCAGTGCTTTATTAACTGTAATATTCAAACAGATGTACTCATATAAAAGCAACTGTTTAACCCAGATGTAACAATTTGTAACAGAATGACTAGTATGTTTCTTTATACTAAATCCACTAAAGATGAAATGGTACTTCAGCTTTCAATTTTGGTCGATTATCTTCAATATATGAGCCATCATTGAACTGAAATATTTTTCTATATACCATGTTCTGTAAGATGTGATGAATAATGAAAAGACAACACATCCAGCATGTGTTAATATAAATCCTGGTAGTCATTTTGTAAACATATACATTGTCATGGCTGTGTGTGTTTGCTTATAGGCAAGATCACTTGAACACATAGCGTCAAGTCAAAGATTTTTCTGAGTAGACAGATTTTTATGTAACTTCGAAGATTAACTGTTAAACTGCCCCAACAAATTTGGGGCAAAAAAAAAAAAAAAAAAGATAAATATTGCTATCTACAGGATGATGCAACTGAATGTATATAAGATTTTTAAAGAACCTAACAATACGGAAGATATAATTAAATTCCTTTTTGATTTTTAGAATAGAATCATTGAATCTTTTAGGTTGGAAAAGACCTTTAAGATACTCAAGTCCAACTGTAAACCTAACACTGCCAATTCCATCACTAAACCATGTTCCTAAGTGCCACATCTATGCATTTTCAAGTACCTCTAGGGATGGTGACTCAGCCACTTCCCTGAGCAGCCTGTTCCAGTACTTGATCACCCCTTCAGTGAAGAAATTTTTCCTAATATCCAGTCCAAACGTCCCTTGGCGCAACTCGAGGCCATTTCCTCTCGTCCTGTCACTTGTTACTTGAGAGAAGAGACTGACACCCATCTTGCCACAACCTCCTTTCAGGTAGTTGTAGAGTGATATGGTCTCCTCTGAGCCTCCTTTTCTCCAGGCTGTTACCTCAGCCTCTTCTCATAAGACTTGTGCTCTAGATCCTTCACCAATTTTGGTGCTCTTCTTTGGACACGCTCCAACAGGAGCTTCTGTTCTTACCATAACTACAAAGAAGTCACTTTTGTGAATATCACTGACTTAAAAGTCTTGACAAAAGCGGCATCTTTTAAATTTTTTTTTTCTGCACATTGCTTAGCAGATCAGACATTTGAATACTGATAGATAGTTGATGAAGTTGTTAGGTGAAAAATTTGTATAGAAGTGTATTGTTTATTTCTTCCCCTACACACTAATCTGTATTTTAGCAAAGTTATTCCATACAAATTCAATGAGTTTAGGAAATATAATAAGTGATCTTTCAGCCAGATATAAATATTTGGCAGAGATATTACATATAAATCCTTTTTCCTCCACTATATGTAACCTTTTTGCATAGCTTATGTTGCTTACAGCAAAAATAATGGAATGCTTAACATTAAATAAACATGTTTCACGGAATGTAATCAGATTCCATGTGTAAAGTGAAAGGTGCCAGACAGGCAGCTTATGAAAGCTGAAGTCCCAGAATGAAACTCTCTGTAGGAGAAACCACACAGTAATAGGCACAAGGCAAGTTTTTCAACATCATACAATCAGCATTCTTCCTCTGTGACCTTTAGGAACCCTTCCTATTGTAGAGAGAATAACATAGTCTTAATACATAATAATTCCTTGGCTTTTATGCTAAAACTGCATCTAGTAACAATTGAACTGAGACTGTAAATTTTTATAAATGGCACACCACCACACAGCCGTTGTGAATAATGTAAGATGCCTCATCACCTGTACTGAACTTACTCCAATGTCCTATGAGGCAGTGTAGGGTCCTGTATTTCTATGTCAACATCTAAAGTTTCTAAAGTCTCTCCCACTGCATGCGTTGGGCATGACAAGGATATACTTGTATTTTTTTTTAATTGATTCCATCACAAAAACTATATTCTAAAATGGTTTTCTAATGTTAAGTCATGCAATCTCAAAGTTAGTTGGACAAAGACAGTTCAATTTGAAACTGAAAATAACTTGTTCCACTTATAAGATCTAAAATGAAGCCTATAAAATAAGCAATGAGGACAGTCATAAAAAACCTATAATCAGAGAAGGAAAATCACTAAGCATATCAATCCTAATATGTAATTCTCTGTTTATTGCATTCTGCATATTTTAAATTAATAAATATTTACTTTTTAGCAACACTTGTTGCTCTCTGATACCTATCGAAGTAATCTGACACCAGAGCTGCTGAATGTTGCAAAAATACTTCAGAGTGAAACTTTTTCAGAAACAATGATTTCACTCTTCGACATAGAAAGTCGATAATATGATTTAAAAAGAGAAAGATAAAAATTAACAAGAAAAGTCCACTGAGGTGAAATCTGAAAGCAACTGGATGGGATGATCCTCCCTAAGGTACTAAGTTGTTACTGCATGTTGCATTCATACTTTAACGATAAGATTAATAGAAATATCAATAATTTCACAGTGAGAAGGATAAGATTAACTTCATCTGTCTAATTGTCTAAGCTGATTATTTGAATCTCTTCCACCATCGAAGGTGGAAGGGATAGGCATCTGCAAAGGAATTCTCTCCTTTTGCTTGGGACTCAATACCTGCTATGCCTCTGTCTCTCCAGTCATTGCAGGGGAAACCAGAATTGTTTGCTTATGTTAGGCATTCTTTTTAACCCATTCATAGCTACTGCAGGAGCTATTGATTTTCTTGCCTATTTGGTATCAAACTGCAGAGACTAATGGGCCATTTAGTCTAACTACACTGGGGTTTCAAAAAGGAATATCCCCATACAGAGCACATTTGTACCAGTGAGAAATGGAGAAGACATTTCTTGTGTACTGGTTTTGGCTGAGATAGAGTTAATTTTATTCATAATAGTTTGGATCAAGACCCGTTCTGCTGCCCTGACAGCAAGTGGCCTGGGGGTGGACAAGAGTTTGGGATAGGACAGGAATACTGGGAGTATTATGAAGACATCCAATTTTTTTGCTGTTTGCCTTCTAAACAGCTGGGATTACTTGCAAAGCCAGTATTTGTGTATGTATTAGAAAAAGATAAAAAAGAGAAGTTTACCAGAGGCTGCTGATGGATAGATAGACGGGTAAGATATGGGGAGGAAGACAATAGAGTCATTGGCTACTACATAGCAATCACGGGCTGATAGTCACTTACATGAAGAGCGGTTGTTTTCTTGCTGTGCTAAGACCAAATCCTGATTGAAAAAGATGAATGATAATAGTGTATAGCAGGTGGTTGAAGGCTAGAGCAAAGCTACTCTCTCAAGTACTTTTATGTGAAATTGAAAGGTTACAGAAAAGGTCAAAACTGTATCAGTATCAGGTTTAAAATGAAGTTTTACCAGAAGGTAGCAGTAAATTGGTTGGCATGATTTAGAGAGCTGAGGAATGTAACAGAAATAAATGGAGATGAAATATTGATTATAACTAAATTTCTAATGAAAAGGTTTAACAGAAATATTAAACATCTCTGACACACTTAACAAAAGTTATAAACATAATTTTAAGGGATCATTTAAGTAATCTATTTAATCTCTATAATAATAATAATTGTAACAGTAATAAAAGGTATGCCATGTGTTTTTGTTAACCTGCTCTATTTCTATGTGATTCCACTAAAGAAGAGCTTCTTAGTTTTCTGCAATATATACATGAAAATACAAAGGTAGGTAGGTAGGCAGGTAGGTAAGTACATACATAGACAGACAGACAGACAGATGGATCTTAGACGAATTAAAAGCAGCATGCTTACAACATTTCTCTTCAGAAGAAAAACATGATTCATTTTCGTTGTAGCTGCTAGCAAAAAAAGTGTCACTCACAACTTTCATGTTGACTTCACACCCCAGTGCTGATCTGAGAGTTTCCATGAAAAAAAGGGTTTTACAGCAGATGAAAGACCTTGATGCATGTAATAGATATCCTTATTAACTTCTAGTGGAACAATATTCACATATCATTATACAGACTACTACCAGACAAAACCCTACCCAAGGGGATGCAATACTGGACCCGATGGTCACCAATGCAAGTGAGCTCATCAGTGACATCGAGATTAGAGGCAGCCTGGGCTTCAGTGATCGTGCACTGGTGGAGTTCACAGTCCTGAGGAATACAGGAAAGGCAAGGAGTATAGTCAGGACCCTTAATTTTAGGAAAGCCAGATTCCAGCTCTTCAAGGAGTTAGGCAGTAGGACCACTGGGAAATGGTCCTCAGGGACAGAGGAGCAGATCAGGGCTGGCAGATCTTTAAGAATGCGTTCCATAGAGCACAAGAACTCTCAGTCCCCAGGTGGAAGAAATCAGGCAAGGAGGGGAAGAGACCAGCATGGTTGAGTGGAAACCTGCTGGTCAAGCTAAAGAGCAAGAGGGAACGGCACAGGCAATGGAAGCAGGGACAGGTAACCTGGGAAGAGTATAAGAATGCTGACTGGTTGTGATGGAGGGGGCCAGGAGGGCCAAGGCACAGCTGGAGCTGAATTTTGAAAGGGTTGCAAAGAATAACAAGAAGGGTTTCTGCAGGTATGTCAACCAGAAAAGGAAGGTTAAAGAAAGTGTACCCCCTCAATTAACAGGAATAGAAACCTAGTATAAACAGACGAGGAGAAGGCTGGAGTACTCAACAACTTTTCACCTCAGTCTTCACTGGCTACCTCTCTCCTCACCCCTCCGAAGTCGAAGGACCACAAGACTGGGAACAGGGGAGAAAAGCCCGTCCCACTGTAAGGGAAGATCGGGTTCGTGACCACCTGAGGAACCTGAACATACATAAGTCTATAGGACCTGATGAGATGCATCCCATAGTCCTGAGGGAATTGGCTGATGTAGTTGCCAAGAGACTCTGTGATGTTTGAAAAGTCGTGGCAGTCCAGTGAAGTCCCTGGTGACTAGAACAGGGAAATATTGCACCCATTTTTGAAAAAGGAAATGTTGTCTACCTGGACTTCTGTAAAGCCTTCGACACAGTCCCCCACAACATCCTTCTCTCTAAATTGGGGCCATACGGATTTGAGGTGTGGACTGTTTGGTGGATAAGGAATTTGTTGGATGGTTGCAGTGAGAGGGTAGTGGTTGATGGCTCGATGTCCAAATGGAAGCCGGTGACAAATGGTGTCCCTCAAGAGTCTGTACCAGAACACTATAGTGGGACCAGTGATGGTTAACGTTTTCATCAATGACTTAGACAGCGAGATCGAGTGCACCCTCAGCAAATTTGCAGATGACACCAAGTTGAGTGGTGCAGCTGACATACCGGAAGGATGGAATGCCATCCAGAGGGACTTTGACAAGCTGGAGAGGTGGACCTGTGTGAAACTCAAGAGGTTCAACAAGGCCAGGTGCAAGGTCCTGCATCCCGGTCGGGGCAACCCCTGGTGTCAGCACAGGCTGAGGGATGCAGGGGTTGAGAGCAGCTCTGCCGAGAATGACCTAGGGGTGCTGGTGGTATAAAATCTGCACATAAGCCACCAAAGTGTACTTTCAGCCT
>Ga0065711_1007493_pt1 | contig 23743 bp, 12 predicted proteins | sample Hoacrofraction12_FD_59098 | JGI IMG/M metagenome (GOLD analysis project Ga0065711, IMG submission 59098) | Hoatzin crop microbial communities from Cojedes, Venezuela - Epithelial fraction 12 v2 (version 2) | ecosystem: Host-associated > Birds > Digestive system > Esophagus > Crop | place...
TATAGCTGAGGTTGAAGTAAGGTTGTAATGGACCACAAAGTAACTTATTTTTCCACCTGTGTGATTCCAGTTTTTCCATGAATATGAGAAACCTTGTTACTAGATGTGTCACATTCTGATGAGTTTTAGCTGTGTATGGAGCACAGCTATGAGTACCAGAACCAGGTAGAAAAATCCTTGTAATTTCATCTTAAATTTAGGCAACTTACTTACAGATTTCATCCCATACATTTCAAGGACAAAGACAGCAATGGAGTCAAATATTGACAGATAAATATGGATTCCATAAAATATCAAAGCCATTGAAAACAAAATATAAATCACGTAACAGCAAGAATGAATCAAGTAAATCCTTTCCTTTATTCTACTATACTTTGTTTTCAGGAGAAGAACTAGGGTTTTTGTATCATTCCACTAGATTTTGCAACCATATGGTCATATGGAGAACACAGTGACTAAGTGGTAGACTTCTAGCCTCAACAATCTGCATTTGAAGAGGAGCAGATCCATACGTTTTTCTTATTCTCTTTCTCCCCCCCTTTTTTTTCATTTGTGTCCTATACCAGTTGCAACAATACTTGTCTTTTTTGCATAAGACACAGCATTTGGGGGAGCACTTTGTACACTGAGACAGTTCAAATTCCTGACAGCACAGGAATCTACTTATTAAAAAGAGCCTGTCTCAGAAGCTAATCTACTTTCTTAGCTTTCACCAGCAGCTTTTGGATTTATGCACACTGTATAACTGGAGAATGTTTATGCACAATAAAGTACATACCGACAGGTAAGTCTAATACAAATTGTTTTTCTAAGTGGGATGCATCTATGTACAGTAAACAAGTGCCAAGAATGTTGCAGTCTAACTCTCTGCAGGTCTAGTTTCTGAAATTGCTCACTACACATTGCTGAGACCCATTAAAAGTCAGTATCAGTGGCATGGAGATTTGAGCTCTTTTCCTTATCATCAAGCTTTATGTCACTTAAAATACAGACAAAGATAGGGTTCTGGACCAGCTGTTTTCACTGATCAGATAAAATCTTCTTCCTTCAGTTGAAACAGTAATAATTACAGGATCTACTGTATTATACATGTTAGTCATTTTATGCATATACCATTCATATATGCTTTGTACAGAAAATCCTTGCTGCAAAGTAAAAATACCAGACAAGAGGTGAGGCTGTTCACGCAATATGCTCTCAGAAACGATGTGCATCACTCCTGATATGCTTGATCACATCCAGTTTTAAAAGTTAGGCATAATCCGTACTTTGCTGTTTGAAGGAGAATCTTTAAAGAGGAGGGAGCAGGGAGTACTCAGTTACATTTATTCTCATTTGTATATTGTTTATGGGTCTCACATAGCCTTGTTACTATAAAGGGAATAAAATCAGACACTGATTTGGCTCACTAGCTACAGTAGCCCTTCTTTTTTGAGAGAAGCCCCCAATTCAATTTCTCGCTGGAATGGATTTTTCACAAATACGGATAATCCTTCATTTAGTGTTTATACACTTGGTTACTTCCTAACATTCTTCCCTGTCATATCAGGTTTTAAAAATTTATTTAAAATTGCCAGAATTCATTTATGCACTAGCTGGTTTTATTATAGCTATGGAAGAGCTGGTATTCAACAAATTTAGCATTAGGAAAAAACAGTCATGATTTTATCAGAATATAACAGGACCCATACCCAATTTTACCTCCATTTCCTTGTGAAATGTTACTGCTCATGCAGAAACACAGTCAGCCAGCTCAAAATGAGTATCTCTACTGGCAAAAATAAACTATTTATTTTTTGCTGTTCCACCTCCTCCCTCCCCTTCTCACCTAACATAAACACAAACACTCAGGCTCCCTAATTCATTTTATCAGAGAATACAGGGAAAAATGGATTGTAGCTGTGTGGCCTCCTGGAAGTATACAGGAAGATTCTGCTCACTGCACAAACTTCAGATTAAAGTGTATCAGTTATATTTTAAATAAGAAAACTACAAAATGTCAATTCTCTTTAATGGAATTTACAAATTGAGATACACCAGAAAGATGTGAAAGCAGAAGAAAAACTTCAGAGTCAAACTGAAGGAAATTTTTTCTAGCAGAGTACGAATATTTTAAATAAAACTGCACAATTTGCAGAGTTAAAAGAAGCTTAGAGGTTAAAAGAACCTTAATCTAGCGATTTCATTCTAGTTGAAGTAAATAAAGCCTATGAATTCTAATTTCCTCTTTAAATTACTGTTTTGCCAGAATGCCAAAGTCAGCAGACTCAGCCTTCATCACTGGGCCTGCATTTCAGGAACCAGCTTTTTACGTTAACAGCAACGCAGCCCCGGGGCAGCAGGGGACCGCAGAGCCAAGAGGCGACCGGCGGGCTCCGCTTCTGGGCAGAGCTCGAGCAGCCTCACCCTGCGTTGCCCTTAGCTGAGTGAGCCACGGGGCGAGGGCAAAACCAGGTCTAACGTACGGTAACGTCAGCTGAATAATCATCAACGAACATTAAGGAATTATTGTCATGAGGTCAAGACAAGCAGGGAAATCAAGGGAAAAATGAAAAACAAAGTCTCTTGACACTGTCCCAAAACCCTGAGAGTAGGGTAACAGTTTATTTTTAAAGTCCATCCTTGATAAATAATCCTGTACATCACCATCAAGAATTGATGAGAATTTCTGACAGTATGTTATATGAAAAACCCCATGCATGACACCTCATAATAAATATGTTGCTTAAATCGCAAGTAGAAAAGTGAAGTTCTAGAGGATAACACATACAATGTAAGCACATTTGCTTACACGAGTTTGTATTTTAGCTTTTGTTTGGTTTTCCTTTCAAGGATTTTTAATATTGTACAGAACCAAGAAGCATTTAAATATCCTCTCCTGTTAGCCCAGAATAAAAACAACCCTCAGCTTGTCATGTTACCATTGACTGAACTGATTTATATTCTATAGGGCAGAAGGTGCATAAACTGTTCCTTCTGATGGCCCCTGACCGCACTGTTTTAAATCTGTTTTACTTCTCACCAAAAGTACTGTCACACTTCAGGCAGAGGCTTGATCTGGTGACTTGATGTCGACAGAAAGCTCCATGAGGCGCAAGACTCACGCAGGGAACCAGACAGTCTTTCAGTTTGGTGATTGCTTTTTACAGAACTGTATGAAATTATTTCTAACCAATTTAGAAGGAGCTTGGAAGTTTTGGATCTGAGCTAAAGCAGATATATCTACAGATCCAGAAGAGACTGAATACTCAGTTATTCTCCCACCCTTAAGCACCACACAAAACACCAAGCAAAGCTTGGGTTAAACGTGTTCTTGCCTATTTGCCTGAGTTTGTTAGTTCAAAAGAAAGCAAGCAATTAGAACTGATTGAAATGAAAAACCTTATTTCATGGGAATCAATTTCTTCCATCTGAAACTAGATTTTTAAAGTCAAGGGAGTCAAACAGCATATTAACATCCAGACCGAACGTGTCGTTCAGATGAGGACAGTGCAAAACTGCACATCCTCTTAGCGCACAGGTGGTAATGTGCGAGCAGAAAGCCAAACCGCAGCCCGAGAGAGGACTAACACACTTGGGGGAAATAGTTTTTGATATTCTGAGAACATGCCCTACCGTCTATGACATCTATACTGCTAGTAGACAAATAACATGACCCTTGGTTAGTATCTTTTTCAAAGTTACGGACGTCAGCAACGCTCTGGGTAGGGATGAGACAGCGCTGTTCCCCGCCGGCAGGCTACGGGCAGAGCTAGACAGAACAGAGCTAGCAAAACCATCTCTTGGCGCTCTTCAGAGGGACCTGTGGCACCAGCTGAAAAGCACTGCCTTACTCTGAGACAGGTAACTTCTGCCAAGCTGAGCTGACTGTTCTGACAGCGTAAGCGGTGCTCATGGAAACGCTGACATGGAGAACATGCTGATTCTAATGAATACAGCCTGAACTCAAAATAAAAAAAGCAATAAAATCAAGAACTTGGGGATGTACAGACAAATTCAAAAGAGTTGCAAAATGCTTCAACCATCTGATCATGGACAGTTGATGAGCACATGCAGATTCGATCTAAGTAAAAATACCACTGATACTTGCTGATCTTTTATGACAGTGCGCACACCTATCTTGACCAGAAAGACAGACTGCCCTTGGCAAGGGTACCCAAAGTCAGTTTGCTCAAGTATCACCATGAGCAGATGCAGCAACAAAACAGTCAGTGCTTGTATCAGGTTAGCGCTACAGATACCACACTTCAGGAGCCACAGTTCAAGAAACTATACTTCTAAGTACTGGTAAAAACAGCAAGGCACAGTCTGAACTGAGGGTACTGGTCAAAGCTTGAGAAACCTATCATTAAAAGGTCTAAAATCCTTAAACCTACCAGCAGTGCCAAGAATTTCAAGATGGGCTAGGAAATGTCTTTACAGCTGCAGTTAGCGTCTTTATCTTCCTCCCAAAACAGTAAGTTTAAATGCCAGTATATATAAACAACCTGAGGCTTAGATTCAGATATTCAGTGGTTTTGGTTGAACAGTTTTGGTGTAAAAAAAAGAGATCTCGGTCTCTCAATACTGTTTGTTCTCTGACTGTCTTAGGAGACGTAGCCTGAAATTTTGTTTTAGTGAAAATCTTTCCATGGAGAAATTTCCAGTGCTATCAGATATTTTATCAAGACCAATATATCCAACCACTTCTTGCTTGAAAAACTTCATGAATTCATTCTGTATGTCTATGTCCAAAATTTCGCCGTTTTAACTACGCCATTTTAACATCATTCAAACAAGACAGCGATTCTATGATGGCTGCAGTTGTACGTGTAGTTAAAAAAATTACTTACACCAGGACAGACTGTTCTCATTCATAACTGTTCACATGTATAGAGTTGCAAGGTACTTGTACCCACTCTAAGAATTGCATTGATTTGCCTACAAAAAAGGTAAAAATCTTCTTTCCAGCCAAAGTATTTCCCCTTGTCTGAAAAGTCTATGTGTATTGTCTTGACAAAAGCAGACTATTTCAGATAAACTGGTATTTTCACATCATCAGACCGCTAGAGTATTTCTCTGCAAGTCACTTCCAAAATATGTTTCGTACTCATTACAGAGCTCCCACAATTTTATTTCTGCTTTTAACAAAACCAGCTAAACCATTAAGTGTCACATAATAATAAACCCATGTTCAGAGCTCTTGCCAAAGAACAGGTTCTCCAAATGCAGTCTAGAAGATTTACAGGGTTCAATGTTAAATTTGTATTTGTATAGTTAAAAACGGAAAAACCCAACCCACTCCTAATATAATGACGTTCCTAACACAGAAGCATTTGTTATCTATCAAAACAAACCCCAAACAAACATAAAACTCTTCTATAGTCAAGATATACAACTGAACTCTAATGGCCTTCTGTCTATATAAGGGGCAAGCTTTAAACACACGGCAATTACTACAGGGAACCAAGCATGTTGTGTTNTGTCCAGCTGCTCACTNCAGAAAAACTTANATAAATACTAACTGTTTATCTGTGCATNACTAACCAGTCAACACCCCATGCCTGTGAGGATTTANTTATACATTATGAGGATTTCCCGAAGAAGCGGGGGAAAACCTTCATTAGAACACTGCATACCTCTACCAAGCCAGTTAAACCAATATAGCTACCACGGCTGTGGTTTCACCATGTTAAAGATGTTTTATACTACCAAAGACCTGAGGAAAGGTTTAACAAACTTGACCTTAACACCATTAGATCACAACCCTATCTAGTCTAATCAATATAACTTAAAATTAGCTGGTTTTTTAGTTACAGAAGTTTTTATTTACATCATGTTTAAGTACCCCAGACCTTTTTTATTAGCTAATCCAGTCCAAAACCAGAAAAAAACCCACATTTGAGGCAAAAATGTACAGATGTGGAGAGGTTTCTTCCACAATGAGGTAGAACAGACGCCTGTTTATAGTTCTTTTAGAGGTAAACAGTTCCTTTGATAGGTTTTCAATTAATCACCTTAAGTATCAATAATTAATATCAAAATATTATAATTAATAATAATAATTTAGAAATTGCATCATCTTCTTAATGGAGATGAAGGTACACTTTTAAGAAAATAGTTTGGCATTTGCTACTTCTGCTACTACAATACCTTGAGTAAATATAGTTATTTTTCCCTCCTGAACCAGCTGGTGCACTGAATATTCCAGCACCTTAAAAATTAGGAAAAAATTACTGACCCTTTAGAATTGTTTAATATTAATTGTTATGAAAAATGTTGAAATAATGTAGCGTGAGCATGATCCCTCTGTACCCACAGCTGTCTAAGGAATAATACTGGAAAGACAGAAGTTTGGCTGCAAATTAACAAAGCAAGCAAATTAGGGGAGTTATGCAAAGGGACATCTGAATCTCAGTGGCAGCTGCCATATTAAAAAAACCCCACTGGCACAGTCCATGATTTGTTTGTACTGTGATACATCCCAGCAACAAAGCCACAGCACACTATGGTCTCACTGAGCAGAAAAAGGGATCAAAGAGAGATATATGTATATAGATATATATATATATATACACACAAAGAGAGAGAGAGAGAGGGAGAGATGGGAAGGGGAGATCAAGAAAGATTTAGCTACGCATACAGCTTCAGATGTCAACAGAGTAGATGTGGCTCTAATGTTTAAAATGCTGGCATTCACTGTATCGCCTTTCCACAGAAAAGGCTAAGGAGCAAGAAGGCCTTTCTTTGTGAGGGAAGGAGTTACTGCGTGGAGAGAAGGCCATCATTACATATTGTTAAGACAGTGATGGCAGAGCTGCCAATAACCAATGTTCCAAAAGCTGTAACCTAAAGACAGCCTAACTTTTCATTTCCCTGGTTAACATAACACCCTTTCGTGGTCATATTGCCTGCGCACACGCCAGCAGAGGGAAGAGCGGTCCCTCTCCGGTTACATTTCGGCCCCCAGGAACAGCCCAAACTAAAGCTAAACAAGGCTTACTTGTCACATCTGTTGGTACTCCCCCCTCTTTTTTCCCAAAAGGTTTATACATCTAACTGAAGAGATACAAAAAACATGAATACAAATAGCACAAGACCTATAAAAGAATGAGATTGTGAAAGTCCACCATCTGATCTACATGTATACGTGATCCCATATTTCCAACGATTTCAGGAGGAGTTATGAAATATAGGATCTGTTTATCAGAGGATTCTTGATTACAATTCAGAGAATGTGCAATGTTACACAAAAGCAATTCAAATGCAACAACTATTTTGGAGAAAACAAGTGTTACTCTGAACACAGCATTTTTTGCTAGTCCCAAGCTTTCAGTGCTATACTGAAATACACGTTAGGGGTGATCTCACCACCGTGTATAATCACCTGAAGGGAGGATGTGAACAAGACAGAGCCCGGCTCTTTCCAGAGGCTCCCAGTGACAGGACCAGAGGCAACAGGCACAAGCTGAAACACAAGAGCTGCCGTCTGAACACAGGGAGGAATCTTTTTACTGTGTGGGTGACTGAGCGCTGGTGCAGGTTGCCCAGAGAGGCTGTGAGGCTCCATCCTCAGAGACATTCCCAAGGACACGGTCCTGGGCAGCCAGCTCCGAGCACCCTGACCAGGTGCTCTGCAAAGGTCCCGCCCAACCTCAGCCCTTCTGCGAGCCGGTGCTTCTGCGACACCACAGCAGCTGCGAGGACAGGAGACGCCGAGGACCACCTGTACTCCTAGGCACCCATCTGTCTTCCCGGGCAAAATGAGCTCATGAGACATTTGATCCAGAGACTCCTGTAAAACTCTAATCTGAAAGTGTATTTGGTAACTGTTTTCCTTTTCATTTATGACTGTTGTCACCCAAGCTGGAGAAATCCACGTTAGGCTCCACATCAAAGGCAGTTTTATTTCACAGCATGACTTGAAGTGGTATATAACACTGAAGTAATTTTCCCTCTTTCCAATAATTCGTATTTTTTTCCAGCTTTAAAGACACTTTATAACGTGTAATCTCACTGAAAACACATACTGCAATAAATACTATAAATCATGCACAGATATCTCAGAGCTTGTAACAGAATTAGAAGTTAAAATATACTTTCTTATCCCATTAAAATGAAAGAAAAATGATATTTTTTCAACACAGAGGCAAAACTGTTTCCTTTGCCAAGTTTATTTTGCACGAAAGAATTGCTGTTTCTGTCTTTTGGAATGGCTCAAGTAATTTTATTCATAAATCAAGTATGTATTTACTCTGTATAGCTAAATTAAACAATTCATGTCCAACGTAGTGAAATTTGTGTTAAGGGACATTGCAAAAAGAAATGAAAGAGGTATCCAAAAGCCTGAATAAAACCATATCAAGTCTTCTGAATCCTCCCAACTGTTCTCTTCAGACGGAGCTTAGCACTTTGGAGGCCAGCCTCACTGGCAGTGTCACTACCCAAGAGAAGTGCAAGAATGCGCCTGTCCTTTAAGGGGTTAAGTGTGAAGTGAGACTGAGAGCCGACAGAAGAAGTGGAGAAGAAAGAATAAAATGCTTATAAAGTAGTTTTGAAGTCACCCAATGTTGAGCTTTCTTACTCCTATAATAAGCACCACAGCATCTTAAAACAGGATCCAGGAACATTTGTTGGAGCAGCCTCCCCAGGGTGTGGCTGGATTTGGCAAACTTTAACATATCATGAAAAAAAGAGACTTTTTAAGGTAGAAATGCAGGCATTTTTTTTTCCTGCTGATATTTATATTACTAAAAGCAATGAAGACACTGTCTGAGCAGTGGCAGAATCAGACCTGTAGACCCCACGTGATGGTTCTTAGGAAAGTTTCACCAGTAATTCTGCGTTCTGGGTCAGCTCAGCACTAAATTTATTTAATGCTGATGCCCTGCTCCAAGTCACTGCAAACTACAGGAGAGCAATAAGGAAGAGTGGATGACACAAATTCCTTACAAGGATGGCACCTGTACAACCACAGTAAAAGTACTAAAAATACTGGCCTCCTTGGTCAGGCCAGTTAGTGAAAATTCTCCTTTGCTATGATGAAAAAGTCCTTTTCTGAGACAGATTTTGTAATTGGAAACTGCTCAAACTATCTAATGGACATGGCAGATAGAGGTTTTGTATCTCCTGTCGCGTGGTGTTGGGCAGGAACCACAAGCACCACCAGGAGACAGGACTTCCTGCCACAGCACACTGACGTATCCTGCACTAAGGGTCTCGGCAGCTCCTGTTCAGCAGGCCTGTCATTGTCAGACCAGATCACAAGAGAAACGACCGCAGAAAAGAGCACGTTTGCCTGCCTAGCAGGCAGGGAGAGCACCAAAGAGTACGTCTGCCTGATTTCTGTCTGGCGTCTGGGCACACTGGGGTTTGGGCTGCACAACAGAAAAACATATCTGTATCTTAAGAACTTCCCTCAGTCTCAAAAAAACCTGGCTTACCAGAAGAAAAATTACGCTTATGATTAAGTATGCTGACAATATAACTAATGCAGACGGATTGCCTGGATCTGTGAAAAACCGTGTAAAAAAAGAGTTCCAAAAGCTCTTTTTCTCTGCACCGTTCCTCTCAAAACAGCATTAACTTCAGTGCCCAGTGGTGGCAATTTAGATGTCAGAATTGAGACATTTTTCGTTATTTATGTAGAAAGACACACATATATTGAATACATATAATTTCCTGTAACTACTACTTTTGTCGACCAAAGGCAGGGAAGTTCCGCTATTTTTGTACTAACACATTCATTAGCAGGAACCCAACAATAAATGGTTGCTTCACATTTGTTAGTTTGACCAAGGAGCATGCATTACAATGGTAACTTTCCTGTGCACAGTATTCAACAGAAGTATTTTAACACACCGTGTTTGTCATGTGTTAGCTAACAGGTATCAAAACCATTTCTGTCCCCACAGAAAACATGTAATTTTGGAGACACAAATACCTACATCATCCAGTCCCAAAAATTCAATCACATTTTTAATATCTCCCCAGCCTGTGAATGAGACCACACTTCATCACATCGCACTCCACTGGGTGAAGTTTATTTTGCAGTTTAGCTTCAAAGGACAAATTTATTTTTTGTCACCTGCCTGCAGTATTACCCCAGGAGTGGTAACCAGCCGTGGGGAGAAGCTGACGCAGCAGCGGCAAGGGCTGGGTGATGGCTGGGGTGCTGCTTGCCCCTCTCTCTTTCGGTCAGCCGTGCTCCGATGCAGGGAGCAGTACTCCTTTCTTCCTCTGTTACCGAGCCAGAATACAAGTAATGAATTCCAGGAAAAATGCGTGATCTGAAACAAGCAGTGGCGACAGGCAGTGCACCGTGGAATGGAGTTTCACAAGGATACATTAAAAAACGACAGACTGAAAGTAAACTACCATTTTATTTTATATTACTGGAAATCTCTGCTAAGTTTATATTCATTACAAAGAGAACACCTTAGTTAACTCTGTTAAAATGGAGTTAGGAAGAACTCGAAGAAAAGGACTGTACTAAAGATCCTTCTCTTCCCAGGAAATATGAAAGCATCACATTCAAAAAACTACACTACCATCTATCAGGAAGACCACTTAAACCAGCTCTGCCCTGTTATTTGTCAGTCACTGGAAGGCACTCGACGGACATGAGCACTCTTCCCCTGCAGAACTGCCATGTCCCATACCACCAACACCAACTGACAAGCTGCCTGAAGGATGAGCTTGTCTCAGGGCCGGAGAAACAAAATGCAGCAAATGGCCACTTCTTTGGTAGTTTCAAGACGAAAAGCAATATATGAGAACAATATCCCTAGCATGACGAGTGCTGCAAGAGCAGTTGTGTGGCAGAGCCAGTCTGAGGACACCGGTGAGCTCAGGAGGCTCCTCCGGAAAGCGGAGGGCAGGGACAGCAGCAGGACTGCACGCGCCAGCTGCTGGGTAGATGCCAGATGTGCTGCCAGTGCCAGAAACGAAGCCTCATCTGAGCTGCAGGGAGTTAAATCAGATCCAAATACAATTCCCCACCTCTGAAAAGACATGAAAGCTGCAGAAGCAGCTGTGCAAAACACCTCTGGTGCTTGCAATAGAGGACATACTGAAACCTCAGTACTACCAAGGACCCAAGGTGATGAACTACCAAGCAGTAACAGGTCACCAGTCCTGGCGTGGAAACGGCCTCACCACAGCACCAGTGGCGGAGTGTGGACACCTGAGGTCTCTTTACTGCACTTCAGTCCAGATTCTCACCCTGGCTGAATTAGGTATTATGACAAACAGCTACTGAGTCACTGTCTTCTACACCAAGAGCCTGTCACCGACTTGGCTGCACTGAAAAGCGTGCTTTATGTGTGTGGTGTGGGGTATACCAGTTTGCAGAATTAGGCCTTCCATTCGCAGATACGCATTTTTCTTTTCATTACAGAGTTAACACTGTGGATGTTAACACTGCTATGGCTCCAAAAAAAAGAACTGGAAATGTGACTGCTATAATCAGGTTTTCTTTTTCTTTTTGTTTTTGTTTGTTTGTTTGTTTATATTTTTTTTCTGGAAAGAGGAATACCCGAACTATCTGAATCACGGCCACCGAAACAAACTGCAGCATTGTATGTATATGAAATAAATATTTTTTAAAAGCTTAAAAGCGACAAAAAATACAAAACTGTGAAACTAATGACTAAAATTTTTGAGCTACTTGAAGCAAGTTGCTGGCAGGCTCATACGTGGTCTACATAAGACTCCCACACTCCAATCTTTCCAGACATGCTTTTGTGCTTGATTAATTAGAGAAACTAGGGAGAGGTGATACTTTTGCAGTGACCGATATTTTTTTTATAATTAAATCAATCCGGTAGATATCTCCCATAAAGCATTAGCTCATGAAATGTTCATAATACACCAACCTAAGTGTCAACTGGAAAAACACAAATTTAATATTTAGATGGATGTCTTTGGTAAAAATAAAAACAGTGGGCTCTTTCATTTCATAGAAATATAGTATCCTAAATTTACTCTAAGCATCATGTATTAAAATAATGTTATGCAAATAGGCATGACAGTTAAATAAGGTTTTAGAATAAGACTGTTTAAATGAATAAGTAATATTTTAAAATGTCAGTCAACACTCCATGAAAAAAGAAAGCTCAGTTTAATTAGGTTGGTGTTTTGTGGTTTAGGTAGGAAAAGGATTAGCATGTAGTTAAGGCTGCCCAAAGCTTTGTGTGGGTTTTACACAGGTATTCACTTTCATCTCAATAAAAGAATTAGTGTAACAAATGCTGGCTTACATGGTGCTTTGCTGCTTACGGCACAAGGGAGCTTCTCAAGAAACTTGCTGTGTCGCCATGTAAAGGTCAGGCACAGTGTACAGAGAATAGGAAAATAACAGAACCTAAAAGAAAAGATCTTGCTGACAAATCTGTAGAATGGTGGTACAGACAAGCTTTTTTATAGATTGCTTATGCCAACTTTATTTTGACTAAATTCTCTATAAAAGGAAAATAACTGTAGTGCCAGTAGAGAAGACGTCTATCAGCAATCACTGGCGCAGTCCAGTGGGACTGGAGGGGAAGGACAGAGGGTTTGGGGTAACATATCACATGTTTTTTGTTCATTTAGCACAAAAGTCAAGCGATTGACAGTAACATTTTCAGCCTGACATAACTTGCCTACTGTAGACTGCAATGCATTGAAGAAAGCAGAGTAGATACAACACACCTGCTAGGAAGACCACACTTTCGTCTAGCATTAATGCAGAGAGGTCTCTACACGGTACTGAAAAATAAGTGGGGCTTAGTATGTATTTCAGGCTTCCCCAGCTGGAATTTTTTTCTGTCTCCCTGGAAGATGGACCAGCAAGGGAGAAGAAAACAGGTCACAAGGTCCAGGCACATGCCAAATCTGCACCTAATCTTCATAACCACAGGACTAAGGTAGATGGTATGTATTTATAAAACAAACGAACTGTTGCATAGCATATTCATGGCAGTAAGTGCGCCCATATTGCAAATATTGTGCGTTGGAAGTCCTGAGGACTGTCAGCCCAAACTGCTGGAACAGCACACTTATTGTTCTTAACTACCATATTGAGCTCGATTTCGAGAGGAAAAGAATAACAGTTTTTCTTTGTTTTGGGGAGCAAGTAACAAGAAACTCAAGTGCAAATTATGTTCATAGACATGCATCACTGAAAAACTAAAACAGACAAAAATAATCATTTGCTACTTTTTAAGAGTTATTTCCTTTTTGTCTTTTGTACTTTCATGCTGAAGTATCTTCTCAGATCTTCTGAAAGCTGGGATTTTTTGAATTAACCTTGAAAATCATGACTGTTTCCACTTGGACTAGATGACCTCTAGGGGTCCCTTCCGACCCAAAACTTTCTATGATTCTATGATTCTATACAAGTTTCCAGCTACTTTCTTTTCATATCTACTGTAAAATATGCTAATAGAAAAAAGAAGCAGCTGCACTCTGCTCCTTCAATGGAAATTATCAGCTCGCATATATTTATTGTGTTATTGACCCTGTATTTGCCAAAAGAATTTAGGCCCAGGTACATGCCAGACCATCAGATACAAAAAGTGTATTTAGAAATAAGTCATAATGGAACTTTTTATAATAGGATTTTTATTGCTATGAGTTACGAGGAATTCCTGGGGGACAATAAAGAGATTCTTTTTTTTTTAAGTCTCCAAAATGAAGAACACTATTCAGCAGATACAGTAAAAGCTGAAAAGTCAGGAAATTCATGTAAGTCTACTTAATACAAGGAACATAATGATTCCAAACCAAATGTCAAGGTGTGAAAGTCCTCATTTCCAAAAGTGGACATGCTGATGGCTGCCACTAAGTCTAGCAAAGGACACGTTGTGTGCTTTGAGTGCAATACGCAGATTTCACACTCATCTAGCGACAACGGCAATGTCTTTCAGCAGCACTGGCTGCTTGTATTCAAGCTGAATACAATGGCATCTGTGTTTTAATCCATCCTGAATATTGTACCATTGGAAACGTACATTAATGGCAACTTCCCTTGTATCTTGACTCAAGCCTAGACTAATCACCAATACTCAAATGCAACTTTCAGGATAAAACAAATCCCCTTAGATGTGTTCATTTGGAACACCACAAAATGCAACATTTTTAAGCCTCTGAAATAAATCAGAGATAGTCAGGTAATTCAGGAATAGCACACAGAGCCTGATGCAGTTTTTTGAATTTGGTATGTGTAAGCATTGCTATGGTTTATTCTTTTCAATGAGGACCTGGGTTTTTAAAGGGTCTCATGGTGCTATTACGTGTAAAGATGCTGAATCACTGTGTTACATCAAGAGCACGATGCTGAAATTAACCGCTTTAAACCACACAGAAAGACAAATTTAAACACTTCAGCATGTCAGATATGGAAGCCCCTCTCTAATCTATAGAATGGTAAGGCTCAGTCTCCTGTAAAACCTATGCCTCTCACATAACAAACCTGGTTGCCAAACACTGTGATTTATGAGAGAAGAAGGACTCTCATTCCCCAGTAGCACAACCAGCCAAATTCCGCAGCACTTAGACAAAAAGCCCTCCAAAACTTCACACTAGTGTGCATTCAAGTGAAACAACACTGTCCCATTTTTGGACACAAAGCTTGGCAGATCTCCTACTCTCTGTCTCTGCACAGTAACTTTCCCTTGACTTTACACACAGCAGCTAGGCTGGAGAGATTAATAGTCTCCACTGCACAGCCACTTAATCCCTCCTTGTCTCATCCCATAACGGTCACAATCAAGACCTGAATTCAGGTCTTTCTGTGGCCTTAACAGCTGCTCCAAGCTTTGTATAAGCATCTATAATTCCAACTCTTTGGCACACATGTAGTTGTATACATTGTGCGTACTACCAGGTTAATCATTAGACCTCAAAACCTAAAGCTAAGAATATCTTTACAGGATTGGAGCTCTAGTCTGCAATGTGTTCCTTGTGTGTGCTGTAAATAAGGGAGGTGAGGGACTAAAATGTTCACAAACCTTTGAATTACTCTTGTCAGCTATAAACAGCAAGAAAAAAATTAAGTAGAAATACATCTATATAGCCACGTGTATGCAAATAGATAAAACTAAATAGATCATTTCCATAGACTCCAAAACCTTGAAACAAACAACCAACCAGCAAAGCTTACCCTTGCCAGCGTCAGTGTTCCTTGTTTACACACACTGCAGCGGACCCGCAGCTTCCCAGGTTTCCCAGCTTGGCAGAAATTTTTGCAAAAAACATAAAAACTGTTGTAAGAAGCTGTGCCTGTCAGGGAGAAAAAAAAACAACAAACAAAAACATTTGATGTATACTGAAAATCAGTAACAAAGTGTAATGAAAGGTTTCTGTTTGGCTTTATAAGCGATAAGTAAAAAAAAAATAGGCCTTATCTTGCCTGGTCTAGTTCTTAACACTTCTCAGTAACTCTTGATTCTTGATCAATAGTTCTAGGTGAACTGCACCATAACTCCTAGAAAACACATCCTGTCTTGCGTTTGAGATTACCAGTGGTAAACTGTACCAAAGATTAGCAACCGTAATCTTTGGCAAGTGATGTATGAGATTAATAACCCCAGCTGTCTATAATTTCCATCTTACTCCTAGTCTAAATTTGTCTAGCTGGAAGTTTTAGTGAGTTCAGATTGCAAGAATATTTCCTTGAATGAAGTTTAAAAGATTAGTTTGACTGATATCACAGCAAGAAAACAAATATTTAATTTAGCAAATTTAGTTTTATTCATGCAAGACTGGGAATTATTTCTTTATTCTTGCTGGCAGCGGTATACCCTAGCAAAGTTTCTAAACTGCTGCCAAGATACTAGGCCAAGTAAATTTTCAAGGAAAATGAAATGAAACGCGTTCTGTTCTGTGAAACTATAGAACAGAAGATGATATGCAGAGGACTGTGTAAGCTTGGGGCATTGCTAATGAATTCGATTCCACATGCAGTCCTGATCACTGTTTCGAGTAAACCCCTTTTCAGGATGGCTATTGCTATTCCTTATAAAACGATGGAAGAGTCATAGCATGGTTTTAGGCTAGACTAGACATCTCCACGTTCAGACACTCAAGCTTATTATCTGGCTTTGAACTGAGACCAGAATAAAGTTTTTACCAGATTTTTCCCAATATCAAGAGGAATGGTTGTGGACATTTGATCCATTAACAGTGGTGCACTTCAGAATCAACAGCAGATCAAAAGTTTTTCCCTGTCTTCTCCATTGCCCTACTTCCGCCTACATTTATCACCAACAGACTTTTTATGTGTATTTGAATCCTAACATGTTACCACAGTAAATACGATCTGGAATAATATTATTAAACATGACTGACTTGCTTTATTTGTACATGTCCTTCGCATGGTGAGGGTCAGACGCTGTGTTCTGCCAACGAAAAGGCCTACTGATTTCATGTTATGCCTATCCACAGCTGTTCTAACATAAATGTGCGCTTAGATTCCAAAACTCAACTTCAGACAACTATGATATCCAGAAAACTTTTTTTCTAAGAAAATGTTGATGTCTTCAAAGCAGATGTACACTGCTGAGAGAAAAATTTTTATAGTACTTTTTCAAGCTTTCAGAAATGTAAGTTACATAAGAGTATATCAGTGATGCATCCAATATAAACTATAGTCAGCTATCTATGAAGTGTTTTCATTATGCCTCCCTGGAGAATATTAATCACAGTAGCAGAACATAAAGCATAGCAAAATTTAAACTGAATTCAGTTTTCGTGGAAAATTAACACACATCCATACGTTTACAGACACACAAACTTTTCTTATGAATAAGTGCATCTCAAAAGGTTGAGAGCACATTTCTCAAATCAGTCTGAAACATAGTTCTGAGATTAAAATAGTTCAACTAAAGAAAAAAAGGCTTACGCTGAACTATTTAATATATAGTACAATGTTGAGAGGTGAATACAAACGAAATATGATGAAATATTGCATCTCTCTTTACTCATATTTTGCCTGAGGTTGCCAACACTAGGATTGAGAGCACATCTGCATTAGACTCGATTTGAGGCAGAATCCACAACAAAAATCTAAACTACGGCATTGCAAAAGAGAAGGAGTACAGTTGAAAATGACTGAATTTTACTTTTGGCAGTTCCTCTACGCAGGGTCAGCAGGTCAATCAATAAAACAAAAGGGCAGTATCTTTAGCACGATTCAAAGGAAACACTACATGACTTCAGTAAGCAAGAACACTTGCTAATAGAGGCCCCCAATAAACAAGCTGATTTCAGTCACTTATTCCTGACTTGGTCTCAAGTGCCTGAAGTGAGACCAGAGCCCTTTATCTAATTTGGTATCACCAGCCCTCCCCCATCGCTCTGATTTCTTATATGGCCAGCCTAACGAGACTAATGAGACTGCTGCTTCCATTCACACATAGAAGCACTTATCCCGAGTAGCTGCCACTACTCACTGTCCTAATTCGGTCCTACTCTCCAGAAGCATTCCTGCCATGACTAACAAAACCCTTCCAGTCAAACAGAACCATCTTATTGAGTACATGAGCCCTTACAGAATAAAATACTTTGCAAAAAGGTCTGATGCCTTTCCTGACCCACTCCTCCACTCCCTGATATCTTGTGTCCATGTCTCACATTTTTATACCAAGTTTATTTCAAGCAGTAAACTACTTGAGGTAGGAATCATACTTTCTGTTTGCTTTGTGTTCTAAGCTCATTCCATCTGGATCCAAAGATAAAATTATATTATTGATAATACTCTTCAAAATATTCACAGGATAGTATGGCATAAATCAGCATGACTGAATGCTGCAGTAAAAAACAGCAGTCATAGGAGAGGCCTAAAATGAGACATATTGCTGATTTACTATAGAGGATAAATCTTACACATTAGCTTGATACTTACTCCATGCAAAAATAGACTACGTTAGCTCAATATTCATTTACCTTAGCACTTTCCTTTTCTTCTTCTCCTTTTTCATGAATATCAGAAGTGCCCCTAAACGCATCCCCTATGCACAAACTATGCACAAATTTGAAACACAAGAAACAAATTTATAAGATAATGAGTTGGAGCAGTTAAGCAGCACAGATCTATTCAGAGACCCAGAATAACTTTTGAAATGTCTGCTATAGCGAGGTTGCTGGAGAGGCAGAACACTACAGGAGGAATGTGTACAGGAGGAAATCATAAATGGAGATTTTCAGCAATCCATTCACCTTTTATGCAGATATGCTCATCTCAGGCTCACAAAGTGCAGTCACATCATCGGGTGATGAAGTCATTAACAGTAGCGAAGACTGAATTAAAACCACAAATGCTAAAAAGTCAGCACGCAGCGCAATACTGACGGCCAGCATCAAACTCTTTACCGCGTTGTTAATGTCACTGAATTTTAGCACAGCCCTTGGCTGAGACTGTATCCCCTTGAATCCCTTTCCAGAGGGGAACTGAAGGAAACAAGGACAAAGAAACCTGCTTTACGGACCAGCTCTGATGTAGCAATATTAATAAGAATTGTAATTATGGCATCGTGCCAGTATTCACTAAAATTGCTGCAGCACCAACCTTAGAACCTCGTCTTTGCTCATTTAATCATCATCTATAGGCTTTCATAAAGCTTTCCATTAATATTATATAACACTGGCATTCAGCAAGAATGTGCAGACACAGCAAATTACAAGTTAAAAAAATGGAAGTCCTTTTATAAATGCTGATTCTGGTACTGAACATTAACACCATAAATAAATAAATTAAATTATAACTACTAGTCTCCTTTGCAGTTACATACATTGGTGGGTGGAGGAAGACTGAGGGAAAAATCAGTGTGCTGCATCTGCACTTATTCTTTGCTGAGAAGGTAAAGTCACTGCAATCTCAAATTTAAGGTCCATATTCCATATATTTATTTGTGGGGCAAGGGTCCCATAATAGTCTCTTTTGACTATCAGTGATGCATCCTTTAGGACACTTGTTTCTAGCTTTCCCACACCAGCTGATATATCAGCATGTCTTTTGAGAAGCCATTTGCTCTGAGTCTCTACCATCGCGTTACGCTTATCCTTGAAAGATGGTGCATCAAGGATCTGTCATTTTGTTGACAAGTATTTTATTTCAATTTATGGTAAACTGAAAAAGATGCCACCAGAAAGTTAGAATCATAACGAATACTATGCAATTAACATGGTGTAAGGTGCTGATTGCCACTTTTTCTAACAATGTTCTCACATGAATGAAGCTTGCAACTGTTGGAGAATCTTAATGACTTCCTGCTTGGAAATATCAAAAGTGTGTCTGAGGGCAATACTAGAGTAGGGACATAAGAGAAAGATCAAGGGAAAAGTGTTGGAGCAAGACAAAGTATCAGGAGACACAAAAATCTCCTAAGTATTGTAACCCCCTCTCCGTAAGCTCCTCTGTAAGCATCTTCCCCTGCCATTTCCACCTCAGGCTTACTTATCTGTGTTCAAAAGTGACTCAAGTTCAGGGCCCACCAGGATAACCTTGGTTCATCCTTCTGAGGAAATGAGCAAGTCATGAGAAGGAGCTAAGAAAAAGTTTGCAGAAGGATAAAAGTAAAATGGCAGAGAAAGGGTTGTGGAGATGAAGTTACTAGGCTAAGGACTGAAGGGAAAAAGTGCCAATATGGGTCGTCATAAAATCCCAAAGGGAAAAATGAGGGGGTTATTTGATCTGATACCGTATGTTGAGAGCTTACAGCTGTATGATCTGGGATACACAGATCACAGGTTTCACAGAATCATGGAATCACAGAATCATAGGTTGGAAAATACCTAAGATGATCTAAGATCACCAAGTCCAACCATCCTCCCAACAACACCATGCCTACTAAACCGTATCCCAAAATGCCATATCTACACGTTTTTTAAACACCTCCAGGGATGGGGACTCAACCACTGCCCTGGACAGCCTATTCCAATGTCTGACCACTTTTCCAGTAAAGAAGTTTTTCCTAATATCTAATCTAAACCTCCCCTGATGCAACTTGAGGCCATTGCCTCTCGTCCTATCACTAGTTACTTAGGAGAAGAGACCAACACCCACCTCACTACAATCTCCTTTCATGTACTCGTATTGCTCTCCATTAAAATCTTTCTGAATGGTTTTGCTGTTAATTCAGATTCTGCTTTTCTCTTTAGTGTATTTTCTATATCAGCTATTTGTTGATGTAGATCTTCAAATTAGCCACAGAAAAGAAATTAGGAAGGTCAAACAAGTCATACTGCAGGCTGCATAAGATCAGAAGAGCTGCTTCCTCCTGTTCAGTTCTAAACAAGTATACAATAAATTACCAAAGCCTGAGTATCAGAAGTCTGAGATAGAATTTTCCTAGTTAAAAAGCAGGTGTGGGTCTGACAGAGAAAATCTGTTGTTCCACTTTCAAAAGCAACTCCTTGGTCATTTTAGACTTCCAACATCTTCAGCAACTTTTAAACAATGTAGATTTAATAGGCACAAGGCTAACATGTATGAATATATATAGTACTCGTACATATGTGAATTATACACATATACATATAATATAAATGTATGAGGCACACACTTTGCTGGTGTATCACTTTAAAAATTTAATAAGAATTCAGAAAACCATCCCTATCTTGCAGTTTTCACTCTCAAATCTCATCAGATAAAGACATTTATTACAGGCTAGTTTTAGTAAAATTCTTGGTGGTTTTCTCTATTGATTTTATTTAATTACGTTGCTTTTACTGGCCAAAAAGTTTATGAAGACATGAATGTAAAAGTCTACTTATTTATGATCTGTCTGGACATGTCTTCTCATTCCAAAGAGACACCCTCTCTCTTTTCTACCTCTTCAAATCTAATTTCCTCATAAACATCCCATCAGAAAAAGTATTTGAACTGTTCTCTCCCTTTAGTGTTTTATATAAAAAGAGAAAGTAGCTTTCTCTGATGTGTATCCCAGTGTTTTGTAGTGTCTCTCCCTTTTCTGTGCTGTTGATGATGAACATGCTGTAGGAGCTTTATACATGCTGGTGATAGCACGGACTAATTATTTTGATACACATGACTAGTTAATCAGAAAACATTAGTGATAATGACTATAGACCTGATCCTGAGATCTCTAATCAGTCAAAACACCCATTACCATCGATATGACTGTTTAAGTGAATAAAATCTCAATAGGGATATTAGGAGCTAATCTACTGTTTTCATTTGAACTGCATTTTTGTACAGATGATAATGATTACTGAGTCTTTCCTTTAACTCAGCTCTTTAAAAGAGGACACAGCTACAGGAAGCCTTTCAACAGATTAAAAGTTACATAACACTAACATTATTTCAGATTCCGTTATATTTCCATTTAGACTAGCTGTGATTTGGAAAATGTAGGCTGACTGTCAGAGACCTCTCAGACCACTTCAGCAATTTGCACCCACATAACGAAAAATACATAGAAGTGAAAAAAGGGGGGTTTCCAACTGTCTTCACTTTAAGGACTTTGTTTGATTCATCACAGGAGGAGGAAAAACATCTGCAATATAAGCCCAGTGATCTCTTCCAGTAGCAAAAATTTCCACATAAAGGTAAGCTAAAAAAAAAGGGTGGGATTTGCACTTCTGCACCTAGAAAAAGAGAGATGACTTAAAAGATCCCATTTGCTTTCCAAAAATACAAGTGCTATGCTCTGCCTTTGATCTTTTCTTTTTTAACTGTGTGCCTTTACCTGCAGAGGTTTCACAGAGCACACAGCTTTTCTCCGCAGACACATATAGGCAGATGCACACACTTATAAAACATTTCCACCTGTTGATGATGATACTTATTCTTTATGATGCCTATCTAATTTAGACCATGAGAATGGCATTTATCTGACAGCTAGATTCATCTAAACTGGTCGTGCTACATTCTAGTGAGAAAAATGGGCACTTCTATGGTTTGATTCAATTCACCCTGAAGTAGATATAAAAAGATATAAATACATCAGAAAAATTGTGCCTAAAAAGGTCTGCTTCTCTCTGCTGTGGGGATTTAGGACTAGTAGCTCTGGCAGAGATATCTACATTGCAAGCCTCTAAAATCAGGTGAGATGAATCCCACTTGGTGATGCTGTGCACAAGGACTCGTGGCAAACAGCTGCGGTATTTTGCAGTATAGATAACAATATTGAATAGACTGAACCTTAAAAAAACAATTCTTTTTCTTGAGACTCAAATATGATCTCCATGATGTCTACGGATCTCAGGTAATTATACGGAAGACACAACTGCTTACAAAAAAAGAGATGGACTTGTCACTGCAACAAGGACTACAAATGAAGGTAAGAGAGGATATCAAGCAGAGTTGGAATTTGGCTGAAGAGAGAGTAATGCCTATGTAAAAGCGGAATGTCAGAAGTACCTCACAAAGACAATTGGGGGGACATTTAGTTTTCAATTCCTTCCTTCTCAGTGAAAAATTAGTGTGTGCAAAAACCAGGAGAATGTAAAAAAGGAATACTATTTGATCGATTTTAAATTTCTGGAATTTGGAATGGAGTAGGGAGAAAGTTTATTAGGCTTTCTCTTTCAATCTTTATCATGAAAGAATCTTCTGCTTCCCCTTTTCTGAGCCTCAGCATCATTTACCTTCACGTTCTTTCGTATTTCACCCAAAATTCTTCCTTCATTATCTTGTTACCCAGCTAAATTCTGTAATTACCTTTCACCCCTCTCATTCCCCTTCCTAACCTTTACATAAACTTCACCCTTCTCTTACTTCTCATAATATACTCTTCTCTCCTTCGGTTTGCGCTCTGATTTCCAGACAGAGGAGCAAACTTCAACACTAAAGCTAGCACATTTCACATTAATAATACGGAGCGAAGGCAACAAAGAGAGAGAAAGTGATGATTCTGCCAGACAGCAAAACATGGAAAAAAAACAAGAAAGAATGACAATTTCATAAGCCTGCTGAAAGCTTTGCAAATGATACATGGGACACAAACAGTGATACCTTGTACATCAACAACGTATTCGAGACTAAGCATATCAAAAGGTCTCCCTGAAAATGTACTCCTTGCGCATGGGGAAACCAGTATGCACAAACCACAGCATCCCCTGCAAACCATCACCCCGAGCTGCTGCTTTTTACCTCACTGGAGGGACGGAGTGTGACCCGCAGTGGCAACGACTGCCCAAAACTGGCTTACTTGTCGGTGAAGGCAGCGACTTCTGGGTTTAAGCCTAAGCACATTAAGGGGAAGAGAAGCTGCTCCAGGAATCCAAGCATGGGTAGCACAGTCTTGCAGTGTAGGCTTCAGTATGAGCAGCAGATTCAGATGAGCACAATTTCAGCAAATAAACTAAGAAATGTTTACCAATTAAAAGCCAGCTGTACTGATGAACTCCAGCGCAGCCCTGGTTTCCTCCCTTTCGTCCAAATGGAACTGGAGAATGTGCACGCTTGTTCGGGATTTCTGTACAGGCAGCAGCAAGCTCAAGGAAATAGCCATGACCGGACAGCTGGACACCCAGGAACCCAAACGCTCGGGTGCCAGGGTGCAGCACAGCAGTGGTGACAGCACGGCAGTGGTGACGGCACGGCAGTGGTGACGGCACGGCAGCGGTGACGGCACGGCAGTGGTGACGGCACGGCAGCGGTGACGGCACGGCAGCGGTGATGGCACGGCAGCGGTGACAGCACGGCAGTGGTGACGGCACGGCAGCGGTGACGGCACGGCAGCGGTGATGGCACGGCAGTGGTGACGGCACGGCACTGGCGATGGCACGGCAGTGGTGACGGCATGGCACTGGTGACGGC
>Ga0065711_1034456_pt1 | contig 23743 bp, 20 predicted proteins | sample Hoacrofraction12_FD_59098 | JGI IMG/M metagenome (GOLD analysis project Ga0065711, IMG submission 59098) | Hoatzin crop microbial communities from Cojedes, Venezuela - Epithelial fraction 12 v2 (version 2) | ecosystem: Host-associated > Birds > Digestive system > Esophagus > Crop | place...
AAAAAAAAAAAAAAAAAAAAAAAAAAAAAAAAGTGGGGATGTGTAATCTTTTATTGCAGAGGGAATGGGCTCATGGGTTGTTTTGGAAGCTGGGAAGAGTAGAGCTGTGGTACAGATTTGGCATCCATCATTGGCTAGTCATCTTTCACAGGCCAGTGTAGAAGGTACTTTAGTCCCCAGGTGCCTACAGCACTTTGTGCCTGCAGTCTCTCCAACTTCAGTTATGAACAAACTCATACAAAATCCCAGAGACTGGATCCAGTGCTGGCCACCAGGCAAGCCTTAGGAGCCCATTCAAATCCAAGAGGAGGAGGTGGTAACACTAATCTAGTTTGCAGAGAAACCTTTGGTTCTTAAAGTGCGTAGTGAATCACTGTTTCTTCTCATATAATAGGCTTTCTGTTAGGAAATCGTGTTATAGAAGACCTGATTTGCTGCTACCTTTGGTTCTGTTAACAGCCTATTAACATTTAATTCTCGATTTGGGAAAGGCTGCTTCTTCAGTCATCTGCAAACATAATGGTGCAACATTTGTCTGGAAACTGTGTTCTTCCTAGAGGCTAAATTCTAATTACTGAAGAGATAATCTGTGCTTTGAATTGTTGTCTTCTGTGTGCCTGCGTCACTGTTCTTCTCTCTCTTCCAAACTGACTTTGGCTGGGTGACTTTGGCTCGAGGACTGCGTCAGCAGTGGACTAATAACCATAATTATCATAAGGACCATGTGAGGAAAAGCTTCAGACTACACTCAGCCTGGAATGACGCCTCACCTAAGTTGCAGAGGGCTCAGAAATGTTCTTGTCCAGTTATGTCACTTCTCAGGAAAAATGCAGCACAACCTGAATCTGTGAATGCCAAGCCAGTCATTCAAAGGCAGGAGAGATTAATTTAGATAATCCATTTTGCTGTTTTATCCCTTACTCTAAGGCATCGAGTAGTAACATTTAGCCAGGCAGAAGCAGCACATTTGAAGTATGTACAATAGCATAATTTTTTTTCCTAAAAGACAACAAAGTGTATTCCTCAGCAAATTCCTGGATACCATGATGATGACTGCTACATAAAAAATGCAGATACATTCAAAGTTTTTGGTAGAGAAAATGCAAAGCAAAATCTAATTCAGAGTAATCTGTGAGTTTCGTATATTCATCTGCAAAACGGTTTAAGCTCAATTTGTGATACTTGGTAGGCAAACATTCAGCAGCAGAAAATTATGTCTGTGATAAGTCTCCTTTCCAGCTTCTTTCCCTTCATTGTCCTTGAGCAGTTACTTTCAAACCTGCCAACCAAAATTTGTGGCCAGTACTCAGTTTTCATACTGCGCGGTTCTGCTGCATTATCAGTCACTTGTGGACAGCTTCATTTAAAATGCCGTGCAAGTATTTTCCCAATCCATAGCTTGTGACTGCAGCATCTGTCTAGCACTTCTCTTATCCCCATCTTTGCTATAGCATCGAATTAGTTACTTTTACTGTCAAGGCTACTGTGGCCAATCTCCATACTGTCTGTTGTCTTCTAGTCTGTATAGAAACACTGATTCCCACTACCAGAAAATAACAACATCTTCCCTGGCTTATCTGATAAATTTGGAAGTAATTGTTTTCATGATTTCTCAGGGAGTGTCCCTTGCACATGAGAAAAGGTCTTGCAAAGCTGCCTTCCAGTCCTCCTTCAGACCACCTCCTAAAATGCATGCTGTGCTGCCTGTGAAAAGTTTTGCAAACTTTAAGCTGTTAGTTTGCAAGGACTGTGGCCCAGCAAGCTATACAGTACAGCATCGGTTCCCACACCCCTTGGGGCCGTGTGCCTTGTCTTTGAACTATAATGTCCTTGGGACAAGAGTGGAATTTATGTTGTGTATGTAGTATCCAGCACAAGATGCAATAAGTTACAGCATCAAAAAAGAAGAACGATCACAGGAGTACCAGTATACTATCCAGACATGTATATAAATACATATAATTAAATAACAAGAGATAGTGGCAAATGACGATTGAAGGTACTGAGGTACCTATTCCTCTCATTCCTGACTTTTAACTATGTTTGCAATGCTGCATAACTGAGCACCATCTCAGTCCTAACAGAGGGATCTCCATGTAGGTTCTAGGCATATCATTTTGAGAAGAAATGTACAAATAAATATATTTTTAGTTTTTATTGGGGGGGGGGCAATTATACTTTTCCCACCAACAACTCTCTAAAAAGTGAATTCATTCAATTCTTTTAGTTGATCAGTAACTCTGTATTTTTATCTTGTAGGAAATTTGCAGTGTCTACAAAAATTCCTGACACTAAATGGTGTCAGAAGTGCTGTGTTGGTAAGTAAATATCTGCAGAATAAATGCCAAGAAGCAGTACAAATGGTAGCATTATTAAGATTGCTGAGTCAGGTTTAGAACGTATAGGGAAAAGAGACTTTTGTCATTATTATGAAAGTACGCATTTGTAGCCAGTGAGCTCATTCAGGTTAGTCCTTGTGTTTAAGTAGTGAAAATGTTCTCATTTTGCTCTTTAAACATAAAGACAATTCTCAAGAAATGCAGAAAAGCATAATGCATGTCAGATTTAAACCAACCCTCGGGAAGAACCTGTTCTCCATGGGTGGAGCGACTTAAAGTTACCATCAGGCTTAAGTAGCCTCACTTCGTAGCACAAGTTCCAGTTATCAATATTGGATGATGAAAAGCAAGGAATATTTTCAATTCTTTGGGGGCAGTGTTGTCTTTGAAGCCTTTATAGTATATTTGAAGTGCCAGTTACTGAAGTGTCAAAGCTGCATGAAAAACAAAACAAAACTATGGATGATCTCTTGGGGTCGAGCTCTTGTCCCTGGAAATGTTTCATATGATGTTCCATAATCAAATCTTTGGTGTGAGGAGTTGTATTATACAGGAGATTTTCGAGACTGAGTGGTAAGCGAGAATCTGTCATTGATCCTGACAAAAATCTCCCTGATATTGCTAAAAATTCTGGTGTTTGTTAGCACTTCTTTGTTCAGCTCACATGTTAAAAGTTGACTTTGTCTGGGATACAAATCTTCTAGGGTGTCACAGGGTGTTAATGATCTGTATTGTGCATGTCCAGGCCTTGCCCTCATTGAGGCACATAGTCAAGCTGTGAATTTTAATGGATGCTGCAGGGAACACCCGAAGGGGTGGAGTGACAGGGATCTGTCTGGCTTTGACATGAAAATTAATTTGGAAGTCCGTATGTTTTCAGATCTCTGCTTATGAAGTAAGAAACATAGTGCTGTGCTCCTCTGTAATCTTGCAGTTTCTGTACTAACAGGCACAGAATTTAACAAGAGTGCTGTGGGGCTTGGCATTATGACGGGTGTCTGCTGCCCTGGCATTCAGAGGTAGCTTAGCCAAATAAGCCTGGAGTCCTTCTTGCGTGATAGGTAGAAGTGATAATCTGTGATAGCAACAAGGTCAGCTGCAAAAAGCAGGTCCAAGGGGAGAAATGATACATTCCCCACTCCTCCCTGCTTATTACCTCCTGCAGTCTGAGCCTCCATTCCTGCTGGCAGCACAAGTATGTCTTTGGCCTGAGGGGAGCTGCAGTGCCACAGGAGGCAGAAAAAGATGAGAACTTCTGGTCTTGTTTCTCCACCTTACAGGTGTTGGCAATTGCATGTTTTGTGGTTTCTGCTGCTGAGTTCAGCCTTACTAAGAGTGAAGTCAAGCATTGTTTGTTGTAGTTTGCAGTCAGTTTGGCTGATGTTGAGTGAGAACTTGGATTAATGAAATTAAGCTCTGATGTTTAAGGTTACAAGGGATTGCTAGTGGATTTCCTTGGCAGTAAGGTAGCGTGAGAGTATTTCACTTATGTAGATAGTACTGGATTGTAGAAGCTCGTTGTCTGAACTGTGTTGTTAATTGTCTGATAGCCCACAATCTCCTTACTCCACTGTAAAATCTGGTCTTTAGATGTAATTGTACAAAGTGCACTTGTTCGTCTTGATGGATATGCTGGCAGTGCTTAAGGAGTGAAATTTTGTCAATACTGTAAAATTTAAGTTGTGAAACTTCAGATTTCAGAGTGCCCGATTTTGCAACTTTATTGTTCTCTTCCAATTTTTAATTGAGTTCTGACAAACCATAGAAGAGCAGTTGAGTGGAAATAGATGATGTCACTTTAAAAAAAAAATGAATTTGCTGCTGATGTAGAAGTGTTCATCAGAAATACAGAGCTCTTGGATTTCAGACTCACTGTGGCAGTGCTTGGAAGGTGGCTGAGCAGTTCAGTGACCGTGACAGTGATTGTTCAGTGCCTGCTGGATAAGCATGTGTGTCTCAGAAAAAGCCACTCTTTAACATCTTCTCACGATGATTTGGAGATAGCTTAGGCCAACCAACATGGTGCAGCAAGATACTTCAAATGTATATGCAGTCAACTATTCTTTTGAAGACTATCTAAAATAGTAAATCCCACCTACTAGTCTAAAAAAAAAAAAACCAATAAACTTATATTTTGAGTTGGAAACCTGCCACAGTGCTCTTGTGAGAGTCGTGTTTATTATGGCTTATTTGGCACCAGCTGCTAGCTCTTCACGCCCAGTGGAGGGGCAGCCCCTGCTCCAGCATGCTCACTGTCACCATTTTCATAGTGTGATGTTGGCTTTTCAGCAGCTTCCTTATATATAAGATTAGAGTGGTGGTGGTGGGTATTTTCTGAAAGTGTATGGATTGTTATTTAGTTGGAAATTTTATCATTTGTATTTGCTTATTCCACTAATGTATTCTACCTCTCCTTTTTTGGCAGTGAGGAATCCCTACACAGGCCACAAGTACCTTTGTGGAGCACTACAGTCTAGCATTGTTTTGTTAGAATGGGTTGAACCAATGCAAAAATTTATGTTAATCAAGGTAATAGTATGATAAGGTTAAATACTCTTGTGTTCAGTTCTATTTATCTTGTAATGACTTATTAAGTATTAGCCATTCCTTGAATTATTAGACTTTTCTCTTGGTTTCCATTAAATTACATTGAAAATAGCTATTTAAATGTGTAACACCTATTAACTGACTCAAAACATTTGTAGGAATGTTCTTGGATTTGTGTTGCACTTAAATTAAAGAGCCAAGCCCTTCTCTCCATGAACATTGCCTATTAGTTGCACAGTAAGTAGCTCTGGCTGACGGACAGAGACACGGCGCAATGGAGGGATAACACGAGTTAACAGCAGGCTTGCTCCCATCCCAGAGAGAGGCTGGCCACTCATTCTGTGCTTCATGACACTGGAGGTGCCCAGAAATGTTTGTTACCTCCCCGCCTGACACCACCTGAAGAGAAGGAGCTGGGGTGGACTCATGTTTGTAGAGAGGCAGCTGCTCTAAATTGATCAGCCTGGGAAACAAGGCTTAGAGACTCCATAGCCAGGGAGAGCTGCAGTGGGTGTAGCACTCTTGTCTGTGGGCAGCTGCACCGGACATGTGATGAAATACATCCTATCTTATTTTAACTGAATCGGCATGAAGACTGTCTAAACTTCGTAACTCGGGCTTTTTGTATCTATCAATTACTGTTATCTGAAGAAGTAAACTTAATGTTACAAAGTGTATGGCATAAAATTTACCGTACAGTTTAAATAGGTAATAGCAACTCAGACTAAACTTGTTTCACTTCTAATATCTGTTTTTGTTTCTTAATCTAGCACATAGATTTTCCCGTACCTTGTCCACTGAGGTTGTTTGAAATGCTGGTAGTCCCTGAGCAGGAATTCCCTTTAGTTTGTGTCGGTGTCAGTAGAGGAAGAGACTTCAATCAGGTGGTGAAGTTTGAGACTGTCAACCCAAATTCTACCTCTTCGTGGTTTACTGAAACAGGTTTGTGGGCCATTTTAATTGCGTTTAGAACTGTTCCTTGCTCTTCTATTATAGCTGAAGCACTAGAAAGGTAGTTTCCTCTGAGGAATCTAATGGTTAAATTATTAAGGCTAAGTGATTGTTGTAAGTTCTCCTTTTAAAGGGAGTATCTGGTTTTACCTGCTTGCACCTGTGTTTTTTCTACTCATTAAAGTGATTGGATTTATTGAGATTTTGAGTATACTAGATGATGGAATTGTAGTTTCTTGCATGTCCATAAATCAAGCTGTACCTGACAATTACCCACTGTGCTGTTCTGTGTTCTACCCTGGCTCCATGACTTCTGTTTAACAGATTTTAATAGAATTGCACTCTGAACAATTTCTTTCAGCATCACTGTATGTGTAGTTTGGCTCTCCTGCAATAAGCCAGTGTGCTTAGAAATAGTGTTATTGGCCTCCTGCTCAGAGAGAGAGCATATTATTGTTCTTCGGATGTTTATGGAAAGCGAAAAGGATTAGGACCACTGGTAGCAGGAAATCGAATACCTGTCTGTCACTGGTCTGGATGCTGAGAGTGAGGAGGCCATCATTTGAGCAGCAGCAGCAGTTCTCTTAAGAAGGAAGTGTGCTAAGAATTACTTTTCTAGAGTTGCAAGGTTCCACACTAAACCGAGATACAGTAGTGAGCTGATCCCAGTCATAGCTTGCAGGTTTAGAAGCAGTAAATAGCTTTGTTGTTACCAAGCATAGAACTCTTGTTGATCCATGATGAATTTATATCTAGCCCTGTGCTGGCATACATGTGTGTATGAGTCTGGCTGATTGTATACCATGGATTTCACTAAGAACAGTTTCCACTAGGAAGATGCCTGCTGACTTTCTTGCTGCTGAAAAGTACATCAGATTTTGACACATTTCAAAGCATAGTTGCAAAACCCGAAGTGGTCAATGGATGGTCAATTAATGCACTTAACTACTTCAGAGTTAGTGCATTTTATTCTCTATTTATATAACTGTGTGACTTCAGAAGAGTCTGTAAAAGTAGAATGCTGAAGAGAAATTCTTTGACCCATAATGTCCTGTTGTCATTCTTCTCTCAGTATTGTCTGCATCAGTGTATAAATACAAGAATATTAATCACTTCCTGGTTCCTTTGTTGTTTTTTCTGATGTGGAAAATTTAACATTGCATTGTGCTTTCCAAAAATACTTTAGCTTCCTTGAATGATTTGTGTGTTCTTGTGTTGTGTGTCTATGTTGTTATTTTCTACTATTTGTTTGACTCCAATTTAAACCCTCGTGTTGTATTGGTTTGTTCCTGTCCCCTGCTGGCAGGAGAGTGATAATGCAATGAAAGAGATTTTTCAGTGTTTTTGAAGTGAGGAACATGTGTACCATATGGTCACAAATAGCTTCCATCAAATAGTAGTTTTCATTGTTTGACACTGGACCTTTTTTTATAAATATCTGATAAAGACATTTTTAAAAAATTAGCTGGCAGAGACTGACAGCAGGGGGTTTCTCCCCTTGCCATCCTTCTCCTGTTAGCTTCAGCCCATGCAGCACATGTTTCCACATCATATGATGTGTTTGCAGAGATGTGTATCCTCCAGTCCTTCTGTTCCATGCTTTCATCATGGCTATATCCATCTTTGGTTGAGATCATGCATTAGAAATTGGTTAAGATCACAAATGTATAACTTCCAAGACAAACAGCAAAAAAGAGGTGGAGGGACCGTCTCAAGGAGCACACTTCTGCCATCATCCTTGAGGAGTTTTTTGCTTCTCAGCAGGACCATGGATTTTGCTATTTAACTGAAAGCTGCTTTTGTATTTTAGGTAACATGCTCTAATTTCTCATCTCTAATAGACTGAATGAGTTTCTCTTTTCTGTATGAAAGAATGCCTACAGAATTGCTGGCAGTAATGCTGAATTAGTAAGAGCTGCTTTTTGTGTAATTTTAATGTTAACAAATAAATGGACCAAAACTACATTTCTCTTTTGAGTTGACGTGTCCACTAATCACTTGTGGGTTAGATCCCCCTGTTTGCTGTGATGGAGACTGCTGCAGCTGTAACCCAGAAGAGAGGAAGGTAACCCTGCTTTAAAGAGTTTGGAGAAGGAAATAATCCCCTATTTCTGGAAGATCTGCTGATGGAAAGTCTGAAAATAGCAGCGAGACTTAAGTATGAATATAAAAGTCCCTAGCAAGATTTAGAAATAAAGGCAGAAGAAAAGTGGCATGAAACTGCATTCAGGTTTAGTGTGGACAGTCTCAAATATCTGCCTTTTTTGCAACAGCAATATTAAATGACACCAACGGAGACTAAAGGGAGAACGATGTACATGTGAGGTTGCTTTTGTGACATAGCTTAGAAAAGGCTGGATTAAGTCCATACTTTAATATTACAGCTTCAGTTTTCCTGTCACAGTCAACATGTTGGATAAGTGGACATGCCTCTCTAAGAGAAGAGAAATGTCACTGGTAAGATGATTATTTTAAGTAGATAAAAGCACACTAACCCATTAAATTGTCTCAATCTCTAGAACTTCCATTTCAAATTTCATGGTAATTTGTTATGAACTAACACTGTCATTTTTTTATAGACACTACAGAGACAAGTGTTGTACATGTAACACAGCTGGAGAGAGATACCATTTTGGTGTGTTTGGATTGTAAGTTTTAGTATCAACTAAATATATATGTATGCATGTACATGCATACTGTCTGTCTTCGAATTAGGTCATATATTGCAGACTAATTCTTGGTTCACATATCCTATTTGTTGTCTAGGCTGCATAAAAATAGTGAATCTGCAAGGCAGGTTAAAATCCAGCCGGAAACTGTCCTCGGAGCTCACATTTGACTTTCAGATCGAATCAATAGGTAAGTTGGATTTAATTATTAATATTGAATATCTGGATGGACTTGAGAGCTGGACAATCACCAATCATATAAAATTTAACAAGAGTAAGTGACAGATTCTGCACCTGGGATGAGGTAATACTGGTTATACATAAAAATTGGGGGACAAGAGGTTGGAGAGCAGCCCCATGGAAAGAGATCTGGGGGTCTGGGTTGATGGCAGGTTGAATATGAGTCAACAGTGTGTCCTGGCAGCTGAAAGGGCCAGCCGTGCCCTGGGGTGCATCAAGCACATCATCACTAGCCAGTCAAGGGAGGTGATTGTCCCACCCTACGCTGCTCTGGTGTGGCCCCACCTCGAGTACTGGGCGCAGTTTTGGGCACCTCAGTGTAAGAAGGACATCAGACTATCAGAGTTGGTCTGGAGAAGGGCGACCCAGATGGTGAAAGGTCTCGAGGACAGGACTTCTGAGGAGCGGCTGAGGTCACTTGGTTTGTTCAGCTTGGAGAAGAGAAAGCTGAGTGGTGCCCTCATTGCAGTCTGCTGCTTCCTCAAGGGGGGCAGCGGAGAGGGAGGTGCTGATCTCCTCTCTCTGGTGACCAGCGACAGGACACCAGGAAACGGAGTGAAGCTCTGTGAGGGAGAATTCAGACTGGACATTAGGAAAAGGTTGTTCACCGAGAGGCTGCTGGGTCCAGGCTCCCCACAGAAGTGGTCATGGCACCAAGTCTGTCAGAGTTCAAGGAGTGTCTGGACAACATTCTTAGGTTTAGGTAGTCCTGTGAGGAGCAGGTAGTTAAACTCCATGATTCTTATAGGTGCCTTCCAATTCAAGATATTCTATGATTAACTTGTTACTGTTACAGTACGGAATTAGAGATGCTAACTGTCAAGCCTTTGGCATTTGAAACATTATCTCACGCATTTCACTTTGTGTGAGAAGGCTCAGTGAAAGGTTCAGCACGCTATGTAACATGCTTCCCTAGGAGCAATTAGAATGGAGTAATAACCCTGGAGTCTTCCCTGATTAGGCTAAATATCTCGGGCATTTGATGGAGACCTTCAGACTCTATAGGAATACGTTAACACAACCTTCATAAATTCTGTGAATTGCTCATGACTAACTCATGCTGCATGTGTGTTCACACAGTCCATTTTTATAAAGCAGCTCGAAGACCAAATTATATTATTTGTCACACTTTACATAAATTTTGTTTTCTTGTGAAGAATCTGAATGAATTAGATTTGTGAAACAGAAAGACAGAATACATTTATTGTGACAATTCTCCAGTGGTTACTTACCTGGATTACGTCATATGCTTTTGAAAGAGGGATGAGGAAGGATGTATGCACAGATGGAGGGTAGCACAGGAAGGAGGAGGAACAGTGGGAACAGAAGCAATCAAGGGTTGGAGGGAATTTACTTCTGAGGAGAAGCTTTAAAGTTTCCAGCACTTCAAACATAATGTCCCACAGAGAAGAGGAAAAAAAAAACATTGTTATGGAAGACGTTACTTCTGTGGCTCCTGTTGGTTAGGAATGGATGGAAGGAAGGACTGTATGTGCTTGAAGCTACTCACTCTGGGACTTCTGCACGTGCTGTAGTCCTCTCTCTGTTCGTCACAAAGGAGCTACCAGTGTCCTGTTCTGGCCTGATCATGTCTTTCCTGCATACTTGCCCAGAGGCAGGATGCTGGATGCAGGTGGAACAGGTTCTTCCCGGGGACCTACGCACTTGCCTTCTCTTTGAGGAAGACCGTAGACCCGTTGCCTTGCACAGGGTTCAAATGCAGGAGTCTGTCACCACATTTGTGACAAGGGGAAGGACTGGGAAGTAGAAGGCTCTGTAAAGCTTTGTGTTGCTATTGCAGAAGGACCGTATTGGCCAGTATTTTCTGGGAAGGCGAAAAATGTCACTGCATTATCCCTATGACTTTTCTACTGAAATTCAATATATATTTTCTGCTAGTATTAGAATGAGGAGAGGTTTCCTGTTCAAAGGAAAGGATGTGTTTAGGACTAGACAGAAGGGCAGGTTTGGAACTTTTTCTGATTGGGTGGAATATTTTTAAACCCTGCTCATTAAACAGTCAAATATATAAATGCAGCTACTTTTGAGGCAGGTTCAGTGATGCCTGCGAGACGTTTTGCAGTCTTGAGTGAATGTGATAGAGTAAAACATACATACACAAATTTCAAAATTGCAGTCATATGCTTTTGGTCTTAAAAGCACGAGCTGACGTTATGCCTCAAAACTGATTCCAGTGTTCTTTGTTATCAGTCTGTCTACAAGACAGTGTGTTAGCGTTCTGGAAACACGGCATGCAAGGAAGGAGTTTTAGATCAAATGAGGTGAGTACTGCATTTTGCTTCAAATTCTAGCTTCTAATATAAGTCAAGTAGAGGATAAATGCATAATGTTGTGGTCTGAAAGGGTAAAACATTTCAGTAACTTCCTGTTTTAGACCTGGAAGCTGGAGTCTCATTCTAAGTGTGTTTCATAAGCTACAAAATAATGAGTGAAGCTGTACAAGAGCCTCTGTCAAGTCTGACATACAGAGCAGAAAGCAACGAGAGACTGGGCCATGATGCCTTAGAAAATATTCAAGCCTAATTCTTGGTGACATTATACTTCTTCACCTTAAAATGCTTTGGAGACTAATGTCAGTCCCTTGGCTCTCACACGTGGATACCAAAATTTGGGCTTTGCCAGTGGCTGCACACTCCACTGCTGAGTTTTAGCTTTTTGTCACAATGTTGAATGAGTTGCCTGTTGTTTTTCGTCTCATCGTGTTCCCTTGGCTTACGAGTACTTTGAAGATTTTAGTGCCCAGCTTTCACAAGAAGTGTTTTCCATTCTCAGGAGAAAAATGTCAGATTGACCTAAAGATTTTTTCTGAAACTTGTGTAGACCCTTTTTTCAGCCAGTTTGATGTGATTTTTAGACTTTGTTAAACCATTATAAGTACCTTCGCATCTCCTTTCTTTTTTTCTTGCTGCAAACCTTGTGCATCTGTGTGTTGGTGGAAGTGCTGTGCTTTGTAGGATTTTAATGAGTCTTTTAATTTGGTTGTTAAAGAATGTTTACAAACTTCACTGGTTGTTTCATCAGCGTCACATTGGCTGAGAAATTGAGCTCATTATGACTAATTGTGTTTTGAGGTACATGTGCAGTCACACCATGCCAAGCTTAGATATTCCACATTGTTATACAACTATATTTATTTGCACACAGCCACAGCTGACCTAATATTTGCTGACTGTAAGCCTGCTCTTTGTGGGAAGTTGGACCAAAGACTAGAGTCAGGCTACTTCTTATTTCCAAATCTGCAAATGGTCCTTGTGGCATTTGTGCATGTTTGATCCCCAGGTGTGATTGTCCCTCTCCCAAGAACTCATAATAGTGAACTGTAGCACCCTGATGTTAGCACAGACCACGAGGAGGAGATGATGCCGCTAGGCACTTCCCCAACTCCAGACTTCTGCTAGCAGCATTCTGCAAGGCTCAGTGGATTACTCCACCCATTGGCACTCAGTAGCTCAGATCGTTGTCGCAGGACATGCCCCGGAGTGCTGCAGCACAAGTGGATGCTTTATATTGTTTATGTAAAGCATAAGGAACACTGTCATCTTGATTTTTGTTGTTGTCAAGCCAAAGCCGGCAACTAAATGAAGAACAGAAGGCAGAACTGAGCTGTTCTCAGATAGCAAGCAACTCGAAACTTTTTCTGTGTAGAACATATCTAGGGTAAGCTCTTGCAGCCTTTTTAAATTCCTTATCTCTCCTGGCTGTCCTAGTAGCCACAGCTATTACGAGAAAAAAATAACCTCATTTTCATCTGTAATATGAAAAGCCTGCATTACCAGGCTCAGATCCTGACCATATTCATTACTTTGGGGGAATTTTATACTATGTGGTATGTGGGAAGCAGTTACATGGGACAAAAACCTGACCAACCCAACTTTGCAGCACATTTGTCTTTGAAGACATTATGAGTTCAGATTCCCTAATCTAATATTAGTCGGTCTAATTGGGGATGATTTGAGCTGCTGGCAGAGTTGCTTCCTTCCACAACCATGACCTTCCACAGTGAAGTTTGATTGAGTGGGAAGAATGAGACAGGGAACTGTGTGAATTCTGAGGAAAGACACTCAAATTTGGTCCAAGATTGTGCAGACTCAGCCCCACAACAAGCAGGAAGTAATTTTCTGAACAAAGTGGGGAACTTCGTTGTTGTGAATTAAAATTCTCTTTCAAGTTCTCTGTGCCGGAAATGAATTCACTAAGTCAGCTAACACTACGAGGATCTGGGAAGGAGAGAAGAATCTTCTTTCCTCAAGAATGTGAAATGTGGCTGTGTAGAAAAGGACCTTTGTAAACAGTGCTGCCCATTCACGGTGTGACTTGGTATCCTTTGGAGTGTGCAGTGGGCTTTGGTTGACTTTGTAGATTAACATGATGTTTTATTTGGTGCTTTGGTATTCATGTGATTATAAAGATGTGTCACACAAGTACAATTCACCTGCAGTAAACAACGCTCTATTACAGTAGTCTGAAATGTCAAAACACTATGTTTTCTTTTCACAATGGGCATAAGTACCACAGAGTATGTTTCTCTGTTAAGGTTTTCAGAGTATGAACTTACTGCAGCATTAGTATGATTCAGAGCTTCAACAAAATGCATTTTATGTGTGATTTACCTGGCCCTTTCTGGATACCCACTCCAGAGTGAGACAAATTGTGTCCTACAGCTGCCTATTTCAGTCACAGCTATAAAGAGAATTGCACTGGTAGCTCGGATGCTGTGCAGTGCTGAGCGTTGCTGTTGTGCTTGCAGTTGCTACCAGAGGAGTTCCCATAATGTGGCAGGAATTACAGAAAACTTTTAGTTCTCATTTAGAAGCGACAGTTGAATTAAATTCTCTAGCTGATTTAAATCAGCAATAAATTGGCAACAGCAGTCATAGTCAATTCTTTTCTCTATGTTGATTTTTAAAAATAAAATAAAAACACCTGCACACTTAACATATAAACACCTGTCTTATTTTTATTGTCTAGATTACACAAGAAATTTCTGATAATACAAGGATATTCAGGCTTCTGGGATCTGACAGGTATGAAGAGAAGTGAATAAGGCATGCTAAAATACAAGAATGATGTGTATTCCTCCTACTTTGTAAAAGTTCTTTTTGCTTGTTTCTTGCGATTCCTTTTTTAGCCATCTTACTCATTCCTTTGTGTACATGTCTGCCTTTCAGGCCTTGAAGTTTACTTCTTTTTCTTAAAATAAAAGTCTTCTAAAAGTGTTTGTGGGCTTCCAGATCCACTCAGCCATGCTAGCAAGCTCCTATTTGGCTGCAGTCACAGTCTCCAGCAATGTCTTCCTTTTTGTGCTGTCTGTTGCTTAACTCGGTGAAATCTTTACTTTCAGATGCTCTGCTGCAGTAGCACATCAAGGTCTACTTCTTGAGACAAATGCAAAAAATGCTTAAAAATTTAAATATCTCACTTTCACCCTCAGAAAGGAACGCTACCAGTTGTCTTCCCAATGTGAGAGCTTAAGTCTTGTAAGAGCTCTTGGTAATTTCCAGCATAGCTGTTCTGTGGCATCTGCTTTGCAGGACACTAACACTGTGTCTGTCTGACCCATCAGATACCAGCTTACCGAGTCAGTAACTGTTATTTTAGGAGTGTCGCTGACTTCCTCAACTTTCCCTGCTGTCAAACTTTGTACTTCTGTAACAGCCACGAAAACAGCAGATGTTTTGTCTTCTGGGGATTGCACGCTGATGTGATGGTTTCGCCAGTAACATACCCGTATGAAGTGCGAAGATAGGCCTTAATTTTTCTTTTGAGAATTCTCTGTCTTACGCCATTCACAGTAAACTCATCTGTGGCATCATAGAACTACTAAAAAGACTTCACATCAACCAAAGGCTTTCCCCATGTTCTGCTTCTCCAAGCTTGATGCACAGCCCTGTAATTACCCATAATATCAACAGCAGTGAATGGTGCTGTGGCTTTATTAGCTAGCCACCAGCAATTTTTGCCAGCTGAGGGCTGAGGATTCTGCCTTACATGCAATACCTGATAGATTTTTGGTAATGGGTAGTTGTAAGCAATACTCATCTGTGACCTGAAGGTTTTACTGTCTCTGTTCCAATGAGGTGTGTGTGGAGCTCAGCTTTCTTATGTTATTTCTCTTAGTTGTTGAGAGGCAGCACACTTTATTTAAAAAATGAGACTGACTTCACAATGGATCATGACATTGCAAATCACTGCCTTGGAAAAATAATGCTCTCTTCCCCAAATACAGTTCCATATATTTCTGGCTTGCACTTACAGTCTCCCACATCTGAGACAATGTTTAAAGACTGTGCGCTGCAATAGACATTAGTTCCAGTTTCTTCAGATACTGTTTTGCTGGCAGCCTTGTCTTATTTTGTGTCTGAGCTGTGAAACCTTTTCAAGTAACACATGTCATTTCCTGGGCTGTTCATAGGAACTGGGGTTCTGAGAAGCCAAAAAACTGACATTGGTCTGATAAGAGCTTGCCTGTTGCTTTCTCCTGGTGAGCAGGGAATGCCCCTTGGCATGAGGTGTCATTCCCTTTGTGGAGCACATTGAACAGAGGGTAGGTTTTCTGAGTAGTAGTTTTGAAGCAAGCAACCTCTCCTTGGCTGAATGCCCAATAGATGGATTTGAATTTCTCGCAATCTACCTTCACTTCAGGGTGTTTGTAGAGGAGAATTCAGTCATGAACATCGTGGTCCATTTAGCAGTTTTAGCGGTTCTTGCATGATTAAAAAATCTCAAATAGTTTGTGAAACAGAATTGTGACTGCCAGTTTCCCTCCTTTGAAGGTAAAGGTCTGATCTAGTATATCCCTTATGGTCTTTGCAGTTGTAGCGTAGGTCCAGCTAATCCAGTCTCCTGTCTTCAATGCTGGCCAAAAGTGAGTGGGAAGAAAAGAGAGAAGATTCTGCACATAGCGATCATCTCCTTGACGACTCTCAGCCTGCAAGTCTCTGTCTCTGGGACTTTCAGAGCTGGAAGAAGTTTCTGTGGACTTAGGTTAGATGTGCTCAGGGAAAGACTAGAAATGCTCGTGGAAGAGTCAGCTTTGGTCATCTGTCATGTCCAGTGGCAAAAGGCAGACTAGTGACTTCCAGAACTGGAGCCTGATTTACAAAGCTCCGGGGAAGCACTAGCCCAGGCAGTAGGTGAATGATGGACCCTCTTCAGAAGCGTCCGCTGAAAGCATGAGAGGCAATAGGCATACGTTGCAGCAAAGGAAATTCCAGCTGGATAAGAGGGGAAAACATCATGGTGAGGGTGGTTGAACACTGCAGTAGGAGCCCAGAGAGGCTATGGGAGATACTTGGAGACCTTGCCTGGACATGACCCTGAGCTAGTTTGGAAGCTGGCCTTGCTTTGTGCAGCTTTTGGATTAGAGGCATCCAGGGAGAGAGGAATGACCACCAATCAGATGGATCTCGAGAAAGAATACTTACAGTTAGATCCAGGGATGTTTTTAAATGAAGGCTTACTTGATATTGTGGCTTTCTTCTTTTAGGGTCGTGGTGCTGGAGAGTAGGCCGACGGATAACCCAACAGCCAACAGCAATTTATATATCCTGGCAGGGCATGAGAACAGTTACTGAGAACAGCGGCTGGCAGGCAGCTCACCGTGACGAGAGAGCACTCCTGCTGCAGCAGCATTCATGGCTGGCTGAAATTGCACAAAAGCTGCAGTAACCCAACTTCAGTTACTTTATAATTTATTGTGGCATGAGAGGAAGACGAGAATTTTGTGGTATGGACACATAAGCATTATGATACCACAGAAGTGCTTAAATTACTGTTATGTAGTCTTTGTACATATGCAGTATTTTTCAGTGAAACTTCTTGCTGAAGACTACACTGACTTTCTGTAGATAGCGATCCTCCTGTTAAGTACAAGTGTCTTGCCTGTACAGATGTAAAAGTCACTGAGGATGCAAAAATGAAACTGGGGTACTATTTTAAGGACTTCTCGTGTTTATTATGAAGTGGGATGCTAGCAACAAATATCGTACATTTAACAACACTATTGTATTTTATTATATGTGATTTACTAATACAAATAAATCTTAACTTTTAGAAATTGTAACCAAGGCTGTAATCAGATTACAATCTTGTTTTAATTTTGATGCAACACACTGGTGTTCATGTTTGCACAACGTATTGAGATGTGATGTATTTAGTCACAAAGGTAAGCTGTGACTTTGTGGATATGACTTGGGCTTCAAAGTTCCTTTTTTAGTTTACTTCGGTAGTTTTCTTTGTGAAACAAACCAGTTAAACACTTGTATTTTTATATTTAATTAAAAGTTTCCTTATGATTACTTCTTTATGCTTGAAAACAATAAGTTCTGGATGGGTGTCAGTCCCAGACTAGTGGTACCTGGCTGTAACACTGCAATAGCTGTTTGAATTATTACCGTATACAATGATAAAAATTAATATTACTGTTCGTCTTACTAAATAGTTTCACATCACAATGAAAAGGAGCAACGTTCCACATGGTGGAAATGGCTCAAAGATGTTGCCATTTTGACTTTTTTTGGCCTTATAACCATTTTCACACTTTTCTTGATTTAGGATGTTAACACATGGCCAAAATAATTTAGTTACTACCTCATTCAAACAGTACAATGGTTACTACATGTCACAGGAACTTAGTTTTGATCAGAAGTATTTTTGATTGCAATTTTCCAATGGAGTATGTAAATGCCAAGTTTTAGCAAAATGCACACATTTGACTCCTTTTTTTGTATATGTTCTTTATATTTTATTGTGATAATATACACTAAACCAAACTAAATTTAAAGTGATTTATGGCCTGCATTATTGTTGTTATTGGTAATGCTTTGAAATATGTTCCCTAATGTATATAATGTAAAATAAACTTTTTTTAACATGTTGTTGTACAATTAGATTACCACCTGCACTCATTTTCCACATAAGAGTAAAATGGAACATACTGAGTTTTGAATTCTGCTATTAAATGTTTGTGCCAAACAGAAGCTGGGCATTTCTGAATATATGAATGGTCAGACTCAGCTTAGGCTGGCAACTGAGGGTAGGCATTATTACCCTTTTGGCCTTTAGGTAATGGATAGATGTATTTAAGGTAAGTCTTTCCATATTCCAGCTTGGATTTCTGCCCTCCATCACCTGCTTTTTCACTTCTGTTGATTGCAAAACTTGGTGGTTTTTTTTTTTTCCAGCGGGGCTCTTTTGCTGCTTATGGGACTCAAGCTCACTGCCTCTGCTGGCCCCATCTCTTCTGTTCCCTTGCACCGAATGTCAGATCTGCCCTGTGGGAGAGGTGGTAAGGCAAGCCCCACTGCTGAGAAGCTGAATTCTCAGAAAAGGCGAGAACTTGTGTGTGTTTTGCAGCACATTTGTGCTGCTGCCCAAGGGGGATTTCTGTCCTGCCTCCCATGGACTATTCCTCACTTTGACGTGCAAGAAGTGGCTAAATTTTAACCAAGTACAGTATAACCGATGTGCTATAAACATGCTTCTTCCTGTGGGGTTTCTGCAGCAGCGCTGGCCAAGTGTCTTGCTGTTTGAGGCTGTTGGGCTATTGCTGAATTACAGGCAACAGGAGCTAAGGGGGTTATTCTGGCTGAGCATTTTTGGTACAAGGATGCGTGCTGGGATGCAACTGGAAGAGCTAAAAATAAAGAGGACAGGGTAGTAGCATGTGGGAAGAAGGGGAGCATTGTACTTGGGCAGGCTTGTGTCAAATCTGTCAGCATCACCATGACAGCTTTGCTTTCTAGATGGTGCTCTCCAGCCTGAAAGACGAGGAAGAAGCAAAGGGTTCCTGCATTTTGAGGAATTGTCTTGTTGCAGGATTTGGGGTCTGTGCTGCAAAACTGCCTCTCACCCATCCTGAGCTGCTTGGCTCCTTATCTGGTAGCTGCCCTCAGCTGAGCCCAGGAGCCTGGGTGTCTGGAAGAGCACGAGGTCTGCTTTCCTAGACCTGCAATTGCCATGAACTGAAAGTTTCCTTGAGCCACACTTGGTGGGTGCTTCCACCACCCCCATCCTGCTGTAAGATTGGGATCAGTCTGTGGCTGACTGACGAGAGCAGAGTCAGAGCCAGGAAACCGGATTGCAGACGTGATGAGGTTAGAGCAAGGCTTCTACCTCCTGCTGGTTAACACAGCTTCTCTAACAACCTCTGCGGCCTCCCTTTTTCTCTCTTCTCCCAGCCCCTTACCCTCTGGCTGCTACTGCTGGCTTCTAGCTAGCAGTCCTAGCCGCTAACAGGCAGAAGTGTGTTGTGAAGAAGCTGCGTGACAGGACTTTCACCAGCCTGGCACCAAAGTTTGATCAATGCAGAAGCTGAGCTTGGGTCTCAGTCCAAACTGAGCTTTCTTAAAGAGAACAAAGAAGCTGGGTTGTTTGGGTCCGTTACAGAAGTGCTCCTATAAGCTGGGAGGAAAGGGGAACGAACACTGCTTTTGTGCTGTTTTTGCGCATCGTTCCACATGGTGCTGCCTGCCCCTGTCAGAAACAGAACCTGGTGCCTTGAAAAAGAGGGGGTTCAGATTCAAGTTCTGCATCTCGCTGCCCTTGACTGAAACCAGGAGCTGTGCAAAGTGGAGCATGTGTTGCTGGCTGCCTGTTGCTTGCAACTTTGTCACTGGGATATTGGGATGGGGCTGGGGGAATCCAGCAATGCTGCGAGCAGTGATGGGGATGGGTGTGTCCCCCAGGCAGGGGGGGTTTCCTGCACTCTGCAGGGTTTGGCTTTAGCAATAGCACTGCTGGTTGTTGAGGGAATCTATGTGAAAAGGTGGTGAAAAAAGCTGGTAAAACTAGGAAGCGTGCCAAAACCTCTTGCTTCCCTTCAAGGAAACACTCCAGTCTGATCTAAAATATGGGTTATAGGGAATCGTGTTCCAGGCCTGTCATCTACTGAGGAGTGCAGAAGGAGCTGGGGGAATGTGTCTGGGGAGGGGCACAGGGACCCTGGTGGGCTCTAAAGTCCTCATTGTGCACAACAATGCTGGGTTCGCTGTCTGATCAGCATCATTCTCTACACTACAGCTGCATTACTGTTGCTAGAGGTCACTTCCATCCTTGGGCAGCAAGTCCTTGGGTGCAGAATTTCCCTTTAGAGCTAATTTAAATCCAACACATTCAAATTCAGGTCCCCCTTGCGTTGCTCTGACAGGCAGCTACTCCTAGAAGTGTCTTGCAGGCTGAATACAGGAGTACATCGTCAGCTCCTGGCAGTCCCTCCCGGTGGCGATTCTTCACATTCCCCATGACAGCCGCTGGGGGTAGAGGAGTGCTGTCGCTCTTTCTAAGCCCCCATGGCTCGGCCAGCCCTCGGGACAGTACGGCGAAGTGCTGCCATGACCCTCCACCTCATCCTCCTCTCCCTCCTCCAGCAGCACTGGGGGATCCCGAGTGTCCCCATGCCACCCACAGACATTGTGCACTCCTGTAGAGACACCACTGCACTGGCTGTGGCCTTTGGTTTAGAATCACAGAATCCTAGAATGGGTTGGAAGGGACCTTAAAGATCATCTGGTTCCAACCCCCCTGCCATGAGCAGGGACACCTTCCACCAGACCAGGTTGCTCAAAACCCCGTCCAACCTGGCCTTGAACACTTTTCCAGGGAGGGGGCAGCCACAGCTTCTCTGGGCAACCTGTTCCAGTGCCTCACCACCCTCACAGTAAAGAATTTCTTTATTATATCTAATCTAAATCTACGCTCTTTCAGTTTAAAGCCATTACCCCTTGTCCTATCACTGCATGCCGTTGTAAAAAGTCCCTCCCCAGCTTTCTTGTAGGTCCCATCATGTACTGGAAGGCTGCTATAAGGTCTCCCTGCAGCCTTCTCTTCTCCAGACTGAACAGCCCCAACTCTCTCATCTTGTCCTCACAGGAGAGGTGCTCTAGCCCTCGGATCATTTTTGTGGCCCTCCTCTGGACCCACTCTAACAGCTCCGTGTCTTTCCTGTGCTGAGGGCTCCAGAGCTGGACACAGGACTCCAGGTGGGGTCTCACCAGAGCAGAGCAGAGGGGCAGAATCACCTCCCTTAACCTGCTGGCCATGCTGCTTTTGATGCAGCCCAGGATGTAGCTGGCCTTCTGGGCTGTAAGCGCACATTGTCGGGACACGTTGAGGTTCTCCTCAACCCGCACCCCCAAGTCCTTCTTCTCAGGGCTGCTCTCAATCCATTCTCCGCCCAGACTGTATTTGTGCTTGGGATTGCCCCGACCCAGGTGCAGGACCTTGCACTTGGCCTTGCTGAACTTCATGATGTTCACACAGGCCCACCTCTCAGCCCTGTCCAGGTCTCTCTGGATGGCATCCCTTCCCTCCAGCGTGTTGACCACACCACACAGCTTGGTGTCATTGGCAAACTTGCCAAGGGTGCACTCAATCCCACTGTCCATGTCACAGACAATGTTAAACAGTGCCAATCCCAGTATTGACCCCTGAGGAATGCAACTCGTCACTGGTCTCCACTTGGACATCGAGCCATTGACTGCAACTCTTTGAGCGTGACCATCCAGCCAATTGCTTATCCACCAAGTGGTCCATCTATCAAATCCATGTATCTACAATTTAGAGACAAGGATGTTTGTATTCCTTCTGACAGCAACAGCAGCGTCATCTTCACTTCTTGGCATAAGGCCAGGTCATCCCACTGCCTGGCTCCCTGCACCTGCCCATGCCACTGAGTTTCCTCTGTCCACTCATGATTCAACTCCTCTGTCACTGCATCTGTATGAAAGCAGCGCCCAGCTTTCAAATCTGTGCCCTTCCTTGCAAGAGCTTGCACCATAATGAGTGCCCAGGCAGCTGCAGTTCTTCCTCCAGGTCCTTAGACCCTCTCACCTTGGAGATGTGCATATCCATACGTGGTAACCACCAGCGCCTGTGCCTGACTGCGCTTCACCTGCCCATGCTCTCCGCCATGGACAGGACACAAAGCCAGTGGCCTGGGACAGCGACTGCTGGGTGAACAGTCCTACTGCTCTCAGTTGTGCTCTGCCCTTCAGTGGACTCACCGGACTTTTCCCATCCTGCCATACAGGCTGGTTTATTGGCCACGAGCAGTGAAGCAACAGCTCCTCAGACAGCCCTGGAGATAGTTATGTCTTGTTCGGTTGCTTTCCAAGCAAAACCACACCCTCTCATGCAGCACATGAAGTGAGTGAGTGTGATCAGGAGGAGGCCACTGAGGAACCTGGACTGGCCCATGAGCACCAATAAACCCAGGATGCCCCCAGGCAGGGGGCACTGAAAAAACACTGAAAGCCATGAGAGGAAGGCTGTCAGCTGGTGCTGGTGGCTCTGGGTGGAGGCAGAGCTCAGGCTTGGACTGTCTTGGGGCCTTACCGAATGTTTGAGACGACTGAACACAGTGCCTGCAATCTCACATTACCCAAAGTTGTTTTGTTTGATGGAAAGAGTTGCTGTAGACAACTGGTATTTAGGAGTCCTGGCACCTTCATCTCTAAATGGAGGGGCTGGAGAGCAGAGCACTGGTGCAGTTTCACACCCAGTGTTGTATACATACTTGGGAGCAGCCGAAGATTTAAACTTCAACAGACTGATTTTCCGTCATAAGGCAGAGAGTGCAACAGCTCCGCAGTCTATGAGATGCTGTGATGGTGTTCCTGAATGCACAGGCAGACTGCTAGACCAAGCAAATAGCTCCGAGACACGAATATTCCCACCTTTCATCCTTGTTCCAGCATGCTCAAAGCAGAAGTCTGACTACTTCAGACAGCAATATCTGTCTGGGGAAAAAATGCCTGAGGTGGAGCTGCGGGGTGAAGACAGCTCTTTCTGAGAGGCTCCATCCATTACCTGCTAAAGTACTGCTCAGCATCTCAGGAACATCTCCTGTCCTCAGAGTACTTCACAAACACTAATTAACTGAGCCTCCCAACATGCATACCATTCTTGACGGGTGTCTTCCCGACCAGCCCTTGAAACAAAGGGAGACCCAGCAGTCTCTGTCCAAGCTGTCTGTGCGGGTACTTTGCTCTCCTCGCAGCTGAGAAGCTGGTCCTAAACCTTCCTTCCAGTGACCAGCGGAGGTTTTCATATATCTGTTTCCATCCCTGTCCTCCCCATCGGCAGCTTGCTATTACCTCTCTGGTCCTCGAGCTCTCCCTGGCCCCTTGCCTTGCAAAGCAGAGCACCATGATTTGCTTTTCATCCCCAGCATCGTCGTCCTCCCTCTGCCCTGCCAGGCCCCACAGACCACCACGGACTTTGTCCTGTTTAAATTGCTGGGCTTTATCTGCATTCCAGCTTGGCTTTTTCTGGCCTCTTTTCCAAGAATTAAACTTACTTCTCACCCTTAAGGCTGTTCTTGTGCTGCCTGAATGGGGTGTTTATTACTCTCTGATCTTGGTCCCCATGTGAGCTGACAGTGCCTTTCAAACAGGGAGTGACAGAGCTCTCCCGGGAAGAGGAACACCACCCCTCCGCCTCCAGCTCTGAGCAGATGGTTGTCACAGGCAAACGCGTCTCCTTGTGCTCCAGGTCACCCTGGCAAGGGAGGCCGGTGAGGCGCCGGCAGTGAGGGGATCAGCTGTGGTCTACAAGGACCAAAGCCTTGGGGGCATTCTTATCAGCAGGCTCGCAGAGGCACGAGCCAGAGGAGGGGCTGAGGGGCCCTGCCTGCCCCGGCAAAGCTCCGCTGGGGTTTGACACGGATCCACCGCCCTCTATCTTTCCCAGACTTCCGCAAGGCTGCTACCCCTCCGCTGGCCGACCCTGCCTCGGTGGGCACGGCCCGCCGCCCGGCCTGTGCGGCCGAGGGGTCCCCGTGCCCTCTCCTCCGGCGGTACCCGAGCGCCCGGGCCCTACCCCTCAGGGAGCGCCGCGGGCCCCGCCGGCAGGGGGCGCGCGGGGGGCGCGGCCGCCTCGTGAAGTCACTTCCGCCGGTGAGGAGAGGGGGAGAGGAAGGCCCGACCACGCATCGCCCGGGCGCAGGCGCGGCCGGCGCCAGGCGGGGCGGGGAGGAGC
>Ga0065711_1034457_pt1 | contig 23743 bp, 11 predicted proteins | sample Hoacrofraction12_FD_59098 | JGI IMG/M metagenome (GOLD analysis project Ga0065711, IMG submission 59098) | Hoatzin crop microbial communities from Cojedes, Venezuela - Epithelial fraction 12 v2 (version 2) | ecosystem: Host-associated > Birds > Digestive system > Esophagus > Crop | place...
GTTGAAGTCCCCCATGAGAACCAGAGCCTGTGACTGTGAGGCTGCTTGCAGCTGCCTGTAGAAGGCTTCATCAACCTCCTCCTCCTGGTCAGGTGGCCTGTAGTATACACCCACCATAATGTCACCCGTGTGAGCCTGTCCCTTAATTCTAACCCACAAGCTTTCAACTTGTTCCTCATTCAAATGTATGCCGGTGTAAATGAGAGAGGGTTCTAGCCCAGAGTTTTTTGCTCCCTGTGGCTTGGCAAAACTACTAGAGAGCTACTGGAAATGGAGTCCTGAGGAATGCTACCCAGTTTGTATCTTTCCCTTTGTCAGGTTCTGCAAGGGAAAGAAAAACTCTAAGATTTACAGAAGATATTGCAGAAGCAGTAGACCTCAAGAAAACACCTATTGTTTCCCTCTTCTTTTCTCCTGCATCACCTACAAACAGAAAGGATTAGAAAGAAACACTGCTGTGGTAGAGATTTGCAAGACAGCTTCCTAGAAAACCCCAAGCAAACTACTAAGTTAGAAGTGACAGGAACGTGCCAAAATTGCATGTAGGTAAAATCGTCTGACATTAGGGATTGAGATGTCGTTGAAAGCATAGACTTTTTCAGAGTGACAGAGGCATACCCAGGGATTGCGATGAGCTGTAATGGGTCTACTCAGAGGCGGTAGATTTAACAGAGTTGGGCATGGCTTTGAGAGAAAAAGGCAACTTCGATTTTTAGTCTGCTGAAAGCCTTTGGGTGGGATTGGATCTAATCACCCTCTAAATCAGATTCCACCATTCTTCCTAACACTGCTTTATTCTTTTAGTTAGAAAAATACACACACACATAGCTATGTTTTAAAATGTAATAAAATACATAAATGACACATATATGCATTTTTTAAGACCATCAAAAAAAAGAAAAGAAAAAAACCCTCACTCTTTCCTCAACTCCTAGAGAGAAGGTGCAGGAATTTTTTTCAAGTGCTATTCAACCACAACAGAGATTGGCTTTTAGAGGAGTCTTTCTGACTTTGTAACTTCTCATCTTGGCCCATCATAACAACCTTTATCATTGTCACCACCAGAACAAGAAATCACATCATTATCTGTAACCATAGCAGCAGTAACAGCAGCGGTAAGCAATTGAATTTTCTGGATGAAATGTATCCTTCATCAGTTAGCACTGAGTGCTAAAATTTTGCCATAAAGAAAATCTTGGGAAAGGAGAACAGATACAGATTTTTTTTGTAGCTGCAATGGCTCACTAATAGGTCTCTCTTTGCTTTCTAAAAACACAATACTGCAGGTAGAAACAATGTATAAATCTAGTGAACTTCTTACTACCTCAGTCACCTGAGCAGTAGGTAAAAATAAGGTTGCTAGCTATTTCACAGCTAAAAATCATCAGGAGTGCTGGGTTCTAAAAATTTTTGTGGTTTCTTTTCGGAATTAGATTTTTCATGATTTTTCCATCTTTCTACTATTTCACTGTCTCTAAAACATAGTTCTACCAAAGATTAAAAAAATAGGTTTTGTTATCACAGTGAAACTCTCTTACTGATTGCTTGGAAGAATAGATGCATTCAACTGAAGCATTGTTAAAAATAGGAAATCAAACAGTAATGATCAGCTTGTCACTAGTTCAATATTTTTATTTTCCAAGTAGTGTTTTCAGTAGGCACAGTAACGCAAACTAAAATGCACATATATTCAACATCTTCTCACAGAAAGTCTAAAATATTCACTAATATTTAAAACTCATTTGTCCAGTATTCTTACAAGTGGTCTATCATCTTCCTCCAGGAATGATTTATAGAAGGCTTCTCTAATTAGGCAAAAAGGTTATTATCAAAACACTTTGGATAAATGTTGTAGATAAAGGAGGTAACAGAAGATTAACCATTTCAATTAACCATTAACCAAAGTCATCATTTATTAGTCACATACGGCTCTTGTATCACACTAATAGGGCCTTCCTAGAGACATAGAAGGTATTCCTCGTCAGTCACACTACATTTTCATCAGCAGATTTACCTGAATAGTCTCCTTTGTTAATCTCACACCTTTAAATACATTAATTTCTTCCCACAGATATAGACATGCAGCTTTAGTTGAATGCAGTTCTTGTATTTTATCATTATGATTTCTCAGAGCCTTTATGAGTGTCCACATAACGCCTACTGTAAGCCACTGCACTGGCACAGTCCATCAGTCCATCCAGACGTTGTGTTTCTGGCAGAGAAGAGGTCCGGGGGGAATGTCTGAAATGGAAAAGTATATAGCAAGAATGGTCCCACAGTAGACGATTAACAATAGCAGCTATAGGCATGTTCTCATTTGGTCTCAAGATCTTTCCTCCAGATCTGGCCTAGTGAGGATTTGTCATGAATGAGTGGTTAGGTCACTTAAACAATCACTCAAAGGTTTTGCAAAAAAAGATTTTACTGAAAATTTAGAAAATGTGATCTTACAAAGTTTGTTGGCAAGGTTCGCTCTATTACTTATCAAATGAATGGAATACAAAATCGAAGGAGGTTTTTTCTCTGAACTCCTTCACAGAGAGGAGCCTAGATGCAGCTGGATCCAGAACCGGCCTTCGACAACAACGGTTTATGCCTAAGAAATACGCTTAGCAGCAGTTCAGGGTGTGTTTGTGGTTTAGACAGAGATAATCACAGGAATTTAGCGGCTATTAATCACTGGTAACTTAGCATTTACAGAGTGATTAGAAAGAATTTACTATTACAACCACAGTAATAGAATATTATGTTTTGAACTTATTCACACACACACACACAGAGGCAATCATAAACATTCCCCTCGAGTTCAGTGAAATACTCACTTCAAACCAAAGGATTTGTCAGCGGGTGAATGCTGAGTCTCAAAGAGATCAGCCCAGGTAGTTCACGAGTTACTCTGAGAAGCATCCCACTCAGAGCGAGTTACGGGGTGCAGCCCTCTGTGGACCAGAAGAGCTCAAAGGGCCTTCCTTGGTACCACGGTTTATAGGGTCTCAAGCTGGTTGACTTTAGGCATCAATAATTTTCCATCCTGGTCAGAATCCACACAAGACAATCCTGATATTTAGACAGAAACTACACAATTCTAGTACTACCCAGAATGTATAGTTCTGACATTTACCAGGTGGGCGCGACTCCAGGCAGCACGAGTTTCAGGTGCAGTTGGAGAGTGCCTGATTGGCCCAGCTCACCGCTCTTGTACAAAGACAAGGAGAGTGCCAACTTATCCCAATTCAATGCACACCAGCTAGAGATTCTTGCAGTACAAGCAAGAATTGGCTGGTTCTGGGATTGCCAGGTGTGAGAGGGGGCTGTACCACTACAGGATGATGTACTCAAGTCAGAGGCTTAATTTTGTCCCTGCTTTACGTACTATTAAAGCTATGTTTAATTAGTGCAGTTAAGAGCATTCACAGTGTTAAGTACATAACAAGCATTTTGGAAATGTTTCTGACATTGTCATATTGTATGTCCACCACCCACTTCACAGTGGAACAGAACCAGCTCTTCCCAAAATGTCATTTTGTGGTTCTTGAAAGGAGGGGATTTTGACTTCCACCAGCCTGGTTTGCATTTACATCCTGTGTGGCCGTATTTCAAATCGAAAACATGTGACACAGCTATTCCATGGCTGAGAATACTTTCTCTCTTTACAGTATGTCCGTATGAGGCATTCACAAACGAGTAGGACTTTATGTAACGAAAACCTGAAGCCAGTCTCAAGAAACAGATATCCATCTGAGCCTGTATAAAGTGCTGACAATCCCCTAAAGTAATTAGGTAAAACCCGTGAAGAGAATAGAATTCAGAAAGTGAAGGGAGGAGGTAGCATATTTTATGACACTAACCAGCAGATGGTTGACATAGTGTATTCCTCTGTTTCTCTTCAAACCATGGTAGACTACACTAAAAGCCTAGCTGTCCTTTTAACAAAGGGGTCGTCAAACTGAGCAGGATATTCTTTGGCTTCCTGTTACCTCTACAACTACACTTTGAAAAAGGAGCTGTCCAACAAGACCGTGAAATGATAACAAAAATAATCAAATAAACATCGAAAGGAACAAGGGAAAGCTTTAAGTTACCCACAGACCATATCAAGAGAAGACAAGTGAACATAAGACTATTGCTTTTCCAGGACAAGTATCTGCATCATGAATCTACCTGCTAAAGATGAACTGAAGCTGTCTTCCAACTCCCACTCAGAAAACTCATATGAGTAATTTTTTTTGTGTTGACAGCAGATATACCAGAGAATTTTAAGTCGTGTCCGCTGTTGTTTGTTATCTGAGCAATGATGACAGGAGCTGTACGGTTAGTGACTCACTGTGGTACGTCTGTGGACACAGAAGAACAACTATGTTACAGGTTCTAATTGCTTGTTCATTGTCTTAAAAATGAAAAAGAACATTAAGAGCTCCCGTATATGTATATATTAAGGGATTGATTAACATCCCATTAAAGATGAGAGGGAGGGTATACATCTTACTACTGTGTGTACTTCTGTATCTAAACTTCTGGCCATAAGCTCTCTTCACAGTCAGTACAGGGAAGGTCAATAAACTCAAAAGACTTCAAGGTGTAATTCCTCTCATCCCTAAACAGACAGCAGCTTTTGGTCAGATAAATCACTTTCTGAACTGTATTGACTGTATTGGAGTTGTCTATAATAGGATAACTAGCTCAGACAGAAAATTATATAGTGGATATCAAAAGATAGATAAAGTAATTTCCATGAGGGGATTTCATGTGATCTACTATGTGCACTGCCAGAAGTTTTATTTGAGAAAAAGATGGCCGAAAAGAGGAAGGAATGAGTCAAAATAAAAGACATATTGAGATAAGAAGCATATATCTTCATTGTTATCTGCTGTTAAATATGTTATTTTATTTGGATAGTCTTCTATTTTATCTGCCCTTCTATGACAGGGCTTTATGGCTAAGGACTGCATTCTAAGAGGTAAATCTGATATCAGAGGAACATTTCTAAGATACGGGATGAAAGGCATGGTGATCGAAGTCAGAGACAGAGACCGGTCTGCAAGAACCTAAAGGCTTCCAAAGCATGCTAATCCAGCTAAATCAGTATGGACAATACTGAAAATAAACATTAATACAACCTCCTGTTGCCGAATATTTTTTGTTTCAGCATTGACACTACAGTCATTTCCTTCTCTTCATTCAATTAATCACAAAGGACAATATTTTTATGCCTGGAATCAGGTCATATTTTTCCTGTATGTTTTTATGATATTTACACAGCAGTTGGAATTAGAGAAGAATGTCATTAGAGCTCCATTCCAGCATTCCATCAGATAAACAACAAATTATCTGGGTTGATTAAGTTCACCTTGACAAAGGGGTCAATGTCTCAGGTCTCATCTGCTGACAAATTCATATCCACAGACTTCAAGGGGAATATTCATTACTAATTAACTTCAACTTGTTTCTAGGATAGGAATTTAAGGGCTTTACTTTGGCTTCATTTTTAAGACATCTAAATTTCACTGGCTTCTGAAAGAGGCAAGCATGCAGAAGGAACAATGTTTGTGCAGTGCTTTCCTTGGAATAAGAACTGTGGTTTTGTGACAGTTAAACAACCAGCTGTATGGATTCCTTGAACCACTCATGCAGTCAGTCTGAAATGAAACTCATCCACTCTTACTGGCAAAAAGATAAATAAACAGTCGTGGAAATCAAAATATATACCCATCATGTGCCTGAAATAGGTTGGATAATTCCTCTACACCTTTTTACATTCATTTAACCAAACAGCAACAGAATTTACTCATAGTTTACCAGATCATAGTACGGCAAAAAAATGAGTTATGTGTTCCACTTTCAGTGGAGAGGTAGAAAGAAAATTTGCATGCATATGCATATGTACACATACACACTCACTCTAGCATGCTTTTCTTTTCTTTTCACAGAAAATATTTTGTTTAGACTGAGAGTGACCACCTGAGCCATACTATAAAAACATATTTAGGGATTTTCATGTTCCTTCAAAGGTCACAATATTTTCTGATTGTTTGTACCAAAGGGAAGATTCATCTTGGGGAATGAGAGGGAACCAGGAAAAAATTCTGGGGGTGGATTAGTGTTAAATTCCATGCAGCTAAAAAATTTATTGGGTATAAAATTGTATATCCCATTAGCGTTCTGAGAGCAAGAAACCTGACTTCCTTTCTTCCTTCCTTTAAGCTGGCAGCTGGAGCATAGCTGAATCTGGTCATTTTTGTACTGGCTTTCATTGCTGGCCTGAAAGACATTCAAGAAGCTCAAGTGAAATAACCAAAATTAGAGGAAGTCATTGGATCAAACAGGATTAAAAAGGCCTAGGACCCATTCAGCTTCCATTATTGCCTAGTACCGTGACCCAGATAGTGTGCCTAGAGGATGGTTTCAAAGCTTTGTGAAAATCTAACTTCTGTATCTCTCCTGGATTTTTTCCAGCAACAAATATTTGCAGCTCACCACGATGTTTCCTCTCGGCAATATTTAGCTGAATGACTGTCTGCTCTCAGATTCACTGATGTAAATCCAAGGCAATGTCACTAAACTCAGAGGAGGAAATTCAGTTCTGCTCCTTCAACCCCGTTGACTTCAGGAGACTTGTATCAGTAAGGCAGGGCATAGACCAGGCACTCCTTACTCTTGTCAGATATACACAAATATCACTGAATTCAAATCTGGCCCATAGTCATGTCAACAACTGAAATCCACCCTAGCCAGAGAAATTACATCAGGTTGTTTGTATTGCTTCAGATAATTGTCCTTTCTTGATAAATCTTTTCTTCATACCAGTGACACAAGTTTCCCCTCTAATGTGTGGACTGGTGAAGGTATTAAATCAGAACTTATTGTAAAGAACTATTTTGGGTAAAATACAGAAGATTGAAAAATACAAAACTCTCATGACAAAAACTAAAAGGAAAGGGGTTAATATAGTTGATATCTAAGCAAGTACATAAGCAAATACCTTTTTCAGACATAGCCCCTGCATGGAAAACTGTGGCCATAATGATTCCAATATGTATAGAAAACACACAAAGGAGTGTTAGGCAAGGGAACCTGCAGACAGCAGATCTGAAGGGCAAAGCAATGTAGAAGTAATAGTGTCTCTAAATTCAGTGCAAAATTTCCCACAGACTTCAGGGAAAACAAGTCTTCTGTCCCATTCTTGATGATCACAGATTGTCCAGAACCTAATTTTTCATGATGTCCTCCAACATGGTAATGACAATATCTAAAGGCTTTTAATGTTCTTCTTTAAGGTTACATAAGGAAATAAAAACTTGCTGGAATTCGGAAAAGTAGCAGGTAGTTTTACCATTTTCAGGTAGTCTTCTTCTGTTACACAGAGAGGGTGTCACAAATCAGTTTCTGTATTCAGAGTGAATATGTACACCAAACAATGAGGAAATCCACGGTATTATTCCCTTTGCTTTGTTGTGAGTGAGCCGCAGGAAGCCACCCACTCTGCTGTAAAGGTTTTTGTGAGAACCACACAGCTCATCACAACAGAGGGAAAACCCATCTTTGTGTGATGGGTTTTGCTACTGCAGTTCATCTGCCTGCATGTTTGATCTGTTACTCTGTTAATTTTCCAGTCATGGTCTTGCCAGGAACGTACTCACACTTTTCAGAAATTGGTCTCTCCTGGCCTTTCAGAAACATGTGACTCATTTCCTTTCCATCTTTTATCAAAAGTGTGAGCAGAAATAAAGCAGTTATCTTGGATCATCAGTGGTTTGCATATCTCTGTTAATAATTTAACCCTGAAAATCTATGCCAAAATATTCAAAATATCCACTGACTTCAATGGGATTTGTTGCCCTTTCAACATCTTTGAAAATTAGGCCAATTTGGGGACTGGGTTACTGACAGAAAAGCCCAAGTTTGGGTTCCAATTCTTAAAGTTCTGGCCATTTTTATTTTTCTCAGTACAAAAAAAATATCAGGAAAAACCAGTAACAGTGCTTTTTGCCCTAGAACTATCTCTAGCTGTATCGGTTAGGTAATGAGAGACATTGTCAACAGACCACTAAGCTGACCTAGTATAATTTCAGCTAAACTAACTGGGATTTAATAGCTTGGATGATCACTTGCTGAAAGCTTACCACATTATCTGTGTGCTACGCTGTCCTGTACACAAGGTGCAAAAGTATTTCTCAGGCTCACCTTTAAAGAGGAAAAAAAAGAAACCACACATTCTCTGTGAAAGGCTCAGCACAATAAATGTGATCTGTGATGCTCTGGTCCCAAGCAATGGCTACAAGGCCTTCATCCCTGCAGTGGACAAGGAGACACAAGGACACTTTGGACAAGTCCTTTATACTAGAGAGAACAGAATAATATACTGATCAAGAAGTCTTCATGAAGTCCTTTCCTATCCAACACTTCTACTATGCTCATGATCATAATATTTCTGTTTTTCCTTCCAAGCACAAGGCAATCCAGAGAGAAATAAAGTAACGCAAAAACTCCTTAGGCTAATTTTTCCCATGCACATGACAGTGGAATGAGTATGATATCATTTGGGCTGGAAGTTGGGCCAAGAAAAATGCATTTAGTCCCAAGGACCCTCCACACCTCATATTCCCATCATGGAAGACTGATCAGAGTACTCTACATCTGTGTCCGCATTGCTCTCCACTTGCAAAGACAGCTCAGCTTACCTCTTGCTGTGCTCCTGGTAGCTGACACGTGTTATCTGAGGTTTCCCCAAAAGGACAGAGAGGATGGAGTAAAGCTGGTCAGAACTGTGTTGCCCTGGCTTTGTTTTATTCACGGCTGATGCGTTACGCAGTTTTGTGGGGCTCTTCTTGTTCTCTCCATTTTTTCCCCTGCGGTCCTTTGGTCATGCCAATGATTTACAGAGAGGACAAAGGCTGCTACATAAAGGCACAGTGAGGGAGGGGCAGTGTGCCCTCCAGATACTTTGCCCAGCCATAGACAATTTTCCCCGCACAGTTTTGTTCCTCTAGGCGTGGTGGAATATGCTCTGATTTTCCATCCTTTCTGAACTCATTATCATCTGAAGTCAGTGATGCTGGTACAAATTAACACTTGGTCTCTCTTTCTGACTAAGAAAAAACATACCAGGTGGCCATTTAAAAAAATTAATTCCCATGATAAAGTCAAGGATATTAAAAAGAGAGAGAGAGAAAGAAGCACACAAAGATTACAGAGAGCAACTCTCCCACAGAAGCAGACAGAGTGGCAGCCAGCTTTTGTTCCAAAAGGCAGCATCAGCACCAAGAATCAGATGACTAAGCACCTGATAATGAATGAAATATTTTTACTATGCTGAAAAAATTCTGGCACTGTAGGAGGACTCAGGATAAAGGAAGAAATTTGAAAGGCCTTTCTGAAGGACACCATCAGATACCCTTCTGCTACAAGAAATTCCAGTACCCTGAAGAAAAGAGATGGTTCAGGTTTTCAGCAAGGGTAAAAAGGATAGAGGCTTATATTAGTGTGGATTAGATGACAACACACGTGAATAGCATTCTCCTCTAAATGTCATCAGTTTTGTTGCAAGAGACATGATGCCGTGCCGGTTATGGTTCAAGCTGGCTCTGAAAAGGCAGGAGAGCCTGGGTATCCCTGAGTCTTGCAAGTGAACGAACAGCTGCAGCATCCTGGTGTGTTACTCGCTGCTCAGCTGCTCATTGTCACCCCTCTGCTGTAAGATGAGGAGCCAGGGCAGAGCTGGAGGGGAACATGGTGCCTACAGCTCAGCTGCTGTCATTCACAGTCCGGTAGCTCAGTACAAACCCATTTTGTCACAAAGCTGGGGAGTGGAAAATCTCAAAGGAAGATTCACCAACACTCATATCCTCACTTATCTTGCTCTCACAGCTACCTTCTGACAACCCATCCAGGAGTAATGTGGGTATCTGCATTAGACTGATGTATCACGGATATACCCTTTATGGGTACCCAGTACATTGAATTTCTGGCAGTGTGACCCTATGCTAGGCAAAAAGAAGGCAGTGCCCAAATGAAGATCATTGAGAGGGGGCATTGGTAGGTCAATGTTATGTCTGACAGAGTCAGTACTATTCGTTTATACTGGAATTATGGAAAGATGCTTCAGCTCACTCTCACAAAAACAAAAGACAGAAACATAAAAAAGTAAAAGATTTGGATGCTCGTATATGAAGTCAAACACACATATATATATGTCTACATTGAAAAATTAAGGCTGTATATACTCTGTGGTGAGAAAATGCTAGCAAAGGAGAATGTTTTGCAGCGTGAACTGAGCTTGAAAATGGTATTTTTTCTCCTGGAAAATAGCTTCTGAGCTACAACCTCTTCATTAAAATACAAAAAATTTTCCCGTTAATCTTACATATTTCAACTTGTGAGCTAGAACGTTTGCAATGCTACTGCAAATAATTGGTTCTTTAAAAGCTTGCTGTGCCACATCCTCTGAGAAGAAGAGTTATTGGAAATCTTTCATAAAACAAACCTTCCCTTTAATACAGTCCAGCATGTGGACAGTTAGGTATCAGCTTGGGGTTCTGGAGGCAACAGCAGAATTAGGACTGAGTCATCCATGTAATTTGGTGACACAGAGGCCTAATTCCACCCAAAAATCAAACTTAGTCAAGACTAAGACTCCAATCCAAGGTTTGCTGTTGTACCTGCAAAACAGGATACGTGCTGTACTGAGTTAGTGAAGTCATTTTAAATGGTGTAAACAAAGTTGGGATCAGGTCTACAGGTCAAAATTTGTGCTCATTTCCTAGCAATTCTAATCCTTTTTATTCTGAAAACTGGCTAATTCCAAACAGCATTAGATTTCTTCCATTAAATATCAAACCCAAAGTCCAAGGCTTCAGTGGGGACACGGCATCTTCAAAGCCTTCATTAATTGTGCTGTGAAGCTTTGAAGCTCCGCTGTGCAACTATTAGCTGATCTTATTTAACACACAGTGCTGCAGGCCTATGTGTTGTTTGTGACTGAGCAGGTGATGATTTTCTCTTTGCTGCCACCAGTCAAGGACTTTCCACTACCAGGATCCAGGCTCCAGCTCTGGGGTCAGAGGTCCAGGCTGTAGCACGGGAAAAGGGAAATGTTATCTCCATTGATTTCTAGTTCAAAGAAAGCTTTTTGCTTTCACACTTCAAAAAACACAGACTACCAGATCATCTCACAGCCAGCTTAGTAGTGGGATTTGTTTTATTTCATGGCTAAGGTGATGGTTATGTTTAGTCCTTGTAGGAATAGAAATTGGTCAGATGGTAATTCCCTCTCTGTATTCTCTAAATTCCTTTCCAAGTCTGTAGCCTGATGATACTGATGAGATTGTTTTCACTGACTCACAGACTTAAAAATAAACTCTTACGTTCAGTTTTTCCTTGCAGATGAGACCAATCGTGTACGTGAGGCTACTGTGTAGTGACAAAGTGTGGTAAGTTGTTTTGCTTACTTTCAAACAAGAAAGATGTGATATTTTAGAGACCATCTCCAATGAACCAAATAGCAGGTGTGCATACTGGTTTAGTTTGTGAAACTCCATCTTCTGGTGATGGTCATTTGATGAGCAGATGGTAAAAAGTATATATTTATGCAAAGACAAGGTCAGGCCCCAGGATGTACTAAGCATGACACTGGTACGACAAGTACAATCAGGCTTGAGTATACTTGAAGCTGACCTAACAGGAAGGGAAGAGGAAGAAAAGCAGGATACAAGCTAGGAAAGGTAAGGGATTATTGCTCTGATTATAAGAACTAGATTACTTACAGCAAGAGAGACTCATAGTAAATGCCAGTAAACAGAGGGAGAGGATGCATGCTACAAGAAAGAGATGGCAAAATTGATTCTATATCATTTTAGGCATCCCTGCATTTTGTGGATTTCACTGTAAGCCTGATATCCAAAGGAAATTAATAAATGCTACAGTTCTGAATGAAGATCTTTCACATTTATCAGTGGGGGATTGCTCTTCCATTCCTTGGAGATGGATCAACATGAATGCTGTCACACCTTCCCTGTGGAGTACAGTGAAGGTAGAATGCGTCAGTTGTAGACTTACTGCTGAAAGGTTCCTGAAGTCTCAGGAGTCATCCAGCCTCAGTCCACGCAAATGTGGCAACTGGTCCAACCTAAAAGAATCCTAAAAGGAACACAAATAATGGCTAGGATACATAATCATATTGAGAATCTGTTTGGAAAGAGACACATTTTCTGATTGCTGTGCGAATGGTCCCAAGACTTGCATAAAAGCACTAGTTAACATGACTATACAAATCCTTTAGTAGCAAAGGCAAGTAAGATAAGGATTTTCTGTTCTGTTGCCATCGAGTCTTTGAAGCAGTGGCAGTCTAGACAAACCAAGTTTTGCTTAACCTCCTGTCACAGATGAAATAAATATGCCTAGAAGGAAAACACATAAAGTAACTATGTTTTAACTATAGGGAAGAAACAGAGCGAGAGAGAGAAAGACCATCACATACAACTCAAAAGATTCTGTATTTTTCAGTGTCTGCAGTCTGGTAGCTACTTTCAGAGATTACAGTTGTTGCAAGGAAACAATCAATGTGTCTCAGAAAGGTAAGAGAATATAAGAAGTAAAAGGCTAACATTTTAAAGTGGAGCTAGACCTTTGACATTCACATCAGTGAATTATCAAGCAATACATGCCTCTGAAACCATGCCAACCTGCACTGTGGCTCCTTATCTAGCTGAAATAGAGCACTGTTATTGTGCTTTTTCTAATGGGAAGAATACCTTTTCATACCTAGAAGGCACCTCACAAAATGATCAGGAAGCAAATTTAACAAGCCAAAGGATACGTGTTTTTTTTTTTGCACGTAATGCAGTTGTGGATGTGGAGTGCAATGCACTGAATGGGTTGAAAAAGGGGTTTGGCAGATGCATAAGGGAGAGGCCCACTGCTGGTCATTAAACATGATTATTGGGAGAACGCTTCCGAGCTGCTGACTGCTAGAAGGGGGGATGTCAGGGAATGATCACGTTGCATAGAAACCCTTACATCTTTTCGTATAATATCCTCCACTGGCCAGCATGACAGTCTTGCACTGGGCTAGGTGAACTCTGTCTCATGCTTCAGCAGTTTTGCTGCTACTTTGTCTTCTGCTCCTCGTCTTGCAGCTCACGAAGACAATTTTGAAATGCCATGTCTCAGCTCAGGGCCTTCTTCTTCCTCTGCTCCTGCACTGATGCAGGCACAGGAGAGAACCATTTCTCTGGTCCTCAGTCACTATCTAATCCACATGGTTATGTATGTCAGTTCATCTTAGCTGCTAACTTCACAGTTTTCCTACAGAATGGACATAGTTGCAGCTTCTCAGGGTAAAAGATTTCCTCCTTACCACAGAGAAACAAAGGGAAAATGTGTGGAAAATGAGGAAGCGGAACAGAGTAAAACATGTGAAACAAAGGACTGAGGGAGACAGAGATGGGTGGAGTTATGTATGAAGCAGGCTGGTATTTGTCTGCTCATCAAATACATATTTCAAAAGCCAGTGCTTTGATGAACTTGCCTGGTTGACAGTGGTGAGTGAGGTTGATCTCATGGGCCCTGTCTCTGGACCACAGGACTGTGATAAAATTTGTATTGGAAGATGGGGTTGTAGATGGGGTTGTAGATGGAAACCCAGAACTTACCTAGCTTCTTGACTTATCTTAAAATATGGCCACTGCTCCCAGGGGTATTTGCAATTCTGACACGCAGCGATTATTTTGTCCCTTCCCTGCTCAAGATCTGGATAGCCATGCCAGGAATGACAGCACTATGCCTGCCATCATGATGCTCCCATGTGAACCATTAGGATTTCTTGTAATGCAGTGTTGGTGCTCAAACTATGAGATAAAAGTGTCTATCCTCCTGGGCATACCAGGAGATATGGGTTGGTTCTGGGGGATGCTTAGATCTTAATTGAATTAGCTGGTGTCCTCATGGCAAAGAAGACACCTTGCCAGTCTGAGTGAGAGCTAAATCCAGCCTCTGAATTGCGTGTCTTGCCATGCATAGCTGATGTGATTTTGGGCGGTAGGTGAGAGGAAGGGGTGAAAACCCAAGTATATAAGCCCAGATTAAATCTGGAATGAATACACTCCCTAATGGAATAGTCTGATCCTTGGTTTTCTCTAGGTTGCAAAGTCCTGCAGAAATCAGGACAAAACTCACTGTGGTACTAGTATTGCTGTGCTGCTATTGAAACTTGATGCATTGCCCCTAGAGCTAAGGCAATTTTCTCATGTGATCTGAGACAATCTACACTTTTGTTGGAGTTCCTGAGAAACTTATAACATAAAATGACACATTAATACAGGACACAAACCCACTCAAGCTGGCATTCATCATATGCCTGGCAGTAAAGTAGATGAGAGATACTTTTGCCAGAGACACAGGGCCAATGAAATGAAACTATCCAACTCCCAGTTTAGATTATCTGTGATTGAACTTGGTTCTAGCATGGAGCAAAGCAAAACCTTATTTCAATAAATGTCATAAAACCAGTGAAATACCTGGGGCTGGAACTTGCGATTTCTAGTTAACATTTCAGCAGACCCTTCTTCTAGGCTAAACGATAAAAGAGCTTCGCCTTTGCATTTTGCTGCCTCAAAACCAGGTGAAGATTGAATTCCAACTCCACAGTGAAACTGTCTGCAGTAGGGGACCAATACACATTACTTCACATCTGTGACTTCATCCCACAAGATTCCTATAAAGAGTCGCAACCTGGAGGTTTTTCCAGGTACTCTCTAAGTCGAACAACTTGCCTCTTCTTTCTTATTCATCTGTTTAAAAACAAATAATCCACTGCCTCTTCCATGTTTGCATTTTTACAGTTTCAGAACAAACTATGTTTATGAGTCAGAAACTAAAATATATCCTGCTTTTTATGTACTTGTAAGCTTCCCTGGGCCCTCTGCACTGCAAAGCTCTCAAAGTTCTGGTTCTGCACTGAACTGGGAAGGTAATTAAGCAAGCTGGTACCCTCTCTCAAAAACCCACTGCAGCAGAGAGGTGCAAATAAATAATTGAAACCTTACCTTTGCTGTTAAACACAGAGGAAGTTTTTTGTATGTTACATCCCTTTAATGGAGCTAAGAGAGTCACAGAGGATGCAAAATGGAGCTTTTAGTCCTACCTGCACAGGGTCCAAGTAATACCATAGTATCTGTGGTTTTTCCTGGCTCCTTGACCCCAGGTCAAGTGTGGATGGCTGATAAAACTGTTGTTTGATACCTCAGTCTTGAACTCAGACAAAAATGACGCTGCAAGTGCAGCAAAACTGCTTAGCAGAAGGCAAAGAGTGTCTCAGCACCAGAGACTTCATGGCTCTGCTTCGTGCTTCCAGATAGGAAACCTCTTCAGCTGGGTCTCAAAGGAATGGGGCAAAAGAAGATAAAGAGGAGAGGCTGAAGACATTGCCTTTATCTTCCCTCTTGTTCTTCAGTGGAACAGCTCACCTTTGGCTTTCCTAACAGCCATGATTCTTCTGAAAGAATAGAGAGAAAGTTAGTAAAACCTTCCTTTTCCCTCACTGTGAACCTATTGCAGTTTTCCTTTCTCCCTCACGTCCAAAGAATGTGGGAATATTCATCCTGAAAGTAATGTGACTTATCTTCCACTCTTTCTCCTCTACGCTTTTCCATTCAATTATTCACTCCTTGGGGACTACTGATCCATACTAGTATCTGTATTATCTTGAGTCTGTGACATACAAGCTTGAAAATTGTGATGCCATGCTGGATTTGACAAATATTTGTGTCACTGACTTGATTACCACCCCTACATATTTGGTCTATGCTTTTGTGAAATGGTAAGAGTAATTCAGACAACTTGACTCAAGACTCATCTGCACTAACTTCGTGTCATCATCTCCCATATGTTTCTCCCATCCCGGTGGTCTAAAATCCTCTGTGGTACTGGACAGCTGTCAGCAAGGAAGAATGTGTTGAGAAATAATGTGCATGAGTGGAATCACAATCTGTTGCTCATACACCTCAGTCTTCCTTATGTAGTATTTCTCCTTTTTTTTGAGCCACTTCTTCCATTTCTCCTACATCTCCAATTCCTATTGATGAGTGGGCTTAGGTCTTTCAGCTTCTCTCCCCTGAATAATCTGCCATTCTCATTTCCCTTATATTCTTTACTTGCCAATTCTTTATGCAGGGATCCTGGTGCAGAAGGCTGATACTTTCCTTTCAAATTAGTTACCACACACATATACATACACACTTGGAGTGCTGTCTCCGATCCACGGTCAAAACACCTCTTCATACTCCTCACAGTCCATTCCATGCAGTATCTCTATTAATTAGTGCCCCTGCAAATTTTTCTCCTTAGTTGCCATTCTGGTTCTTTCTCCTCATCTCAGATATTTTCTGGAGGTTACTAGGTGACAGAAATTAGATGCTCTCGTTTCATCCTACATATGTCTCTGTTAGGTAAGTAGAAGTCTTCCCTACCTGAATGAGTCCCATCCTTGTGGCAGCATTAGTCGCTGCGCTCTGCATCATGAAGACTTCAGACCAAAATCATCCCTGGGATGCATTTGATGTGAGAGGTGGCAAGAAACAATCCAGGCTTTGCTTCTAGAATCCAGGGGTCCAGATGCAGCTGTAATAACCTACTTGCCGTAAGGACGTTATTGCTGCTGGGGACTGGAAGCAGGTTAGGTAGGCAGCAAATTCATTATCGGTATCAGAGTGATCTCTGATAGCTTTGTATCATTGCAGAGCTCTCCTCCAGTGAGGAGATTCTCCATCTGGGTGTTACAGTCAGTTGACAGCTTTGCTTCCTAGAGGAGCAGACCCAGGTGCTCCCTTTATAATTACTCTGTCCTTGTTCATTTTCCCAAATCTGAAATAATTAGGCTAGAATAGTAAAAATGCTTTAGGATCTACACAAAGAAATACCATGTTCCACCTCTCCTTCCCTGAAGTTATTTCCCTCCTTTTTCCATTCCTCTGCTGCTCTCCCTTCCTTTTCTTTGCATCTAGTCCTGAGAGATAAGAACCCACTACTTGCTGTGCAGCATCCTGATTTTCTGCCAAAATCCTTGTTTCTGTTTCAGTTGATCCTACTTTGCCATGGTAAGTTTTTCTTCAGCTGCAGCTTGTAAGCGATGAAGCCTTTTTTGCCAAGTGCAGAGTTCATACTTTCGCTTGATTTACTGGCAGTAAAATATTGTCTGATCAGATGTCTTAGCACAATGCTATTCTCATCTAAGGTTGACATTTTTACCTTTCAAAGAAAACAGAGCTTCACTTGAAGATAAAAAGGCAGAGAGCTGAAGAATGTAAACAGAGTTTAGATTCTCTTATCACAGTTAAAGAAGAAAAAAAATACCCAAACTATTTTAAACAGAGGCCCAATATAAGGAAGTTTGCAAAAACACTTCCCATTTCATAGGACAGGATATGCCAAAGAAATGATAGAGCTTGGCACAAATAACAAAGATAATTTCAACTTTATTTAAATATTACAAGGACATTAAAAGACATCTTAGGATATAAATCCCATTTTGATTACATTCTTCAGTTTTGCTTTAATGTTCATCTTTTTTCTGGGTAGAAGGGGATAGGAGGATAGTCAAAACCTGTGGTTTGTAAAAAATATGAGCATCCTGTAAGCAGGTCTGGAAATTAAAACCTTACATTTCTTCCTGATGCAAGCCTAGAGAAGGAAGCCAGCATGTAATCTTCTCCTCTTTGTATTACTGGAATCCTTTTATCGCTCATGGCTGACCTGGAAGAGGAGAGGTAATTTAAATTCTTAATTGTCTCAATAAGAGCCAAGCAAAGAAAACAAAACTACATTAAAACAAACAGTCTGCAGCCACTGAATCTATCCTCTGTCAGACTTATCACCCTGGGGACACTGATGGATGGGTCAGAATTCAGCATTGTAGACTGGGGTCACTGATGGGAACAGCCCCTGCTGGCTGCTAAAGAGATGGGCACCCTCAAATTTGTACAGCCATGTACACATCCTCAACTGACGGAAATCAGCACTTCTCTGCAGCAGTCAATAAGAGATATCAATATTCAACAGCTGGGAATCCAGCCTATACAATTCTCAGTTTGGGTTAAGCTCAGGATTCATGAGTGTTGAATCCAAGAACAAGGCATGCGAAATCCCTCAGGATTTTGCCATTTGTAAGTGCCAGTAAAAACCACACAAGTGTCAAGTAAACCTGCACCAGTGCAGACCCTCATGTCTTGCATACATGTAAGGTTCACAGGAGAAAAGACAACTTGAGAGAGCTGTAAGAATTTAATTAGGAGTTCAATCTTATAGGCATCTTGTTCTTCAACTAGTTACGTTAGATGGATGAGTAATGATATTAAAAGTCAGTAGCTTGTGTCCCACTGGGAGAAAAGTGGGAATGTTGTACTGTTCGGGGGGAAAAAAATCCGTCTGTTTTCTGTTAGGGAATGGGTCTGCAATGTGCCACAAAGAACTGTGCATGGTTTAGCTCATCCTTCTATACTGGCTTTAATTCTGCTTCTACAATGAAAACTCGCTAAAAATCATTGTGTTAAGAGAGTAAGGGGAAGGAGTGACAGAAAACTCAAGGGAAAAAGAATGTATACTCAAATCGCAGGCCCTGCCTAGATCTTATGCTCCCAGTCCACACAATGGGAAAAATAATTCAAGTCAGGGAAAATTTCAATTAGGTCTACAGCATACCTGTTATACTTTGTTTAAATAAACCAACCCGACTCCACATTTTCCCTCAGTGTCAAAACACAAACAAAATGTAAAGCAAAGAACCACTTTTCCATGTCCTAGAAGATGATAGTAGATGTCTTGCTAAGCTCTGTCAACTCCTGAAAGTCAGAGTGGGTAGCATCCATCCATAGGGTCCACGTGCAGAATGATGATCAATGAAGTCAATCCTGTAAGTAGGAGTTGGACATTTTAAGGGTTTATTCCTCGTTAACATACAGACAATACAGATGCAATAAATCTCCCAAACATTCCAGAACCTTCCAGGATAGTCCACAGAAATATGTATAAGACTCAGACACAGTGGGAGACCTTCGCTTGTGCATCCCTGTTCTATGGTCTTATTGGACTTTAAAATGGTCCAGTGATTTCAGAGGATGCAATGAGGCTGTTTCTCCTAGGTGTGCAATGCAATGACTGAAGGGCACTACATATGCACCATAACTCAAGCAGTGTAGATTCAAGCGACATTTTCAAAGGTATTTCATACATGAGTTGGGGTTGAGAATCCAGATCCTCTAGGTAAATTTTGATCATCTGTCTCCAGACAGCTGTGGGATTATTCCAGTCTGTGCCCAAGGGCACAAAGGAGGAAAGATTCCTTAAAAAATAGCTTCTCCAAGCTTGCGTGAGGCCGGGCACAATCCAATTCTAAATTATCATCTAAGAAAAGCAGTTATGATCTGAGGAGAGAAAAGGACATTCGCCAGAGAAATGTTTTCAGGACATAGTTATACAATAGCAACTAGAAAGGTCATCACAGGGCATCAACTAGTGTTTGTTCCTGTGCCTTTTGCTGAGCAAGTTTCAAATAAGGTTGGTTTTATATAAGTAGTAACTCAGCCAATTAAAAAAAGAAAACTAAGAAAAGTCCTGTTCACTGCCACCTTACACGAGGGAACTAATGCAGAGATCTTATTGCAGTTTGGTGATAGCATCTTTGCTCCTTATGAAGCCAGTCAGTTAGTAGAAACAAATGCCAAAAAAAAGTCCTGTCTCTCCTAGGCAAGGACACAACAACGCTAACTGGGACAACAGAGGCAGACTGGAGAGTCTGAAAAGTGAAAGGAAGAGAGCAGTAATCAAAACAAGTTTGTTTTGTTCTCCCCACTGGGTGTGTCCTCTTTCTGAGTGAGGAAGTAGCTTAGTTTAACATCCCAATCAGCTGAAAAACCTCAGCTTTACCGTAATTGAAGTTCAGTTTTTCACATCTTTTTGCTCTTCCCTTACACCCTGTTGCATTTTTATAGTTGACCAGTAGTCTCACTTTAGTGCTGGTCAGACTGGTTAATTTAATGACCAAGGCCACCCTCCTTGTGAAACAACTGCTCTAAAAAAGCTGTTTCTGCATATGTGGTCGCACATGTTCTCTTCCCATTACTCCTCAAACACCAAAAGCAGACAAACATGAAGCAGAAGCTTGCTCTGGGAATTCTGAGGGACAGAAAAGCCTTGTAAAAAAGTCAGGAAGGTGTATTATTACAGAGGATAAGAAAATAAATGGCCCTGGAGTCCTCTGTCTTTGTTCCCAGAGCTTTTTTATGCAGCCAAGCACCACTGCACTGGGGCACCAGCACTCCCACAGCTGTTATGATGACCTTTCTTCAAATACCTCTCATCTCGTACATGACCACCTTTTTGCCTTGAGTCTGCCACTGGAGAAGTTCAGGTCAAGATAGACAAGTCTTGATGGAGCCCACGATGATGATGATTCACCAGAGACTGTCTAGAACGAAAGGAAGGCAAAAATCCGATGTCTTGTACCTAATTAATTCTTCCCAAGGATTTCTGGAAACTGAGTAGCAGCAGTTTAAAGAAAGAGAGAAAATGTCATCATGTAGGGCAAGTGTGAATGTTTACTTGATCTAACTCAGCTTGAAAACAGGGGTCACAGGCTGGAGGAAGAAGGTGTTACTTGCTTGGTAGTGTAAAGAAACGGTGAGAAATTATGCACAGGGAACTGATACAGCTTACCCTTGGCAAATGATTATGGCATGCGGGTTCCTGTAGAACCTGGCCCTTCAATCTGTCGAAAGTTTGAATTAAAATAAACTGTCCAAGCGAGACTCATGGGGACGATTTGCATGTGGGACCTTGGGGAATTTTATGGTCAGTAAAAAAAAGCATTGTTTTCTTTGAGTCAATGGCGTGTATATGGAAGCTGCATCCAGCCATTGTAGATTTCACCTTCTACAGCGTCTCCTCAGCTTTCCACTATTGACAGCTGCTAGGAGTAAGGTGGCACATTATGAAGTTGTGCATAGAGCTACAAGGCCTTTATTTCCCTTTGCTTTCCCAGAATGAAAAAATAAGTCACTGTGCTGAGATATCTCATACAGTTCATTGCCGAACAGTGGACGTGGAAAATACTACTCCTGAAAAGAGGACCGCACCAGGCAACAGCTGTACATGCAATGCCAAGGGCTGTACCAAATGCAGAAACCCTACAGGTTAGAAGTACCTGACACATAAACAGTCGTCTGGGGCTTTGCTCACTGCTGGATGCTTTTTTAGACAACCCCAGAACTGCAGGTTTCGCTGGGGTGTGAAGAAATGATGGCAGTAACAGGTTAATCAGAGCTAGCTGGTTAAAAATAAACTCACGTAGTTTGCGCAGGTGCTCTGTCTTAAACAGGATGTGGGGTAAGCTGTGAACATCACCAGAACTCGCTCTTTCTTTGGGAGGCACCAAGAATATAGGCTCTTTACCAACTTGCCTACTTAACCTGTGTGGTTTCCTGAAGACTGTGCTTTGACTTCTCAGAATAGTGTGCAGGTCACAGGATAGTTTTGTTGATGAACATGGGATCGCCCCCTGTTTAAGCAGCACAGATAATGATCAGGGTCTAAAACACACCAAGGCAGAGTCCTTCTCTGATTGCCACTTCCAGAACTCAGTAGCTTATTTTTCTTGACAGTGGTGCTGATCTGCAGGTTGGATATATTTCCAAAAGTCCAGTCACATTATCTCTCTCAGTTAGGGTTTCATAACTTTAGCTTCCTATTTTTTCATAATAAATTGGGGACCAAACGTAATTCCTCCTCCCTCCTCCCAACTCAGGCACTGCAACATCTCTAACAAGATTGTGGTAAAAATTTAAAAGAAAATCCATTATGACATTTACATTCACAGGATCATTCACTATTACCGGGACGCAGCAGTCTCTGAACGACAAAGTTAATTATTTTGTTCTATATATTTGTATATTTGGTTTAAAATTATTTAAAACTTGTGCAGCAATCACTGCCATAAAAACGCAAGCCACTGAGATTTTGATGTTCTATAGTAGGGAATGAAGCCAGGAATATCAGCCCTGAGCTCTCTGCTTTTCTGTCCTTAATTTGAGCTCAGTGGAGCAAAGAAGTCCCTTCTAGAGCATCTCAACCATCATGTCTCTGACCTGAGAGTAATACCTTATACTAACAGCAACCTTTGTACTGATTTTTGCTGGGAATGGATAGAGAAGTGGGTACCAGGGCTGTAAAACATCCTTCGTTCCTTCATCCCCCCTTTTCTTTTATACTTTCTCTAGAAGATATAACGAAAATAACTGATACCTCAAACATTTATCAGACTGTGTAGTGCGATCTTTCTCCCATTCACGGTGACTAGACATTTCCATTTCACCACATGCACAGATATATTGTGCTATTCCTGCGCCACAGGCTGCCTGTGGAATGAGTTTCACCACTGCCATTTAGGCTTATAGCAAGTACTCACATTGCAAGGTCAGACTTTAAGGAGATAGCTACTAAAGATTGTATTGGTGTTTCTTATCTTTCCCACATTTTACTTTAATCCCTAGTGTGAATACAACACCTAGCAAAATATGTATTTTTGATAGCTGGGAATATCTGATGTTTTCAGGTCTCATCAGTTTCATAATTTTGAACAACTGGATAACCACGTAGGTTGCAAGATAAGCCATTTTCTGCCCACGTGTGGAAAGGGTGTGGTGCTCCACAGCTTCTCAGCTATCTATGCAGAAAAAATGCAAGTCTTTTAGTTTTGATCATCACAGCCCTGTAATAGGACTCACACACAAAACCAGGAGTTTGTAAACTACTTGGTAAACAACACGTTGTTTGTAACCACCAAGTAGATTCAAGAGAATTGTTTCTTTTGTTGTTTGCCCTCAAGGTAAGCAGTATTGCTAATAGCAACACTGTGAAAATTCAATACATTGACAGAACAATTTTCACTGTGAAGTACTTTATGACCTAGAGGCTTGGCTGTGAAGAGTCTGATGTGTCATTACCCAGGTTTCTGCCAGGAGTGTGGGATGTGGCTGATCTGAAGGGAAATGTTGATATCGGCAGCTAATAAGGAGACTTCAGAGCAGCAAATTCCACACATTTCCCAGTGACTTTCCCAGACAGAAAAAATGCCAGAATTTTCTTGCAAATGGTGTTGAGGTATTTTTAATGATCATAGCTGTGAAAGCCTTGGGCTTCTGATTCACGGAAGGCATGACACCTTCAAAACAGCCTCCACCTCCATGTCCGTATGAAGCCCCGGGTCTGATTAAGGATGAGACGTATTTTATCACTGACATTACTTCCAGCAACACTTACACACCCTCCACTCCCTGTTGTCACCCAGAAGTGACCTACATCTTCTGAGTTCAAATGTAGTGCATTGTCTTGAAGTAGTGTGCCAGTTCAGGGAAGGGAGTGCATGAAGCTTTCTTAATGTTTGCATGAGGAACAGTTAAAGACTGACTCACAACTCACAGAAATCAATGGAGATCTCAGTGGGACTGGACTTCACCATAAGTGAGGAGACGTCCTTTGTATTGTAGAAATTTGTTGATTCTTTTTGGCTAGAGCTCATTTATTTCTAAATGGCAACAGCTCTTAACACTTTACTATTTACACAGCTCTTATATCAACAAATATTTTCCTCAAAGTGTTGCAGTAATTAACACATAAATAAACCATGTCTTTTCAAAGCTGGTGACGTATGTTAGCAAGTGTTTGCCAACACAAAGCTTAGCGCAGCAAATGGGGGGGGGGG